>JGI24022J15233_10009883_pt1 | contig 10779 bp, 7 predicted proteins | sample Ectturendosymbi2_FD_15233 | JGI IMG/M metagenome (IMG submission 15233)
TTTGCAATACTAAAATCCCGTCCTAATTCAATTTGAATTTAATAAGTAGCGCATTTATTGTCCGCGCATTTATTAAACGGGGTCTACTGTACTTTTCGTCTCGGGAGCGCCGTGAGGGCAGCAGTCCTAAATACCTCACAGTTTTCATCAGCCTGTGATAGTCCTGCCGGCTCCACACCAAGACGGGACCACACCACGTTGGAGATGTAATCACTCCTGTTCCATGATCGACCCTTGGCCGCTTTCCCGTGGGTGTAGCCAGCAGGACCCTTCTCTCCAATCTTTCCCGGGCATTCTGGTTACGTGGCCGAACCATCGTAGCAGGGATTTCTGTTCCGAGGAAAAGTGGCTCAGCATTTAGAGTTTTACCAATTCCACAGCTGTACACTTTGTCGCGAAATTTCACGCCGTGAACTCCTTGCAAAAACCCCATCTCTTCCGCTTGCACTTGAGNTAGCACTCTTTTGGCCATAGCCGAAATTAATGACCATATAGGTAAGGATCAAAANAAAGGGCTGATTAAAAAACTGTAAGCTGTGCGATGGTTGGACGCTCCCGTTTTGTGATACCACGAAAGGATAAGTTCACGTAATACTGCGTTTGCTTACCTACCCATTAATCAATCTTAATGTTCTGCCTTCCGTCACTCGTGAATACCACCCCAAGTTGCTTGAACTCTCGATCCGATCCAGTGCATTGTCGCTTAGTTGTAATATACACTGACTTGGGTTTATAGAGAGACATGATGTCTCGGTATATTTAGTGCAGATTTTCAATACGGCTTGATCGCATGCAGCTTCAAACCGTATCCAGTACATTTTGAAGGATTGTTCAAAGGGTGCAAGCAGCACCACATCGTCCGCTAAAAGTACACGCTTCATCCTGCAGCTTCCAACAGTGACACTCTCGTCGATTCAACTGTGACTGTCTATCCTGATTAGACTGTGAAGAGGAATGGCGACAGCACTCACCCTTGTCGGTATCCAGTACCATGAGGGATGATAGGGGCGAATCGCCCCCTTTAAAACCTACGAAAGTAACTTTATTCACCACAATTTTGTAGAATTTGGAAAACAGTATTCGCATTCGTGATATAACGCCATTTCGTCGTCCATCGTTTTGTCACAGCAGTGCTGTGAAGTATATTTCATCTCTCTTACATTAGTGATAAAGTAATGAGAGTTGACTACCAAATATTACTGAAATCACCCCCCTAACCTTGGTGGCTGGGTTCGCCGCTGTCCAGTACCTACGGTGAGCGGTTGCGATTCAACCCACTGCTGGCACGGACACAAACTGCTGAGCACAAATGCAATGACTTGATGACCAATAAGCTGACCGTAATACTCTACACCTTCAAAACTCCCCCAAAAACTTTATGGAGGTGCCCGGCCTTATGCTTTTTCGAGATCGACAAAACAAGTGTAGACATCTTGGGCAAACTCCCAAGATTTTCCCATAACATTTGTTGGATTTTGAAAATTTGATTTGTATTGTGCTTCCGCAAATAAAACCATCCTTGGTATCGTCCAGCTTAGATTCAATTTATTTAACGTCATCTGTTTCCAAACCACTTGGCATGAACTTTTCTTAGGAAGCTAATGAGGGAAATGCCCTGAATGTTGGTGCATTCTTCTTGCTTCCTATCTAGTGTTCGGGAAGGATCACCTTAGTTTAGCAACCAGGCCCGTAACCAGCTTGGGACACCAGGGGGAGCGAAGAGTTTTATGAGAAGGCCCAAATTTTTAAACTATGTCCAATAGTTTTAAACTATGCCCAACACATTTTTCCAGGGGGAGTGAAAAATTTTGTAGGAGGGGATTTGACCCCTTCGCCCCCCTGGTTACGGGCCTGTTAGCAATATTTCGGGGTCTTTCCAGAGCGCCATTGCAGGCTATTTGACCCAAACGAGAAAGCCAAAGAAGTCCTCTGTTCAATAACTTTCAGGATTTCATATCGCATTTCATCACAACCTGCTAGCTTCCGAGCCATCACTGTTTTGACACATCGGAGGACTTCGTTTTCAGTGATGGTGTTTTACTCCCCTAACTGTACCTCCTGTGATTCTGATTTTATGTAAGTGATGGACGTCAAAAAACTTTGAAATAATCTCTCCATCTGCCAAGGATATTCCACTCATAAGTTGTCGTAACTGAGTAAAACCCATATTGGTCTATGATAGATCTAGCCAGTGCCGTGGCAGGGCAGCCCCGTACCCCCCGGTCGGGGGGGCTGACCATTCGTAGGGGCCCCACAATATATATTGTATTAGTAAGTTGCGATACGTACAAAGTGCCACTTTGAATTTTAATGCGGTGCATGCGCTTGCTTATTTGCTGAATGTGTAATAAAAATGGGTTAAGTTTGTTTAAATAATGAAAGTTATTCAGTTAGGAATTTCTTCCTGATTCAAGATTATTAGTTTAGCTTGGTTATGTTTTGAAACAGCGCTGCTCAGGGGGCTAATTTGCAACTGGCTCGAAAAAGCACGCAGCAACCTAAATGCTTGCTGATATTAAAGGGCCTCATCTGGATTTTTGGGGGGGTCCCAACAGCCTTTCACCCGGCTCTGGATCTAGCAATATAAGATCTTTTGCCATGGAGAGGTCGGAAGCTGGCCAGAGCACTTTGTTAGCTTCCACTAATTGGTATTAACATCTTTTTGTCCTAAATTCTCGCACATGGATTGTGGACTTTTGCTCCCTAGCGAACTGTGAATGAAAAGAACGTTCCGCTTTGTTCTGAATCGAGGCCTTGCAGACCGCTTTCTTTGTCTCAAATAGCATTTTTCATCAGCTATGGTGCCACCAAGGGGTTACCTTTTTGCCATCTGTTGTCACACCGACTCATTTCTGTCTGAGTCAATAATGAAATGACGGCTGCTTTGAGCCGCTACTCTTCTGCGTCCGCTGTGCATTCTGGGAGCTCTCGAAACAAGGATGATACGCTGTCTGCATGAGTCTTTCTCACCTCCCTGTCCACCCAACGCCTCCCATTGTTCGGTGGGATATCCGTCGACAGTTCTGCGTCGTTTTTGGCACGATGTTCGACATTGATTGAAAGAAATCCGCTGTTGAAACGAAACAGAAATCAACACCAGGTGTACTTGAATGAATCTCTGTGTTGGAAGAAACTGTCCATGACACACCCCACGTTATTGCAGGAGTCTTCCGTTGTCATTTATGTTAGCATCATCATGTTGAACAACCACACTCTTCGATACCCAGCATCGTTTCCAAAGTGTGCATTGAAGTCTCCCAAAATAAACGTGGGTGAGCAAGCTTTAACCCTTCACAGGTTATCAATAGTTTCATCCATGATTTCACAGCACTGCACACTAACGTTTTAGCCGCATGCCTGTGTAACAACACAGTGAGATCAATTCGTCAACGTGGGTTGCCAGCTCACACCTATCCCCGCCTAAGCTCGGGTATAGACTGTATTGGCTCAACAGAGTAGAAGAAATTCCACTTTGTCGCCCAGCGCAGCTCCACAGTGTTAGAGCCTGACGATCAATTAAACAGATGTCAACAGCATCCAGGAATATAGTTTTGCTTCTTCCACCAGTTTGTGCTCTTTCCCTGTGAATGAGTAGATGTTCTCCAGGTACCATTCACTAACTTCTGACAAGATTGTTTGCCATGCGTAGAATTTTTAAGTCTTCTAGAATAGAATCATTTTACGCGCTGTCCCTGTTCGCCTCCGCTTCCCACGCGGCTACTTTCGCAGTGAATGCGGCACTGGTGGTGAGTCAATGGTAGCACCGCGCGTGAACGGTTCCCTTGCATCCATCAACGCCGAGCACGTGGCTGAGCAGACCGAAAGTACCGGTTTTCAACCAGATATTTAAAATAAAAGAAACATAGATATACACTGGTTGTTACAGATCACGCAACAGGAATTCTAAGTGTGTAATTGATAAAAAAGCAACTTATTCACAGAAACAGGCTGAAAAATATCAACTGTATGCAAACAATACTTTGGCGTTGACTCACCCGTACTTGGCAAAGTTGGCCCATCTCGTCATCATTAACAAGCTTAGGTCTCTTTCATAAGTTGTGTAGTTCAAACGATTGTTCAGCGGAAGACCGAAGACAAATTCGATTTCGTATTGATGCATAACGCCCATCCACTGCGGCCATGGATTTTGACTGCTGCGGTGTACAAAGTTGTACAAATATACTTTCGAGTCCTGCCCAACATCTGAGCGACTGACTATCTCGTCGAGAAACTCCACGGTTGGACATTTGAAGTAAAGATCTCCTACCATGGCGTCAAGTAAGTTTCTGTAAAATGATTCGGGGGATGGATTGTTCCGCAATGGAAAGACTGGGAATGTTACATTAGCATTGTTGTTGTTGGGGTCAATGCCGTTTGTGTATGCAAACTCTGTAGTCTTCGTGAGACTTTCCACTGCGCTGTCGGAGTTGACATCAGGCACACTCCTTATCGCCCGTTTAAGACCAGCTCTAAACTGCTGTAGGTTGATGTTGCTTTCAGTTCTCGGATCAAATCCAGGAGAACCGTAGATTAGGAAAAAATAGCCTTCATTTAAATTAAAACCCATCAAAATGTTAAACGGGAGGCTTGTTTCGTTTAGAAGTTGACGAGGATGGTCAGTCAGGAAGTGACCATCAATGACAGGTGCATTCGGAAATTGAACAGTTCCCCAGTCTTCCGATGCGATTTCCACGTCAACCAGGTCCTGAGGATTTACCTTACGGAGGCAAGAAACGTCAATGGTTTCTTGCACTGTCACCTCATTGCGATGCTCTGCGGAAGAGGAAATTGCTGACTTGTTGTACACAAAAGACAGAAAGTTTCAACGCCAGCTGCCAACTTTGCAAAAAAAACGCATGGTACGAGATCAATTATTTCGGTCAATTGATTATGTTAAACCACTGGAATCAGATTTCGTATGTATATAGATATCCACTGAAATTTTGTTTCACATTACGTAAAGCCATCAACTTATTGGTAGGAATATGCGAAACTTTGTTTGTAGAAATTGTTTTTTGAAGCCAGCGAATATGTTTATATTCACTAAAGTTGAATCGAACTTTGAAATGTCTTCACAACAACTTCTCTCGTGAAAACATGAGCGTATGCAAAGCACCCCGTTCGGATAAATCTACTTTGCAATGTAGATTTTACGCCATTACTCAAATACTCAACTCCGTTGTTAAGGAGTACTCAGCTTTGATTACTTAACTTTTCAACAGGCAATTATAATTATCCAACGAGTCTCTGCTTTTGACACACGAGCAGCTCTCACTTTAAAGGTTTGTGAGTCAGCGTCAGAGTGAGGAAATAACTCGGAGTTCCACCCCCAAGCGGGTTGCTCAACCTGATCCCATAACTCACTTTTCCAGCAACGCAATAGANAAGCTGGTAATGCAGACTGNACACCGAACACAGCTTGCTGCCNAGTTTGGCGGTACTGCGCTTGTTTGGATTTGTTACGTAATGACCATTACTAGGAAAGTTGCTACTGTNCTTATCGATTCCGTGTAATTAAAAGATGTTCTGCCCGGATTGTCCTATGGTTACGTTAAAGCAAAACACCTTGGCAATTCGAGATAATTCGAAACAATTTTTTAAGACTTTTTTCGTCAATGAACGTCATTTGCCGTGAAACGGCAATTTTGCTCCGTTCAAAAATATTTCGAAAGAAAAACGTCATCGAAAGTTTTAAGTTCATGAACTATTTTTCAACGAATAATGCAAGAGACATAAATGTTGCACCGATACATGTCTTTTCAGCAATATCGGTCACGATACAACGCTGATAAAGTATCACTTCTGCTTTCACTTGTTTTGTTGAAAGTACACCCAAAGTAGCGTGCGAGGTTCAATGCTCGTCGGCGTCCTACTTCTTTTGGTAAAATTGTGGAAGGGTAAAGTGGCGATCCACTTTGTAGAATGACGTTTCTGCGCATAAATCACGCAAAGTGAAAGGTCACAAGGCAGTTCCTGGTTTTGCAGTGTAAAAAATTTATGAAATCTTGTTTTTCTACGATAAGGGTCTATTTACATCAATGTGCAAGCGTGTTTAACAGCACAGAAATAATCCTTTTTCGAAAGTATTGCCCCTAATGCTTTTGTCAATTTCTACAAGAACTACAAGACCAATGTTCCTTCACACAGTCCTAGAGACAAATCGGTATAAATAGCGAAATGGCTGCATAAACAAATGCATTAATTTTTTGGGTTAGCCCAATATTTCGCTGTTTTGAGTTTTCTACTAATTCTGGACGTTTGTCCACCACGCAAAATCGTTTAAAACGTGTTTTTATGGCCTATGGGGCTTGGTTTGAAAGCAAACCTTTCAGTTTTAAGTGTTACAAGGTATTGTTAAAAGTTAATAAATAACGAAGTTGTGTTATATTAAAAGTTCAATTCGAATCTGAGGAAGCAAAATTTGTTTAATTTCTCGTTTGAAAATAAATAGAGCTTGGTTAGACGGAAAGTTAAAAAATAAAGTTTGGGCATGGCCTTGCATATGCCATTGAGGTTACGCCTTGCAGTAGTGTTTGGTAGCATCAGGTCGAATGAACTAGTTTGACAGTTTTTGCTTTACAGTTTTAAAAACAATCACGAAACAACAGTTGTGCTAGATTCACCATTTAGTCAACATTTCCCCTGCAGAAGGCATGTTGGTAGCGATCCGAAAGATACGTATTGAAAGTTTTCAAACCAACATTATTGTTATACAGAAGAAACTACAGAAAATAAAAGTTTTTTTTTTCATTAGACGTGTGTTTTAAAACAAAGGCTGTAAAAATGAAATTTCAAAATAAGTTACCAAATAATTGCAGTCTACCCTCCTGCGTTTGCAAACAACGTAATCTTCTTACCTAAATAAACCACGTGACAGCGGTGAAAATAAGTGAAGCGAAGCACTCAGAGATCCGGCGCTTTCCCCGAACAGAGTAACTTTTTTCGGATCGCCACCGAAGGACCGGATGTTGTCACGAACCCACTCCAGGGCTAGAACTTGATCCAGCATTCCTGCGTTTCCTGGAATTTCGGGCTGATCTGCAGCAAGGAAGCCTAGCGCCGCCACGCGGTAATTCATGGATACAACCACCACCTGATCAGAAAACGAGTGGCACAAACAATTGCGGCACTAAACAATCTTGACAGGTAGCATAGCGAATTTGAAGAGGCCTGAAGCAAAGTTTCGTCCAGAGTTTTGCGTACGCAAAGTAAATATTCCAGTGACTCAGTGAAACCCTGCAGTGTTATCATACATGCAGTTTCAGTGGAACATTTCAGTTTTCATTGCACATGTTTAAATGTTTTTCCACGCAAAGTTTATAACAAACCCTTTACACTTAAAGGATATAGTTTAATAAGAGGATAAAGTGGGTATTGCATGTGAAGTGCCTGGCAACTCCCAAAACAGGAGATCGTCTCAAAACAACACTGCCAAAATTTATTGCATTACCAGGTTTTACCTCTCATTTTCGGATCATTCAATTGCTAGCTTCATAAAGCTATATAAGTTTCCGGAACATCTTTTTGTGTGCTTCGTTTGATTCATCTTTTTTTCTTCACAGACTGTCGTGTGCAAGGCACGTTCTCTCCTTTGAGATTGGTGTTTTAAAGATTGTAAATTCCCCAAAAACCGTTGGATAATGAAAATCAATCTTACATTGTCCTAAAGCTTGGTGAATCTCGTCAAGGTCACTAATAAAAACGCATTGGTAAAAACTAATTCCTTTGAACGGCAACAGCTCAGTTATAGACCCATGAAAGGTTTTATACTCCCTACAGTCTACAGTGTCAAATGGACTACCGCAGAATGTTTCTTGTATTGAAATGTGTTTTTCAGACCGGTAACTAGAGGGGGCTTCGCGCCCTCCCGGGAAAATTTTTCTTCCCCCTGGAAAAATGTATAAAAAAATGGGCCCCCCTGTTAGTTTCTATTTCGGTATTTAATATTCTTTTGATTTTTAGTAGGTTTTTGTTTTTAGTGTTTTTCAAAAATTTCTCAGAGTGTTTTCCAGTGATTTCGGGTGTTAGTACAGACGAAATTAAAATCGCATAACCAATTTGCCAAGATTTTTTGAATGTGTTTCACCGGAATATGCGATTATCCGTATCAGACAAATATCGCCCAGTTTACCGCCTAGCGACACAAGGTGCCCAAAATTCAGTCCCATCGTCACGCGGGGGATTTCGTGGGCTTAGCCACCCATACAAAGCTTCAACTCCAAAATTCAAATGTGAAACACTAGAAAGCAGTGCAGTTTTCATCAATCTGTGTTCTGTTTTGTCCAGGTTGTAGTGAGGCGGGAATGCATGGGAACGGCGTTCCCACACCTTTTCACGTTTTGCTTTAAAATGATTTTAAATGGCTATTTTTTGGATGTGCGTTTCCACACTTCTTTTTTTGTTAGTACTACATCCCTGGTTTTGTCCTATAATTTATAGACAGAGGAGCACCTGCCGCTATTACGTAGAATAACATCGCCTGATCATTTTTGGTACGTTTGTGAGGTAATAAACATATTTGAGGCTTGAGCGTAAAACGTCACCATTCATTGCTTGGAGTGTTGAACGTGAAGCTAGCCTACTGGATATGCCTAGTTGTATACGTCCAGAAGTCAGACTTACACTTGATCAATGCATTTTGTGTAGTGATTGTTGTGAAAAATGTATTATGGCTAGCTCAGGCAATCTTGTCCTATTTTGTACTGCATTGAAGCATGATACCTCTGGTGCTTACGAACAGAGTTACTCATTTGCGCAGCCTGCTGTTCAGGCAGCAAGGTGGAGTTAATAGTGTAGTTAGAAGAGTTTATTTAGCAATCACTGCTAAGCTTGTCCCAACCGAGAAGTGCAGTTAGTGACTTATGGGTGTTAACCATCTTGCGTTCATGTAAGCCCCCTTGTTCTGTATTTGTCAACATTTATAGCGTATTTCAAATACAAAATGTTGCAAATCTAAACATGTGCCCACCAGGAGATTAACAAGTCTATACATCAGAAAGGTTTATGCATGCGTATTTCGGCCAGTTAAAAGCACGATGCGCATGCTTCACAAGCAAAATTCAGTTAAAGAAAACATTCATCACGGCGCATTGCTTTGATTGGCCTCAGGTTTGTTCCTTTGGTAACAGTAACAATAACAGTGTTTTTATATCTGAACGGGTTGATTCTGATTCTGATTTTCTGCAAATTTCTGTTAACTGTTGCATTTCATTACAACATCTCTAAATATTTGTCGTTAATTAAATGACAATGATTAAGACCCAATTCATTTCGTTACGCGCTATTCTCAAGACACGTCTTGATGAAGTTTATCCTGACGTATTTAATACCTCATACACTGCGGAATATGCTAAATTGCCCCGATACTGTTGCCAGCGCTAAAAGGAGTTTCATCAAACTGAAGATTATCAAAACCTTTAACAAGTTTCATATGATAGATAGCAGGCTATCCTGATTAGCCATGTTGTCAATCGAAGCTTCATGCGTTCGCTCTTTAGATTTGGATGATGTCATTAAGGCTTTTGCATGCCAAAAGGCTCGCTCGCAGCCGTTTTGATACTACTTTATAATGTGGCATTGTTTATGATATTTTCATCGTGATTGTTGTGTAATATTTTTCATGTAAGGTACTGTGCCACTATAAAGTGATTTCTTTTGTTTTGCTCTATGACCACGGTCCGCCAGTTGAGTAGCCCTGCGATGGATAAATTACAGTGACAACTAAACATGACGAATAACAACGCTAATACAGCAACGCTGTAGAAATCTCTTTTTAGAAATCACCATTAGAGGGGGGCCCTGTAAACATTTTGAGGGACCCAGAGTTGGGTTGCTACGGCATTGTTCATGCCTATTTGCAAATGTTTAGTGTGCAGCTCCGCTCCATATTTAGATAAAATCGTTTGGCATTATTTGATTACTAGTTGCCGAACGAATGTGGTTTTATCACTGATGCGAAGAGATAATAAACTGCTCAAAACTTCCGTTTTGAACTTACTACATTTTCTTTGTTGTTTACTTAGGCAGTGCCCAGAATCTACTCCCATGTCTCATCATTAAGTCAAGCATTTGGTGCTTAGTAGAAAAGTGGAATTAATTTAGGAGTTAATTACCAACATTCAGGTGTGGTCAGGGGNTTAACGAAGGGGGACATGGAGGCACAATTCCTCGGGCGCCGAATCACTGCAGTGGGCGCCGAAAAGCCCCAACAAAGTAACAAGTACTTTTTTCAATACAGTGCATTTGCTTCCGAAAGACATCAGGTTCGAACACGAGAGCGCCAAACTTGCTTCTTGCCCCGGGCGCCATCTAGCCTCGTTATGCCCCTGGGTGTGGTGGATCTTACAACAAATCATAAGCCTACCTTACCCAGTCACAAGTCATTGATGGGTATCAATTTTAGATAGGATATGTTACATGAAAACCTGAAATTCTACCTTAAAGTCATTTAACCAATTGAAAGTCATTACATCACCCGACAAAGATTTTCTGTTTTTGTGGAATAACATACATGAGCTTTTCGAACTAATTATTGCATACCCAAACGGTGGCCAACGGGCCCCCTTCAGCTAAGTTTTCCCCCCCCTGGCTCAAACCTCTAGTTACGCCACTGGGTCTGCGCAGCAGAGTTGGATCAATTACAAATGTAGTTGTAATTGAAAGTAATTAATTACATATTTTCATGTAATTATAATTGTAATTGAGATTTTTTGTTCTTGTGTAATTGTAATTATAATTGTAATTTATAAAAAATTTGACCAAATTACATGTAGGCCTACT
>JGI24022J15233_10009889_pt1 | contig 10778 bp, 8 predicted proteins | sample Ectturendosymbi2_FD_15233 | JGI IMG/M metagenome (IMG submission 15233)
CACCGGAAAACGGAGGGATGGCGGGGTCATTGACCCCTGCCCTTTCAAAAAGGGGGAAACGGGGGCGTAGGTGCCTCTTCATAACAGTATCACAGGTCATTTCATGGTTTATGTCATCATAAACTTTATGAAGATCAACTTGAAACAAATTTGTTGCAGCTATTCGTGCACCCAGAAAATTCAGAATGTTTTTCTCAAATTTTTGTGATTGTTTTTGAGGTCAACATTGTTGATGAGCAGAAACAAACATAATTGGGAACGATTTTTTTATTTTTTATAAGTTTCCATTACCTTCAATTTTTCACTGACCTACTGTCCCACCGGTGCTCTGGCGATCCTGTGGGCAAGCTTTTCTCAACAAGGCTGTCAATAATACCCCTAAACAAGTTTCATTTCTTGAGAAAATAGTGTATTAGGGACAAAATGAGATCGACTGTTGAATAGTTGAATGTGTGCATCATTACCTTTGTATCAGCTCTTCGCTTTGACTGATTTCTCCAATCTCTGCTCTACTCCAAAGCTCCCTCTTTATACACACAACTGTGCTTTCAAAGCTGCATTATCCAGTAGGCAGGGACCGAGTTTGCTAAAAAAATTTGCGGGGTTAAATCACATGATCACAGTTTTTCGATAAAAAACATCTAAATTTAACCTTAATGATAAAAGGGGACAAACCTTTCTTGTATGCGTTTCGTTAACTATATTGTTTCTGGAACTGAAAGTTGGAGTTAAACGTTCTAAAACAAGGATTTAAATTGTTCTGCCTTGAGAAGATTTGTTTTGATAGAGACGCCAGCAGTAACCTGTTTACCTAAGTACATTTGTTTAACCTTCTGTGCTCATATAAGATTAACTAAGGTAATACGTAACTCTAGCAGAGACTAGAATATCATGTCATCATCTGAAGTAAATTTAAAAATATCAAAAGCCCGTGACGCTTTTGCTGCTGGAAAGACAAAGCCACTGCTGTTTAGAAGAAAACAACTGGAAAATTTGTTAAGACTTGTCGATGAAAACGAACAGGCCATATGTAACGCTTTAAAGAAAGATCTGAATAGACCATTATTTGAATCGTCAACAGCAGAATGTGCAATTATGCACAATATGATCGTGGATACCCTGGACAATTTGGACGAGTGGGCAAAACCAGAATTTAAGTCAAAAAACCTTCTAACCTTATTTTCTGACGCTTTTGTAAGAAAAGAACCATTTGGTCTTTGCCTTGTGATTGCCTCATGGAATTACCCATTTGCTTTGTTGTTGATTCCAGTAATGGCTGCAATTTCAGCCGGAAACTGTGTTGTCCTCAAACCAAGTGAAAGTTCTACGCATTGTGCGGCTCTGTGTCAGGATCTCATTCCCAAGTATTTAGACAAGGATTGCTATCCTGTGGTTGTGCTCGATGGTCCCCAGTCAGCAGATCTAGTGCAAAACAACAGGTTTGATTTTATTTTTTTCACTGGTGGAACAGAAATTGGCCGAAGCATTATGAAGTCAGCCGCGAAATACCTGACACCAGTCATATTAGAGCTGGGTGGAAAAAATCCATGTTACGTTGATGAGACTTGTGACCTTCACGTTGCTGCAAAGCGTATATGTTGGGGAAGGTGTGTGAATAGTGGCCAGATATGTTTGGCCCCAGAGTATGTTTTGTGTCATCCAAGCATAAGAGACAAACTTGTTGATGAATTCAGGCGTGTTCTTATAGATTTTTACGGAGAGGACCCACAGAAATCTCCGGACTATAGTCGCATAATTAACGACAGGCAGATGGCTAGACTTAAAAAGCAGCTCACAGCCACTGATGGTAAAATTGTCATTGGAGGCGTGGTTGATGAAGATGACCGCTACGTTTCCCCAACTGTTGTTGTGGATGTCAAACCTACATCTTCTTACATGCAACAAGAAATGTTTGGCCCAATTTTGATGATAATGACAGCAACGTCTGCAGATGAGGCCATCAGTATTATTAACAAAGGTGAGAAGCCACTTGCCCTTTATATCTTTTCCAATAACAAGGCTGTGGTCAAAAGAATTATTGACAACACAAGCAGTGGTGGCATCACTGTGAATGATTGCACCATGCATTACGCGCACAATGAGTTACCTTTCGGTGGCGTCGGCAACAGTGGTATAGGATGTTATCACGGCAAGTATGGGTTTGACGCTTTCTCACACAAAAGGTCATGCCTTTTTGATGGAACACCGGAAGCTATGATCAAGATTCGTTACCCCCCTTACGCCAAAAACAACTTGCGGCTGTTTAACTTCTTACTGAAGAAAAAGCAGAGATCAACAGGTGCCGTTGGAACTATTAAAAACTTGGCTAAGATGGGCGTGTTTGCAGTTATCATTGCATACTTGCTCAAATTCTTTTTTGAAGCTTGAAGCCCGAGACGTTCAATGTTCACAAAAATCATCTAAAATGATATGCATTTTAACCATTGCCTAGCTTCACCTGCGCAATGTTATAAGCAGATTTATGCGTTGCAGAACTAGTCATTTTAAAGAGCTGAGAACATTTAATTCATATACAGCGTTTACTACATTTATATAAAATTTTAGCTCTAAGGACCTGGAATCAAACGTCAGACCCACAAGATTTATTTTGTTTTATCCTTACGTCTTTCGTTCGGCTGGAAAAATATGGAAAATAATAAGAAATGTCACTGCCGGATCGAAACGATGACTTTGTGCTGTAAATTATTTGTTATTTGTATTTATCTAAGCAATTATTTGAGTTGAAGTTGATGTAGTACGCCGATTGTATATGTTGTATTGGTTGCAGCGCAGTGCTGTCGCTCATTAAACAAATATAAAATTGACAAGACCTTTGCGTTTCATGCAGTTGTAGTAAAAGTTGTTGTAGATTAGAGCAAACATGTCAGTTCTTAGCTATGCTGTAAGTCAGGTTTATCGGTTTTACTTAATGCCTTGCAGACATTACTCCATATTATGAATTGGCAATTCTTTTATGAGTGAAATTAACATTATGTTGCTAACTAACTGTCATCATCTTTTTGCTGAAGGCTCCCTAATTCCGAGACTTAGTGTGCAGAAATTCATGTGGAGTAATAATTGTTGGAGTGCATATACGATCGGGTCCCTTCAGTAGTCAGGATGATTCTAATACAACTCAGTGCAACGCTATAGAGTAAAAAGTTGAATTTGAGGTCTTAACACGGCGTAGCTAGGTTAGAATAGGTTACGTCAAACGTTTTTTAAAATCTTTATGTTGTAGGTAGACAGTACTGTACTTCTAGCAATTGAACATTAGGTAGCTTTTTGGGAAAAAATCATATAAGGAGCGAAGAGTCATGTACTGCAAACGAATATTTTTAAATAGAGTACAACATAGAATAATGCACTGCACAACGATTTAATGTTCTTTCAAGATGCTGGACAGAGTCTTGTTTCATGATCACAAAGTATTACAATTGGTCAAAAATTTAAGAAACGTGCATATTTTTCTTCGCCTCAAGCCATTAGGCCAAAGGAAGCTTCTGATAGTGATTTCACTATCGAGGATGTTATGCTTTGGCCGGGTATGCGCTTCTCCTTGCGCACTCAATGTAAGCGCTGCTCTGCAGGGCGCTTACACATAAGCGAGTCTAAACAAAGCAGCAATCTGCACGACTTGTGGCTAGACAACCATAATTATTTTGATGAAGGAAAGAACCACTACACATGAAGGAGTTCGAGCTCTCTGCATGGGTGAAGTACACAAGATTCATATAACTAGTTCAGTCTAACAAAATTGCAATAACAACTGCACAATGAAAGAGCACTAACAATGCCAGATAGACGCGAAGGCAAAGAAAATCGAGCTTTCGAGCAACAGATTTCCATTTTTCTTCCAATGACTGAGACATCTTTGCTTCTTGTAGATCAGCAGTCTGATAAATGAGGTTGTCATTTACTGCATTTACATCATGATGTAGTGTATTGAGGTAGAACGTAACATCATCCAGTGCTTTGCATCCTTCCACCTTGTTTTCTGTAAGTTTGTCAAATGATGCTGAACAAAAACACGGTATTTGAACGCTGAAGCTTTAAAAGTTTAAATAGTTGCATGCTTTCCTACATATTTGTCGTGTGTAAGATGAAGTAGCACAAGGTGTGCTACAAATAAAACCGCTCACTTCGTCCAAGTTATATCTGTCAATTTAGGTCAAAGTCAGAACTACCGTTGAAATGTTGTGGGCAGTAGAGAGTTGGCAAACTAACCGAGGCGCAATGTAATGCTTCAAAACTGAACTAAAGAGTGCATTATCAACATACGCAATTTGCTGGCTACTGCGATCAAACATTTCAGTCTTATCGAATTTCTCTTGTAACACAACCAATTTAGCCTTAGAAAGTTGGCGTATGTCTGTGAAATTATTTACAGTTAAATAGGTAGTAGTTTTTTGACTACAGAACAACAACTAGATTCACCTTTGACTCTAAGCATAGGCTTTTTATAATCTTCATTTGTTGGATAGGATGCAGGCGTCACCTTATTTCCTAGACGACGTCTCAATCTTTCGTTTTCAACAATAATTTTGTCGTCCGAAACCTGCTTTGCTTGTCTGCAGTCGCTTGAAAACGCAAATGTTGGAATGCTGCCGTTCGTTTTGTCGAGGTCTGGGTAAACGTTTTCAGGTTCCTTCTCACACGATACTGTGTTTGTAACAAATGACATCAATTTTGACTTGAACGCTGTATATCCCATCCATGTATTCTGTCAGAGACAAACAACATTGATTCTAGCACAGCTATGTTCGTAGGTGTACAGGAGTGCATATATTTGGGGATGCAAAAACTTTTGTCCAAATTTGATCTTGTTTTTCCCACATGACGTATAAATAGCAAGTCTTAAGGTAGGACTAAAACGCACCATTTTGAGCAAATCAAGGTGTCTGCATGCCTAGTTGCCAATCGTCAAATATCAGTAACAAATCAGTTTATGCATGAGTCGCGCTCCTGCAATTCTTCATGTACAAATTAAATTCAAGGCCGCAACGTATTGCCATGCACGTTCATTGGTGTAGATAGCTACATCTCGTTGATAATTTGCAAACTGACAGATTTCTCAGCCCTGAATTTGAAACTAGGCCTCTTATTGTTTATGGGCTAAATCTCTTGATTACCAAATCATATAAACGACAAGGTAAATCAACTCAATCCTGAAAAGAGTGTGTTACCAAGAGGATCAAAGCCTTATGCCTTCAACTAGCAGTCAATATTCTGCATAGCCATATATGAAGGATGGTGATATTTATTATGTTGAAAAATATTAGCTAATTACAATAAAATCTAAAAAATTGCTGTTCATGCCACCACGTGTGGAAGGTGTTGTTCAGCATCTTCATTTTCAATTTCTTTACGTATGTTCTAAACTTATCCTTCCGACACGATCGTGCAGCTGCTGTTACTTAGTTAATTCTGTTCATGAATACTTCACAGGAACAGATTCACACTTGTAAATCTGACAACGTCAAGCAAGTTTGAAACATGAAAACTATACAGTATCATATCACAGCTACACCACGTCATTACCACAAAACAATTTGCAGCTGCACATTAAGTACTAATTCTAATGATAACTTGACAGTATTGAAGCAAAGCTACATTATTATAAAAAAAGCAATGCACAGCTGCTTTTACTACATACAACTGCCCATGAAAGCATAACAGCAACAAACGGAGCCTTGAAAACTTCACAGCATGAAACAAACGTGAAACATGAAAACTTAGCATAGCGACTCACATCATTTACAGCTACATTTTAGTTGTTATAGCTCCAAAATACTTTACAGCATCAACAATTTGATGTATGCAAAAGTTACGGTTAGCTGGAAAGGTGGGTTACTACCAGCGGTGGGATTCAATTTTTTAAAGACAGCTTCTCTCACTCCAGGACTCCCTGACAACAGGTTCTCTCATTATCACAGCCTCCAGAGGCAAACCATGCTGGTTGGCCCGATATAAGTACAAAGGTTGATCTTTGTGTTGCCAACTGGTGCAGTCTAGCAAGTGAAATTATTGATTTTAGTTATATTCCCAAATTCCAGTCTTGTTTTTCACTATTAACAATTAGCGGCAGGTCGAAGCCTGACATTTATTTGCTTCTTGCCGGGGGGGTTGGGGTGAACGCTCTTTCCCAAGGAGCGCTACGGCAATTCACTCAGTGGCACGTGGACCGAACACCCAACGTTCCAATTGAGAGGCGGACCCTCTTGCACTGAGCTATCGCCGCCCGCTTGCAATCTACCAGAGAAAAACAAGATTGACAACTATTAAAAGTTAGTAACAGGTCTATGACACGTTTGCCAAAATAAGTTATAAGTAAAGAGTGTTCATGGGGAAAAATTGGGAACCCCTGACTTCAGCCACTACCAGTTCTCGGGATCAGGAAATTACAAGAACAGGTTTTTGGACATAGCTATTCTAGTGAATACTTTTACCAACAGCCGAAAAGAATAAAGTTGTTTCAGTAGGGATTCAGTTCTTGTTTGTGCTACAGATCACATGATGGCGCTTCGTTTACAAAAAAACACTTGTCATATTCGAATGTACGAGGACGAGGTCAGAGTCGCTGAAAGTTGCATGATTCTGACTTCATCCTACCTCAGTTGAATGAAACAATGTTCTTGATGCATTTACTGTAGATGCAGGAATGTAGATTGTAAGTGACTAATATCTTTATTGAACACTTCTGCCTCCTCCACTTAATACAGGGTTGAAAATGGTAACATTTAACAAAATAAAATCTCTAGTTATCGACTACTTGTGGCATTAATTGTAAAGGATAAATTATTTTTGTCCGAGTCTTCTTCTAAAACACACTCCTCACACTTTTTTTGTTATGTAATTAATTAATTAATTATTTTTTTTGTTTATGTCGCTCTCGTGGTCCATATCACAGAGGTAGAGCACGCTAAATCACCAAAAACATTTATTCCATTGCGCGGAGGAAGAGTTGCTAGAAACGAGCAGCTTTAACATATTTCTGGCCTTTGCGATTAACTTCGCCACATAAAACTCACTTTGCTGCGGGATAATTTGTCGACATCAGCTTTTTTACTTCCGTTCTCATCCTCCAGAGTAAATTTTTTCAGTTCTGTTAGTAATCCGGAAAGATACAAGCACAGTTTTATCCAAATCGGAATTTCATTCAAGTCAAGGCAGTACACACCCTGTAAACAGCAAATTTTCACATTAGAAGCTTGTGATTTACGTATTGGATATGTGCTTGGAAAATATATCGTTTTCATAATAATCAAAATTTCTATGAATTCCACACAGTTTAAAATGTCAATACAATTTTCGTTCATACGACAACTTCACCAGTGTCATCAGAATTTTGTAATCAGTTATTTAGTTTTGTTTTATGCTACTGATAAACAGGCTGCGTTGAAGGAACATAGTGCTGAGCAGCTCATACTCTTCCACCGTGAAACACTGCAGCGTGAAAATTGGGAATAAGCATGCACTGCGTACACATCGAAAACGATTTAAAATGAAGTTTGAAGGTTCATCAAGAAATGCGTGTAGTCGTCGTGACTACAGTTGTCTTTATGAGAGAGGTTGCTAAAAATAATTACGGATACGTGACTGAATCTAAAGTTCTGATCTGGTAGGTAAGCAGTAAACACAGTGCATTCCGGATATGTCGAAGATAAATTAGCATTTTTCAATACTAGAAAGTTGAAAGCTCGTGCACCAACACTGCTTCCCCTGTGTTTGCTTACATACAATAAAACTTTCAAGCATCCCTAGTTAGTAAAAACGTCTAGGCAAAATATTGCAAAAAGATCACATTGACGCTGACCAATAGGTTGAAGCTCTGACTTCAAACGTTTTCAATTCAGAATGGTTCAAGTTTTTGGACCCGATACTCTCGTGTTTTGAAACCAATAAGAAGGCATTCTCCCAGCCCCATGCACACAACTTGCAAGGCAATTATCAAGTGAGTGCACGAATGCGTTTCCATTCAAGATGTTTAAATATCTATATTGTACTCAAGTTTTCTGCCCACGTTATTGCCATTGCTGGCCTTGTGCCTACGATGGCATTACAGACAACATAGTGTAACGTGGAGCTAAAAAAGGAAACTATTGGGTATTCGCAAAGCTTTGGAGTTTTTATTATCTACTTGGTAACCATTCCTTTTGATCCCACAAGTAAAGCATTGATCACAAACATACAAGACCGATGACCGACATCATTTCATCCATGACTGGATTAGAGCAAGACGGTACTGAGAAGAACCGGCGCAAGCTCTTTTTCAGTGGTACGGCCAAGGTCAGCAAAATCGTGGGTGCTGGGAACTATTGCTCCCCAAAACAAGCGGTTTTTATGTAACTCTGTACTCTCTAGAAAAGATGACCTTTTCTAACCATTCATAGTAAGCCATGCCCCGTAAGCACTTTTTACCAGTGGCATAATTGACGGGGGCAGGGGTGCGAACCCCCGTGTTTGGCAACTTAACTGTAGAAGCCGGACCGCAACTGAGGTTATATTTCGGTTGTAGTATTATTTTGGCTTTCATTAGGTTTTTGATTTTTGCGTTTTTCAGAGTATTTTCCGGTGATTTATGGTTTTGGTTTAGCCATCCACATCCGGATTCACCATCTTTTTCATTTTTTACGAGGGTTGGCTAGTGGGCTCCCTATGCTAACCAGAGGGCCCCTTTCAGCTAAGTGTACCTTTGGATCAAACCCTTAGTTACGCTACTGATTTCTACCACAACGCTGTTGCGGATCTTAATCCAAAATCCAACCTGAACTGAAAGCTTGAACTAACGCTTTACTACGTAAAGGCTATTCTTTTCCTCTCAGTTCGAAAAAATTGGATAGAGTATCGCTCTCGACTATTCTACATCTCGAATTCTGCAAGATGAAAACCACTGCCTGCAATGCATACTACAAATTGTTGCTCTAACTCTTCGGCACTTGAGTCACAAGACATAAAGATAAAAATGTGTCTCCCAGTAAGGTAAGTAACGTTACGGTCCAACAAAATTCTCAAACTCCGCACAAAAATAAACCAATCGTTCTCAGTGCGTCCTCTCTACCAGAAACATAATTCACCGATTGTGTCTAAATCAAGTCTATCAACTTGTTCTTTATGAACATGTGTAAATCATCAAATCGTTTAAGTTATGTTTGTACGCAGGGTCTCCGAAAAAAACTTTACCAGGGTGTACGAAGACCGATATAGGAATCCCTAGCTTCAGGAGCCCTCGTCGAAACTTATATAGCTTGTTTGTATAGTAATCAGATTATAGATAAAACAGGTAGCATGATTAGATATAGAAATAGATTAATTGTTATACTAGTGTTGCAACCTCTCCGGTGGTGTTGCGTTAAATGTGTGATTTACCACGAACGGGATGTGCGTGAAAAACAACACCATACATATATGTGGCGCGAACAAGCAATAATAGAGTGATCATGGCATGTGAACTCTGTTGTTGCTTGCTGCCACAGCTTTGCGCTCATGCCGCTCGGGATTTCCGATCGCAGCACTAGCAACTGGCTTACACTAGTAATTTTGGGCTTGATTGCAAAAAAATTTAGCGTGCATATTGTCATCCTCCCTGTTCCCAGCAGCTTCAGGTCCCGGGAAGAATATACCTCTTGCATCTCCCTCTCGTACGCCTGTTTGTATGCAAATAAGTCTTGCCCGCTTTAGTGCTGAAAAGACCTCCATATGCGGCATTCGTGGCAGGTGAAACCAAACGTAGACCCAAAACTTTTGCATAAATGCAATACTCACAGAGACTGGCAGTTTCCGCAAAATTTTTGTGGTGTCGTGAATAGAGAAATTAGTAGCAAACTGGTTGCAAACATCTTTGCAGACTGATTTCAGAAGTGGGTGCTGTAGCCTACTTCGAGTTCAAGCTTCATGAAATCGTCTCTTCTTTGCAGATTTCCAGCACTGTTTCTAGCTGATCATAATATGCAACGCCCGTGCATGCCTTCAAGAACAACTCCTGAAAATTTTTTTACACACGATTTCCAGGTTGATTTAATAGAAAACGTTCTTCTGCATTTGGCGAAAGGCTAACCGTCTAATCTTTGACAACTTTGCAACATACAAATCAGATTGTAAAATCAATTCCCGTTTATTGAAGCCATTTGAGGTGGTCAGACCAAGTTGCTTGAAACCATATGCTCACGACAGGCGCGCAACCAGGGCGGGTCATTTGGGGCATTTGCCCCCCCGGAATTTTCAAAACATTGCATAGGAATTTTGACATTTGTAGAAACTTTCAAAGAATAAAGATGAAATTTTATATTCTGATCATTTTTAAGAAATCTTGTTTGAATTTTTCTTTGTCTTGCTCGTTAATTATCTCTTTAACAAGATTGTCTTGAGACTGGTTATCTGATCGAAAATTTCGTAAATGATTGGTATTCAACCACAAATATGCTGGAAGTGTCAACTTGGGAGATAGTTAAAATGTTCGTAATTTTAAGGCATTTTTGTCCACTTTTTCGTGTACTATTTCGTTTTAGACAGGCCTCAATCTGCCCTGATGAAACTTTGTAACATTAGGGTATCTTTAAAGCGTGCAATTTGCTGAAACTTTAAAATTGAAACGAGAAATCTTGACATAGCAGTTAGGGCCTCGTCAAACCGCTTGTTCTTCTGCGTCCTTATTTTTGTTAGGGGCAAAGCGGATCACCACTATTAACGTAGTACATTTCTTAAAAAAGCGTTGTTTAGCTGCATTTTCGCTTCGAAACCTGATAGTTTTTAACTAAATTTAGGTTGAGGACTGTTTC
>JGI24022J15233_10009891_pt1 | contig 10777 bp, 7 predicted proteins | sample Ectturendosymbi2_FD_15233 | JGI IMG/M metagenome (IMG submission 15233)
TGGCTATGGGTCTGCCAGCCGACCTTCATTTTGAAAAAAATTATTTGCCTGCTGTGTGTCACATCACACGGTTCAAATAAAATGCTGAGTTCATCACACAAACCTGCAGGCAGGTTTTGTGCAGGGCCGGATTTAGGGGAGGGCAAAGTTAGCACCTGCCCAGGGGCCTCCATAGTCATGAGCCGTGACCCCTTGGTTGGGGTAGGTTTAACATATTTAATGTGAATAATCATAAAAATAGTTAATATCAACAGTATTAGGAAACAAAAAAATTATAGTTATTGAAATCATTGTCATTTTTTCTTTTTTTATGACTGAAATCTACAACCAATAGAAGGAAAGCATTATTTGGGAAAAAGAACACTTTACAGGTCCCTAATGAAAAATAAAAACAGATTTAGAGATGGCAATATTTCAATATATATTTTACTAATTCCCTCGCTGAGGCAAGAGGCTTTGCGACGTATGACAGTAGTACTGAGGGCCTCCACACAAAGGCTGCCCTGGGGCCTTCGCATATCTAAGTCCGGCCATCACACTAGCGACACTCTGTGAACATAGTTGATGGGAAGTGTCTGTGCCTGTTGTGGTAGTAGTTGTTGGTTTGGTTCTCACTATTGGTGCTTTCGCTTTGGTAGTAGATGTTACACTTTTGATGGGACGGGTTTACGCCTGTGGACCTTGATATTTGAAACCCTATTAATATGCTACCTGTAACATGATAGTAACGCACAAGGAGAGTGCAGTTAGGCTTGGTAGAAACGTAGTAAAAGTAAAAGGTAACCCTAACCATAGCCTTAACGCTAACCCTAACCCAGGCCTGCACAACTCAGAAAGCTTAAAGGGCTAAACTATCAACATATATTTGCCACTGGCCACGAAAGTCTGTTTTATTTCAATGTAGAGATTTCATTATAGTACGGAAGAAATTCTAGAACCACAATTACTTATTTGAGGTCGAGCTTTTGCAATATATCTTACAATTGAGAAAGCTCTCATGGGCCGCATGTGGCCCATGGGCTGTTTGTTGTGTAGGCCTGCCCTAAACCTAAAGTTGGAAAGTTTTCAAAGTAAAGAAAAAGTGGTTCCATGAATTGAAACACACAACCACTTCTACCAAAATGAAAGTTGCCAAGGTGAGAGCTGAACTAAAAACCTTTGGCACAGCAGACCTTAAAAGTCATAGGTATGACTCTCAACTACAGCTGGTGATGGAGCAGCAATTCAGGAGTTGTGTAGTTTTTCGAAAACTGGAGTATTCCTCAGCCATCATTATTTTCAGGTCCACTTTGACCTTTAATGATGATGTCTGAAATGTTCCAGTAATGGATCAAATGCTTACTTTTAACAGACAAACTAAGCTTTTCATCCACGTGAGGCAATCAGTCTAGGCCAGTAGTTCACACTTCGCAACCTTTTATTGATCCATGGACCACTGTTTTAAGAAAAAATCTGATGGACCAATTTGCTATGCTGGCAGCTCATGAACAAGTCGAAACTGTGCTGCACATAAGTTCGTGAATTCAAGGGTATGTTCAATTGTAGGATTTATGAAACTCTCTGTGGACTACTAGAAATTCCTGGTGGTCCACCTGAACTATGTTGAGAATCACTGGTCCAGGCATGGGAATCAGTAGATAGATGGGAAATATTTTTCTTCTCTGGCACCTACCACAGCTGAACCAGGAAGTAGCCTGTGGGCCACACCTTTCCTTTCCTTGGGACTCTGCAAAGTGCAGTCTACTAAAGGTTGGGCAACTCATGACTGCAATTCTTGTGACTACAAATCCTGGGCACACTTCAATTTTTTCAAAACATACAAACTCTTGCATGGAGGTTGTGGCACTCACATGAAAGAAAATATGTACTTTAGAAAGTGATTATTATAATCAAAATAAGGCAAACATTTTTGGCAGTCAGATTTGTTAAGTGAATTGACAACTTTTGTGTTGTTAAGTGAATTAACAACTTGAGTGTGATTAAATAAAAAGTGGGATGGGCCAAATGGTACCAGAACAGTGAGGTCATGAGTGTTTGCAAAGCTGGAGTATTGAGAACGTTGCTGAAGTATTTATTGTGCTATGAGCAAGTCTTCCACAACATTATGACTGTCAAATTAGTTAACATGTTTGCAGCTCTATGGGCTTCTTTGCCATTTTTAGCATTGACAATGGCCTAAATCTTTATTGTTCTAACTAAATTTTTGATAATAGTTAACGCAAGTTTACTATTGAGTCCCTGATTTTTAGCAGTTAGAAGCTGAGTCAATTTTGTATTTGCGTTCATGTGTGCATACAAGTTTACATAAGATTAAGATGTGCACTGCACAGGAATGAGCTTACAATGTAGAAATGTTGGTTAATTTCTAAATTGAAATGCACACCTACTAATTATGGCGCGTGGTAGATGTTATGAAAGTACATTTATTTACACAGGTGTTGAGCTTCCATCATTAAACATTACTGCAAACATGTTAGACTTTTTTGCAATCTTCAGCAAAGGAGGGTTTGTCCTATGGTGCTACACATTTCAAGGTGTAAAGACAAGCTTTACTGAACCTATCAATGCCTTCATCAAAAGTGTGATTTTGCAGGTAGATTTTTATATGCTTTGTTTTTAAAAATGCACGTAAGTTAAGGGCAACAATTTCACAGTAGGTTGTTGCTTAAAATGGAACTATGCATTAGCACACTATGAGGTAACAGATGCATATTTTTTTAAAATACAAGCACAAAGCAGACTTGATTTGAAGTGTTTTGGTGTGGAGGGGAAGGTGAGTTGTACAGTGTTTCTTTTCTAGTTAACCTGTAAACTATAAGTAAACATAAAAACTAAGCTGGCACAGACTTTGTTTCAAACAGTTGGCAGGTGTGAAACAAAATTACCTGTAGTGCTGTTTTTTTTTCAGAAAAAAATTAAGTCTATTCAGTCAAAATGTCTGAAAAGGTAGGCTAGTGAACACTACTGTTACAGCCAGTTTTAATATTATTACCGGACAAATGACTGAAATATCTCTGAAAAAAAAATAGCAGCAGTGTTAAGTAGGTTCTATGCCAGGGATTGGCAAACTTTTGTTATGATGGCCCAAACCATCCTTCAGTCATAATTGAAGGCCAGTTTCAAAGTAATTAATGCTCTAGTGTGTTGACAAAAACATTGCTTTCTTAACATCAAACAGTCAACGTCCCATGGTTGTTACAGTAGCCTATCTTTTAGCCCACACAACTGTCACCAAACTGTAGCTCTTACATGCTCCTTTTACATAGGATTAATTTTGCAGGAACGTGGGGGAGCAACAAACTTCACTCATGGTGCATTGCAAATGAAGTTCAAACTAGACAATGAGTTTGAGCTTGTTTTTGTGGTAAGTTTTCTTTGCTCAGTTCATCTAGAGCAGCTATGTTCAACCCAAATGGCTTACTAAGCCAAAAATTATGTCACTATCTTGACCAGGGCCACACATTGAATGACATATTATTGAGGGTCGCACATTGAATGGCTTACTTTGATCTTAGCAAACTAAATTTAGCTTAAGCTAATGGACTGAAAGTGTTCGAATTGTAACTGCAATGATAACAGACGTGATAAAGTGGCACGGATAAGTAAGTTGTCATTGGCAGGATACTTTTACTACAGCCAAAACCTAAACTGGGCCACACAAAACCCTCTACTGGGCCGCGGGTTGGACATAGCTGATCTAGAGAAAGGTTTTTCATCTCAAGGCTAGTTTGTTTTACCTGAATCACAACAGTGTACATTTGCTCTGATTTGCAAACTGTCGACTATAAAGCCTGTCCAAGACGTTATCATATGATGACTTGTATTGCAACTAAACCTGACAAAACAAATCAGCTGTATTTTCTCGTATTAAATCATGACATTATCATTAACTGTTAAAAGTGAATAATTTAATCTCCTTTCACAATTTACAATGCCTTCAGTAGTTCAGTCAACATTTCATAATACTCTTGGCTACTGATTTGGTTCAAACATAATTGAGCATGAAATTTGAAGGCAATTTTTTTTTAATTTTTAGTGCAAGGTTGTTCAAAAATTTTGCAAAGAGGGCCAAAGTTGATCATGTGAACGTGCCTGCAGGCCAGCAGTTCTGATATTTCTTACTGGAAGGTGCAGTTTAGCATAGTCCAGGTGTTTTGCATAGTGTTTGAAGTGCTCAAAATCACTCTTCAGCAAGTATAGCAACGGCTGCTCACAATCGCTCTCAGTACATTAAAGCACGAAGGGAAACGACTTAGAATAGCAAGAAACCATCGTCGCTTTAACAAAGAAGTGTGATCCAGACTTGGGCAGGCCATACACAACACGGTCTGAAAGCAAAGCTGAAGACCATGTGAAATGTACCTGCAAGCTGCACTTTCGACATCCGTGCTCTAGCCTGTCTCACTTTCCCACCGTGTTAATCTAATATATTAGATTCATTCATTAGACGAATGAAAGATATTCATTGATCTAGTGAATTAGATTAACATGGAGCCTATACAGAATTAACTATTTCCGTCCACTTTGCCTGTTCATTGTCTAGTGTTAACTTTAATTTGTTACTGCTGCTTCACCAAATTGCGATCAGTTGGACTGATAAAAGTTAAATTTTGTGTCTTCCTGCGAGACAAGTTGAAAAAAATCAGTGACAGTGAGCGCAAGCATCAAACCAAAACAAGTATTACCACCAGTATGTTGTTCAGTCTTAGCCATGCTGCAGTTTTTGCAAAACTTGTTGTAAAGGTTGGTCACGAATTGTAGTTAATAAATTTGATTACAAAGAGGAAGTAAACAATAAAATTGATTAAAAATAGGAAATAAACATCATGAAAAAGTAAATTGTGTTTTATGCCGTTTTCAATTGAATTTCAATCAAGAAACTCTGTAAATTAGGCGATCGTGAGGATTCCTGCATGCTTTACATGAAATTAAATGCTTTTGTTAATGGAGCGTCTAAATTTGTCTGTGTAAGTAAGGTTCACATGAAGGGAGTGCCCGTAGCTGATAAGGAAGTTCGTTTAAGTTTCAGTTCCCCTGTCGTATTTGGTACTGTCACACTGCTTCTTTGTGAAAAGGTGAAGAAGTGTAATGAGCTTCTATTTGGTCTTCGCCTCAATTTTTCTCGCCATTGTTTTGGTAATTCTTTGTTTAAAAAAAATCTTTGTTTTTACAGGTGGGTTATCAAAAAATCTTGACCCTATCGTACATAGACAAATTCATTGATGACATACATCAGAAATTCCGGGACAGGTATCGGCAGGAATTGCTGGAGGGGACGACGTGCATTCTTACATCCACGTTCGACTACAGTTCTGAGTTTTGGACTCTGCTGAAGTAAGCTACATTTGCTTATTTTTTGCGTTGCTCCTTCATGCTTTTGAGATAAACGTGCGTTGATGTGTGAGGAGCTGGAGGAAGTTTGATGTGTTGTGAACCTCGTCGAGGTAATTTTGTTTTTTTAATGAAAATAAGGGCCGCCGAGAAAGACCATATTAACAAACCTGGCACGATGAAAACATATCAGCAATCTGAAAAATCGAAGAAAACTGTGGCATCCATGAAGATAAATAAAGCTGATAAAGACGCAAAGGATGAAGACAAGAAGGCAAAGGCGGGAAAGAATTCGAAAGAAGTGTTGAAAAATGGTCAGTGATGTTGCCGTTACGTGATGTATACAAGTTGTAAATTTTTCGAGCACTTTTGTTGTCCATGCCGTGTTTGCTTGACTGCACGTTTAAATTCGCTACGAAGATTTGAAACGATACTTTTTAGGTTGAAACGTGTAGCGAAAACCTGATANTGCAGTCACATATGACTTCGGCTTTGTTAACATGTTTGTACTGACGTGCCACACGATTATTTATCATTCAAGCATCGTATCGGCAACACAGGTGGGAATTCTGTTAAGCAAGCCTCTCCCAAGCCAACCAAAGCAGACCATGCGAGTGAAAGCGAAGACGTTCAGCGAAAGCGAGAGGAGTTCATATTAAAGCAGAGCGCCGGTTCAGCAAAACTCGGGTAGGCAAATACGTGTTGCTATGAAGCAGATCAAGTCTTCGACTTATTTGCCTCTGACTTCGGTGCAGAGGATCAACAGCAGAGTCGTAAATCGCTTGCTAAAAATATGGTCATATTTAGGGAAAAACTTTCCGAAGTAACAAAAAGTTAGAAAAATTACCGCGAAAAATCAAAATCGTGATAGTTCCCATCCTCGTCTTGAACCTTTACGTTCATAAAAACATAATTACCTTATTCGCAGATGTAAGCAAGAATAAACAGTCTTCATACGCTACATTACTTTTTGGCTGTATTCAAAACTCGACTTACATATGGAAATACCTTCATAAAATCGAAGGCCACAACATCTCAGATTAGCATTAAATTCAACCTTTCACTCATTCATTTTAGAGAGGGTTGCTGGTTGATCCTGCAGCTTCCAACAGTGACACCCTCGTCGTCTCGGCTGTAACTGTCCATCCAGTCCATATAGAGTAGACTGAAGAGGAGTGGTGACAACACACACCCTTGTCGGAGTCCGCAGAACCGTCGTCTGAAAGTCGTATAGGTTGGTGCGGGGGGGGCTTGACATTCTGCAGATTTGCATTAAACTTGCAACACATCATTTGGAAATTGTGATTCAAATTGCGGGCAAATTAATTATATAATTATTTAATATTTTCCAACAAATTCCCATAGTAGGCTGGTAGTTTGCAACGAAAATTTTTTGAACGAGCTTAACAAAAGAAATCGGGTCTTAATCATCATCATTTGATTGACGGCGATAATTTAGAGATGTCGCAATGAAATGCAAATGTTAACAAAAATTTGCAAGAAATCAGTATCAAGCCTATCGTTCAGTTACGAAAACACTGTCACTGATGGAACAAATCGGAGGCCGGTCAAAGCAGTCTACCGCGACGAACGTTTTCTTTCATTAGCGCAAAGCGATAAACTTTACCATGAGCTTGTGAATTTTGCCTAAAAACTATGCGCATCGTGCTTTTCACTGGTGGAAATACGCATGCATAAATCTTTTTGATGTCTAGAGTTATTAATCTCCTGGTGCACGCCGCTTGTTTAAATTAATGCCGTTTTGTATTTCAAATGGGCTATAAATGTTAACAAGTATAGACTAAGGCCTACGTGGACGCAACATGGTTAACATCCCGTAATCCACTATGTGCACTACTCTGTCGGGGCAAGCTTCTCGTAAGTTCTAACTTCGCTATTAACTCCATCTTGCTGTCTGAAAGGCAGGCTGCACAAATGTGTAACTTTGGTCGCAAGCAATAAAGTAGTCCTGCTTCTATGCAAAATACATTTTTTTCACAACAATCACCACACTAAATACGTTGATCAAGTAGAAGTCTGACTTCTGGAAGTGTACAACTGGGGCATATAAGCTAACTTCACTTCAAGCACTCCATGCAATGAATGATGATGCTTTGCGCTCAATCCTCAAAATACGGTTATTACCTCACAAACGTATCAAAAATGATCAGGCGATGTTGTTCTAGGCAACAGCAGCAAGTAGCCTGCTCGGTCCATAAATTGTAAGACAGAACAGCATACGGATTGATAAAAGCTCAACTGATTTCTAGCGTTTCATATTTCAATTCGGGGTGCTTGAAGCTTTGTGTGGGAAGATAAGCCCACAAAAGTCACCGCATGGTGTCGGGACTGCAGCCATGATGAACGGTTGTGATATAAGTCCGCCGGCACGGACATAAAACTTCTGAGAAGAACTACACTGACTTGACGGCCAGTAACAAGCGGCTGTCAACGCCGTACTCCCGCAACATTACTCAAAGCTTTTCGCAAGGGACTAGGTTGTATGCTTTCTCGAGGTCGGCAAAACATGGTAGAAATCTTTATGCTGAGTGAAAACTTGGTTTGTAGAGCTACGGCCTGAAAGAAAACCGCACTGGCTATCCACGGTGTTGCTTCAATTATTTCGTGGGATCTCTTTTTAAGGCACTTGGCATACGTTTTTCCAGGGAGTGAAAGGAGAGATGCCTGGGTGGTTAGCGCATACTTTCCTGTCTTCTTGTGTATGGGGATAATCACCTCAGTTTGCCAATTTTTTGGTGCCCTTCCAAAAACGCCAGGCCACTTGACACACACGAATCAGCCAATGAACTCCTCCGTACAAGGTTTCGAACATCTCAGGTCAAATTTCATCACAACCGGCAGCATTCAGTGTTTTGACAGCTAGGAAGACTTTGGTCGCAGTGATGATATTTTCCTCCACGTAATGCACCTCGTGTATGTCTGATGGTGATGATGTGCAAGTGACTGGGTTCGAATGATCTTTATATCTAGGCTGCGTACTTACGCGCCTCAGCGCAATGCGAATGCAAAGAAAGTTTGGCTTTGTTCTCCAGGCAGGTTTTGTACAGGGCCGGATTTAGGGGAGGGCAAAGTTAGCACCTGGCCAGGGGCCTCCTTCGTCATGAGCCGTGACCCCCTGGTTGGGGTAGGTTTAACATATTTAATGTGAATAATCATAAAAATAGTTAATGACAACAGTATTAGGAAACAAAAAAAATTATAGTTATTGAAATCATAGTCATTTTTTCTTTTTTTATGACTGAAATCTACAACCAATAGAAAGAAAGCATTATTTGGGAAAAAGGAAACTTTACGGGTCCCTAATGAAAAATAAAAAACAGATTTAGAGATGACAATATTTCAATATATACTGTACGAATTCCCTCGCTGAGGCAAGAGGCCTTGTGACGTATGACAGTAGTACTGAGGACTTCCACACAAAGGCTGCCCTGGGGCCTCCGCATATCTAAGTCCGGCCGTGGTCTTGTAGTCTACTTCCTTTGCTCGAATAGCGTCTTTCAGTTCCTTGCACCACCACGGAGTTATTTATTCGCCAGACCGATTTGTTTTCGTCCGTATACCCGAGCAGTGAATGAAGCTACAGCTGCCACTCAAACACATCCGCTGTACATCCCGGGAGCTCTCGGAACAAGGAAGATACGTTGTCTGCAAAGTCCTTTTTGACATCCTTGTTTGCCAGGGTCTCCCACTCTATTCGTAAAGGACATCCTAGTCCTGTACGTTTGTGTAGGCCCTGTAGGTTTTTCCAGGCGCAGGTTGCAGACAAACAAGTGATGATCCGTCGACAGTTCTGCACCCCGTTTGACACGAACGTCCAACATCAATTAGAACAAGCTAGCTGAAACTATTGAGAAATAGGTTAGTTACCGTAGAGTCGACCAATCTCTGCACCAGGTGCACTTATGCAAACCTATGTGTTGAAGGAACGTGTTCATGATGCACAGAAACGTTGTTTTACAACCCAGTTTCAGCAGGGAGCCTTCCGTTATCATTTACGTCAGCATCACCATGTTGACCAATCACGCCCTTCCACATCCCAGCGTCATTTCCAACGTGTGCATTGAAGTCTCCCAAAGGATCGTGGATTCGTTAGCTGTATTTCGTGACATCTCTAGTTTTCTCTGTGAATCCCGCGTACTGTGCGCTTACGTTTGGTCTGTATACCTTTATCAACCACAGGGAGCGGTATAACAGCTTCAACCTTAACATGCACGCGGGTCCTCTTAGTGCAATCCATTCATCATCACAGCTTGCCAGCTGAGCGCTTACAAGTATACCCCCACCCCAGCTTGAGCAAACTTCTGCAAGCTGCTGTGAATTGGCATTGCAGTGGCATCTGCGAGCTGCCTCGATTGTTTAAGAAACAGCGAAGCCAACCCGGTCGTTTCAAAATGGCAAAGATTTCGATGTTCCAATGTTGTCATTCATAAAGATAACAGACAACCCCCCACAATTGCGCCTTTCAAAACAAGAGTCTCGCGTCACTGTGTGCCGAATCTGCATCCTCGAAGCTCGAAAAAAGTGTGTTTTCGTTCTGTAAATGTCATAAATTTTGGCACCGGTTCACTTGCCCTTTAATGGGTAGAATGCCTTGGTGCGGGAAAAATCGTCCTGTTTACTTCCTGACAACTGCATTGCTTCCCAGAAAAAAGACGAAAAAGCCGAAAGCCGGCAAGCCCACAAAGCAAGACCGCACATGGAACAACTGCGGAACTGAAAAAGATACGAAAGATCTGGACTACAGCGACCCCAAGCCTGAAATAAACGGTCACGGCGAACCTGACTCTAGAAACGTGACTGCTGAAGAGGTGCGTTCAAGTTGTTTTATCGTGATCGACTCAGCGCACCGTCCCGCAGTAGTAACGCTTTTCATTCGACTGGTTTCAGATTGCCTGGGTGAATCGTTCGCGTACCATACAAGACTTGTCAGTGCCCGACGGCTCTGACGAAGATGAAGCGGAAGAAGACGATGAAAACCCGGCACCTGACAAGTATGTTTCGTTTCGGGAAATGTCCTCTGGCGACTTCTAGCGTTTATCTTAGACGTGGACTAATTTGCTTGTAGGTGCAGTTCGGTCGCATGAAGGCCAGGCACGTCAGTTCAGTAATGCTTTATCAATTTTTGCTGTGCCTCTTGATAGCGCAGCTGAACCACAGGTTGCGGCGTCAACTGTTGTTTGACGTGTTGGGGTTTGGCTTTTTTTCAACTTAACGTTCAGGGTATATTCTTTTGTGGTCCGTGCTGCACTGAAAATAAACGTAGGCATTGACCACTGGAGTAATTTAGGTTTCAGTTATATCAACGAAGTCATACGTAGCCATGTTATCTTTGTTACGTATTCATGTTCTTTCTGTTACGTGTTCGTGTTCTTTTTGTTACGTAGTCGTATTTTTTTCCACCTTCGAAATTTTTTTGTGTGAAACG
>JGI24022J15233_10009893_pt1 | contig 10776 bp, 5 predicted proteins | sample Ectturendosymbi2_FD_15233 | JGI IMG/M metagenome (IMG submission 15233)
ACCTGGGTGGGTGCTGCCACAGCACTTCTCATTAGTTCTAAAAACCATGATGCGCACGTCTGCACTCGTGCGAGTACTTTGGATCATCAAGAAAACGATAAGGAGCCAATGGAACAGTGGAAAATGGACAGCAGGCAAGGAAACGAATTCTTTGCTTTTACTAGGTTTAGAATCTGTTAAGGTGCTTGTTGCCAAAACGCCCTCTGGTTACCAAAACTCAATCGACGAAGACTGCGGTATTCGTAGCTGTGTACTGTACGCATCGCCCTGTGCCCTGTACCACTAGAATATGCGGTAAAATTATCACCGTCTGCTTCATTGTAGCTATTGCGTGATAACGATATTGATTGATTTGTTAAGACAACACGCTTTGTGTTGTTTCTCCTTGCAAGCTTGCTTCAGAGCTTTCAACCGATGTAGAACCGTTCGTCGAGTCTGAATCTGCGGCTGCTTCGCCACTGACTGACTAAACTCAGCCAAGAATGCGACAAAAGGTTCTGGCAACAGTCAAAACGATCCAAATCAATTGAAAAACACAAACTCGACCAATAAGCTCATGATTCGTGACAAAATCGAAAAAATACAAGTGATATTCATTTTCGTGCACGAAATGGTCTAGTTAGACAAGGCAAAAGATGCATTTTACAGTATAAATTTGCTTCGATTCGTTAACTCTTAAATCTCGAACATTTGAGCATGACATAGAATGTTAAGATTCATAAAATTGTTTCGACGACTCCTAGAAACTCTGTCACTAAACAAGAAACAGAATCTTCGAGTTAAAGCAAGCAAAATTTCAAGCAAGAAACTTACCAAAAATCCAGTGAGATGTCTCATCGCCTACATATAAAAAAAAAACGATTATTTTCAAGAACAATACGCACAAAAACGATTATTGAACATAAACAATGACTAATACTAAGAGCAATAAGCACAACTCGGCTTGGTGGGGAGTTCACGTTATTCATGCGCTGTACGCTACCAGTGGTGACAATTACCCAATGCATCAATTGTGGTAATTACCCAACGCATGCGCAATGATGCCTAAAATCTACAGCGTGTAGCATGTTTGCGATACGTAGATCTTACGTTGCTGAGCCAATTAGTGTAATTACAAGTGGTCGCAAATGGGGACACGATAGCCTTCATTGAAGTACACGACATTAGCTGAGGCCGTCGAGGGCGCCACTAAGCGAGACGAAATTTAAAGCCAAACCTCGTTTCCAGAGCGAAATGCAAAAAAAACCGAATATGACAAATAGCTTTCGGTTAGTACTACCCACAGCTGAATGATCTGACGAAAGTACCTCTGGATTTACATTTCTAACCTATCATTCGCAGTATATATTCACCGAAAACAGTGTTAGTTTGTCTGTGTCAGTTTACTTGTCTGTAGCATTTTCAGGCGGATAAAAAGATCCGACACTCGGAGACTTAAATGCAGTCAGCCAACTGCCATGAACGCCGCTGACCCTCCCCGGAGAATACGTCACAAACCACCACCTGTCTGGACGGCCTTGCAATGAAACAAATCGAGGAACTCTCTTGAGGAGATCACTCCCATAAGGATGGAGGGAAGGGTAATGAGGGCAATGAAAAGATCCTGCAAGAAAGCGAAATAAAATCATCCTCTATTTAAAAGCTTGAGGAAGCAGAGCTCGAAGATCAACTTTTACTACACGTTACTTAGTGATTTAAAGGCTTGTCAACGACAAGGTGCAAGAGCAGCCTCGATAATGTTAAATGTTCAAAACCATTAACGCCGCCCAGCTTGGTACGGACGAAACACGAGCGAACTTCGCCACCCATGCGTATCTCCAGGACGCACACTGATGGGTTAAGCTTATGCAAACATCTCAGCCGACGCGGGAGCAGCGCAAACCCTGAGGATTTTAATCATGAATATCGAGTGACTAGTATCGACCCTTTTCCTCTGCAAGCAATCCACGTGATGGCGTATGCAGTGGGTGAGTAAAAAGAAACAGCCCCTGACGTAAACCCGGCGACGAAGTTGCGTAAAGCATGAAGTCGTGCAATGTAAAGGATGTGCTAAAGAAAGATCTCCGTGGGCAGCCACTTCCTCGTTTAATGGGATATTAATACAATATCAGCTTAACTGAAACAGAAAATTTCTTGGCTGTTGCGGCAGTTAAGAAAAAAATCAACGCGAAAATTTAACCTGCACCAGAGTCACGCGAACCAAACCTTGGTCAAAAGAGCCAGCATTAGCATGGATTAGGATGAGTGGATTTGAGATCTTTCGATTGGGAACTTTTTGCTTGCATTCTTAAAGGAAAGTTGACAATGTCCATTGAAGACGTGGAACGATTTTATTTTGAAAGTTCTATGCAAAACGCATAATTAGCGAAATTCTTGCAGTTGCAATTAGCAAAAACGCACAAGCAATTAGCAAAATTCTTACACTTCGGAGCGCTGTGGTGTTTTCGGGCCATCGTTATGTGACAGCAATGCGGCACCAAACGTATAGCTTGACATAACGACAGTAATCAGTGATATGCAAAATATGGAATAGGTACAACGGCATGCCTGCGGGAATGAAAAGCGATGCTGTCCATTCTGTCCAGTTGTCTGCGACTCAGTTATTACGGTTGACCCATTCAGACCAACAGTATTTGAGGGCGGCATTAGCTCAGTGGTAAAATGTCCGCCTCCTAGTTGGAAGGTTGGGTGGTCGATCCACAGCCACTGAGTGAATTGCCGTAGCGCTCCTTGGGCAAGAGCGTTCACCAAGAAGCACAATCCAGGGCTAGGCCTGCCGCCAATTGCCGTCACCAAATTAACGAAAAAAACAGTATTTGACAGGGGTCGTTGGTGTGGATGATGAAGATGTTGAAGAGTTTCGCAGGAAATGACTAAAACCAAATCGCGAGTTTGCCTCATGCGACTTCTGTTAAAACGCTGTTATGCATTAGGCCATCGATAGAAACTATTCCTGTTTGAAACACCGGATCCCTCTCAAGCAATGACCTTTACCATTATCAATCGTGAAAAATAGCACCAGAGCATTGAATCAGAGCAGCCTGAAACATACCCAAGCATTTGTCTACTCAGTTCTGAGAAAACTTGTAAAGGTCTCACAAGCAGCACTGTTTTCTCAAATGCTGAAGGAATACTGTCTTAGTGAGAGCAGGATAATCATGTATTTAAAGAAGTATAATCGCAGGAAATGAACCTGTTTTTTTCGGTCATAGACCGCACTGTTTTTGAAATGACCGAAAAAAATTAAATCATTTCGGTCAGAATGTTTGAAAATATAGGCTAAAAAAACACTTATATGGCAAGTTTTAATACAACTGTGAGACAAACGACCTAAATGTTTCAGTGACCAAAACGTCTCAACCAAAAATGACCGAAATGTTTCACCGAAAAACAGAACAGAAATGTTTACTTTTTTGCAAACCTTCATTTTTAATTTTGCAATAAGGGCAATAAACTGGATTACAAATGTGTAGTATGCGTGGGAAGTGTTAGATATCGTACCTCGTGAAAAGTCAGCAAGCGACGATAATCAGCAATGCTTTTGTCCCATGTTAACCGCTCCTCAGATACTCTCGGTGGTTTCAAGACGCCATAAACAACGTCACAGGGAGCCTCAACCACGCAAGAAAACTTGTACCTGTGAAAAAAATCGTTATTTTCCCTGTTTCATGTCAAAGAACATTTTAGTTTTGATTTTAGAAGATGCTTTAAATATGTAAGCTATTGTCAGGTAAGATGTGTTACCCGAGCAGGCAAGCAGTTCAAAATTATAGTATTGAAATATGACGCACTGCAACACAATTTTAGGCAAACGTTCCCTATCGTTGCAATTAGTGCGAAAAAGTGGTTCTCTTTTTTTGGTGTTTAGTTGATATTGGCCTGTCCGTAGTGTTTTGGCCCATCAATTCGTCAAAACATGCATGGGGATGCGTCTGCATCAGCAACAACTTGTTGTTACTGTGCTTGGATGCTGAACTTCAATCGATTAATAAAATCTGTCAGCATATTCATGGATTATTCAGAAAAGCACTTACATAGTTCCATTAAAATGTGGTGACTTTTGCCATGAGATATTCACTCCTCGCTGCAAACAAAAAAATATTTTTTCTGAACAAAGCCTTTTTCTTTGGTCAGGTGGTTTACAACAATTAGAAATCCGAAAAACACCTGGTGTCATTATCGGGGCAGCTAGGGTAAATTCTCACACTGCTTATCTCGGACTTGAATGTCAAGACACCATGCTACTTCAAGCAAAAATATGCTCAAACAGTTTTTAAGAACCAAGCAGAACATTTTAAGTCTCCTGTATTTGAAATGCAATTCATTTTTCAAATGTCACAACGTCTTCTTCACAAAAATTAAAAACTTTAAGGTGGCATGATGATGTTCCATGGAGAAATGAAAAGGATGATGAAACTGCCAACAATTCAAAATACAGTTTTGAAATTTATGATTTATTATGTAAGCCTCAAACTTTGACTTTGATTTGTTGTTAAGCTATCTGAAGAACTTTTCTCACACTTGATCTGTACAACAAGATGTTACTTGCCAACAATGTTTTAAACCTTTCAACAACTACAGCACTGCATGAATGATACACATTCTAATAACCAATTTTCAGAAATCAGTCACAAACAATCGCAGTGGTTGAACAACAAACTTTGAACAATTCTGTATTCCTCTTTCAGTGGTCTGTAACTACAGCCAGTGTTGAAAGTTTGGCTTTTTTGATGCCAAATTTGTTTAATTTTTGCCTTTAGTTAGCTATTTTGAATTTTTATATTTTTGAAAAAAGCCAAACAAATTTAGCTGTTTTGACATCATTTAAGTCTTGTCAGTTTTGCAGGTTTAAAGATGATTTTGGCAGATTTATGGACACTGTTGGGCAGGATGTTAAAATTTTATCTGGAAACTCTGCACTACAGTTTTACAACTTTTAGTTTGGCTGTTTCAGGTTAATCCTTAGCAAGACCAGAATTTGAGGCATTTAGTAATTGAGTGAGCCTTATTCTGTATGTGTGTATACTGTCTTTTAGAAGTGTTGTGCAACCTGGATGGTTGTCTAAAAGTGCTATTGTGTGTTTATCTTGTTGTTTTTTTTCTCATGACAACCTGGCAACCCTCTCTACAGTACCAGTTACTAAATCTATATCAAATCTGCACATGTGAAAGACATTGTCATCTCAATTAAGCCACCACTACAAAAATGTGTGCCTCAGAGATTGTTCATGTCTGCATATTTAGCCTTGTTATAGCACCTTCTTACCACAAATAAGATGCATTAGATGACAAATTTAGGTAAACAGAAGAAAGGCTATGAGATAATTTGCACTTCCAAATATCAAGTTGAAAGATTTCACGTGAAATTTGTCTGCATTGTGTTGATACTTACTGGGCCTAGTTGTGAGTTAAGAATGTCTGGAACACAAGCAAACCAAATGACATGATGGAAAAAAGACTCATTACTTGATCACAAATGTGTTTCAGTTGGAAGTTAAAAACATGTATGTACCAACTTCTTAGCTTTAATGCGCATGTGTACCACCAATGACTTAATGACCAAGTAACCACAACCACCAACAGCTATACAAGCAGTTGCAGAATCTCATGTAGCACTAATCAAGTTACTTGCATTATTACCACATGATTTGCAAAATGGCGAGAACAGCATAAAGTAGAAATGAAATAATAAATATAGCATGGAAATACCTGCCTTAACAAGCAGGAACTTTGCTTGTTTAGAACCCCTTTCATATTTCAGTGATTGAAACAACACCTTCACATTGAGCAATTTCTTGGAAAGATGACTGTGGTTGCACCTAACTGCCAAGTAACACAAATGAACCTATCAAACACCTTAATAGCAATGCAGAAAAAAATCATTGAATGCTGAAAGAAAGCAGACCAATCGAACTAATCAGTTACTTAAAGGCTCAAAATAAGTCAATTTTTGTCTGGTTGCTTTTTTAAAAATAAAACAGGTGAATTCGCTCTTGGCTTTCTTTCACAGGCCCTAAAACATCGTTGGGACCACCTTGAGATGTCACACTGACCCCTGAAATCCAAATGCGTCCAAGAAAGTATATGACTTTCTGCATCTTTTGATGCTTCGATTAGTTCTCTAGCACTATTGACTAGGGCAGGGGTCAGCAACCTTTTTAACAAGAGCCATTCTGCTTCATCTTCCAGTATATAAGAACAATGAGGAGACAAAACGTTGACACCATTTCATTTTTCATGCGACTTCATAGTGGCATACGCTAAAATGTATTCTAACAATATAATACTCAAATGCAAATTTCAATTCCAAGTGTTGTCAAATCTGGATAGCCACTTTGGAGGAGCTGCAGGTTACTGACCTTCGAGGTCCATAACAACTTGACGGCCAGTCTGCGAATATATCATACCTGGAAATCAGGCTAAAACCAGCAGTTTTTGGTTGCCTTACCAATGCCATAGCTCCTCTGCCGATTGCACTAGAGAGCTATTCAAACCCTCAAAATTCAGCAAGTCTTCTAGTCTGCACTTGAAAAAAATTTTTTGGTTGGGGGTTGCGGATTTTTTGTGAGTGACGTCATAAGTAAAGTAGCTTTTGGGCCATTTTGGTTCTTGTCACCTCACCTAGGGCCCAACTGCAAGGCCGAAGTATTCATTTAGAAACTAAGCTCGAGTCTGAGTCTTTTGAGGCTTTGATCAACTTTCTAGCGTTTCTGGTTCAAAAGTTAGATCCAAAATAAACAAATTAATTAATTATCTAATTAGTCCAGCTTTTTTAAAGTGTTTTAGGGACACGTTTCGGGTCCCTAGAATCAGAGAAAATTATCATCGAGTCCCTAGAATCAAACAAATCGGGTCCCTACAGGTCCATATTGGGCACCTAACATTTTCCTTAAAAAAACCTGAATTAGTCAAATATTTTTGTTACTTTAGTTCATAACTATTGAACCCAAAAACCCAGCAGGTCATCCAAAGTATCAAAAGACTCAGATTGTAGCCTAGTTTCCAATAAAAACTTCAGCAAAATACTACCACCTAACCGTTTGGCCTAGGGCCAGGTGAAGTGGACCAAGGTGACCTAAAAGTCCTCAACTTATGATATCACTCACAAAAAATCCGCACCCCCAACCAAAAAAATTTTGAGTGCAGACTAGAAGACTTGCTGCATTTTTTGAACAGGTCTCTGCCGCTTTCGGCACCGAGTTACGCTCGTGCAAAGCCACATGCGATCTGGTTGTTTTGGCGCAAAAATCCTTGAAACAGGCTGGATGCCAAAGTGTTAAAGGGATCACACATGCCAAAATGGCCAATCTTGATACCAAAACGGACAGTAATCGTTTCTTGACAATAAAACAATAATTGCAATCTTTTGTCCACTTTGAAAAAACGCAATATGCAATAGCAGCTCATAGTTTTGCAACCTCTTGGTAGGTGCAGCGATGAATGTGCTTGTGCAATTCACCATGAACAGGATGTGTTCAAAGAATAGCACCCATAGTAAGTGGTTATAGATTGATCACAGTGTCATGATCTCTTTTGTTGTTTGCTGCCACAGTGTGAAGCTTTGTACACTTGCCCTTCAGGATTTTCTATGGCGACAACAGCAACTATTTTTCATAATGTGGAGGAAAAATGCCAAACAGCCAATTGGTGCATCAAAAATTCACCTAAACCACCGAGTTTGGCAGAAATTAATGTGTTAATTGAAGATATTAATTACATGCTTCATTGTACTTCTTTTAAGAGTACGCAGGTTTTTTTAAGGTGTTTTAGGGACCCGATTCGGATCCTTGGAATCAGCAAAAATTATCATCGTGTCCCTAGAACCATAGAAAATCGGGTCCCCTAAATCTGAGAAACCAGGTCCCTAAGATTTTCCATAACACTTTGAGAGACGGCGTACGATATATTCGTACTTTAAAATCGGCCTAAAACCAGCAGTTTTCGGTTGCCTTACCAACGCCATAGCTCGTCTGCCGATTGCGCTACAGAGGTGTTCATGGGCTCAAACGGATCGACATGTCATCTAGTCTGCACTTGAAAAAAAATATTTTAGTTGGAGGATGCGGATTTTTTGTGAGTGACGTCATAAGTGAAGTAGTTTTTGGGCCATTTTGGCTCATGTTGCCTGGCCTAGAGCCCAACCGCTAGGCCAAAGTGTTTCGCTGAAGTTTTCATTGGAAACTAGGCTCGAGTCTGAGTCTTTGATCAACTTTCTCGCGTTTCTGGTTTAAAAAGTTATGATCTAAAATAAACAAAGTAATTAATTATCTAATTAGTCAAATATTTTTATTACTTAGATCATAACTTTTGAACCCGAAACCCCAGCAGGTCATCCAAAGTATCAAAAAACTCAGATTGTAGCCAAGTTTCCAGTAAAAACTTCAGCGAAATACCATCATCTAACGGTTTTGGCCCAGGGCCAGGTGAAGTTGGCCAAGGTGGCCTGAAAGTCGTCCATTTATGATGTCACTCACAAAAAATCTACATCCCCCAACCAAAAATTTTTTTTGAGTGCGAAGTACAAGACTTGTTGAGTCTTTTGAGCTTTTGACTGGGTCTGCAGCGCTTACCGGACTGGAGAAATTCCCATGCAAAGCCACGTGCACTCTGGCTGTTTTTGTGCGAACTGCTTGAATTAACCTGGGTGTGAATGTGTCATAAAAAACCTGGTATATACATAGTCAGTTTATATACAAAATAAAAAATGCTGATCTCGCCAAAACCGGTGGCATAAAAACTGCTTGACACCCAAAGTGTTAACAACTTACCATATGGTACAGAAAATACCGTCGATATAACAAGTTAAGCTCAGCACCGATGCATTGCTTGTGATTTAGCCATAAGCTGTACTCTTAAGAATAAGCAAGAGCTTGGAGTGACCATCAAAGCAGTTTCATTCCAGTTTATTTGAATCAAAAAGTTTATCACAAAGAACTGCCAGTTGTAATACTGCTTCACTTCAGATACTACTCACTTGAGACTTCAAAGGTGTCCATGAAGTGGATGCTACCATTCTCAAGACATTCTGCTCAGTTGATTTAGCTATGTCTTGGTAACGAGATTCCATTCAGGTAAAAAGATATGACCTTATATATGTTCTATTAATACAGGTACTGGTGATATACAAAATAACGATTACAACACATAGATAAACACAATGGGTTCACAGGGACCAGCATGATCATACACAAAAAGAACTAAATTTATGCTTTATAATAAGATCATTCATGAAGAAATTATACAATTCATTTCAGGCGAATATAAACAAATGATACACAAGGTAGTTTTGGACTTTACTCTTACAGTGATTTCTATTACAGCCAACTTGATTTTTTCAATCATGATCTGTCTTATCTGCATGCAACCATCAAACACATGCTAGAACTTTAATCAAGCAATGAAATATATGCACTTTATTGACTGTTGACAGCAATTTTGCTTATGGCTAAGCAAGTTTTGCAATGACAACCACCAGTTAATTAATTGCTGCTTATAAAGATGAAACTGTGAAAGGCAAAGGACATGATTATGCAACACCTCACGGTCTAAAATTTAAACATTTAATAATTGCTTAGCATGATACTATGATCTTCACATCTGAAATATCAACATAATTGTGATTTAAGGCAAGAGTTGGGAATACTCAGAACATGCATCACCACATAACTTATATTCAGAAGCAAGTTTGCAAGTTGTTGCAAAACTTCAGCTGTTTCAACATAATGAAACCATCAACAACAATACTGAAGATTAAGGTATATGTTAAAGCATAAATAACCTTCTTAACATAAAGTTAAATCAGACTGTCACACTTGAAACAATTAAATTGGAACACAAAGCAACTGTTTGCCCATCACAATTTTGTAAAGTTTAACAGCTCAACACAAACACTTTGAGGTCAATCCCTCTTGTAAGATTTTAATGAAATTTTAGACACATGACAACACAAGCAAGTTTACATAATCCATTACTGAACATACATCAATAGACGAGTGTTGATGAGAAATAGTTATAAAACTTGCATTGAAATGTGGTGAAAATTGATTTTGGGATATTGTTTTTTACAAGCAGCTGCAGAGTGACATGGTAGCACTCGTACTTTTTCCAGATCAGCAACAACAAAAACATTTGTGCTGTTTGCAACTTCTTATCATGGTGGCCAAATTACAGCTGCTTAACACTTTGAGACTCGGAGTACTATATACTGTATTCGTACTTTGAAATTTGCCTAAAACCAGCAGCTGTCAGTTGCCTTACCAACACCACAGCTACTCTACCATTTGCGCTACAAAGCTGTTCAAGGGCTCAAACAGATCGGCCAGTCTTCTAGTCTGCACTCGCGAAAAAATTTTTTTGGTTGGGGGTTGCGGATTTTTTGTGAGTGACATCATAAGTGAAGTAGTTTTGGGGCCATTTTGGCTCATGTTACCTGGCGCAGGGCCCAACCGCTAGGCCGAAGTATTTCGCTCAGTTTTCATAGGAAACTAGGCTCGAGTCCAAGTCTTTTGAGCCTTTGATCGACTTTCTAACGTTTCTGGTTCAAAAGTTATGATCTAAAATAAACAAATCAATTAATTATCTAATTAGTCAAAAATTTTTATTTCTTTAGATCATAACTTTTCAAACTGAAACCCCAATTAAGTCATCCAAATTATCAAAAGACTTGGATTGTAGCCTAGTTTCCAATTAAAACTTCAGCGAAATACTGTCATCTAGTGGTTTGGGCCCAGGGCTAGGTGAAGTTGGCCAAGGTGGCCTAAGTCCTTCACTTATGAC
>JGI24022J15233_10009897_pt1 | contig 10773 bp, 6 predicted proteins | sample Ectturendosymbi2_FD_15233 | JGI IMG/M metagenome (IMG submission 15233)
GCCCGCGGGTTACCTCATAAGCCCTCATGTGGCCCACGGACCAATTTGAGACCCCTGCTTTAACCGAAGTTTTGACCCCCTGGCACAAACCTCTAGTTACGCCACTGGTCCCATTCCGCCCCTTTCCGACCTCCACGGTTGGAGGTAAGCCTACTGGTTCATCCCATAAATTTGATCCGTGCATTCAACGAACCCTTCGTAATTGGAAAAACCATTGCCTCCAAACATAGGTATACATTTCACAACGCAGAAAATGAAGTATATCGGACCTACCCCGAACCCCGAGACTGACTCATCCGACCCCCAGGTTAAGAACCACTGGTTTATCTTACAACAAGTGTAAGGTACACATTTAAGCGCTGCGTTACTGTTTCGCGTGATTGCTGTATTGTTGATAATGTATTGGCTAACCGTTTCTCTTTGGTAGCTACTTCTACTTTTGAAAACAATAATATAGAAAAACCGACGAAAGCCTTTGCTCGATGTCCATCTTCCACAGAACAGGACGAAAAATGATCATCAGAAATTTTCCAACTACGAAGGGTGGGAAGGTATATTCAGGGAGTCAACGCCGATTCAATTTGTCTATCACTCAAAAACACGACAACACGCGGAAGCATGCAGCATGCAGAAGCAATGTCCATCTTGCCAGAGCTCTTTGGCATTTTACTTAGCGACGTGTGTTGACAATATCATCGATCTTCAGAATGCTTCTAACCGTCTCCGTCGCCAGGTCGATGGCACTGATGGAGACCAACAGCGGCTGCACGACATTCTCGTCGGCCATATCTGAAATACCTCCACGGCGAACATTGATGCCTGCTCCGCTGTCGCCGTTCGCATGGCGATTTCGAAGCTCTGTGACGGTGCCGATAGGATTCAAGCCCGCGTTTTCCGCAAGAGTGTACGGAACAATTTCAAGAGCTTCAGCATAAGCCTGTACAGGAAGAGTGGGCAGTTAAACGTACATAGCCTAGTAGACGCGTTGACAATAAATTTAAATTTGAAACGGTAAACCAAATTAAACCATAGTAGTACTGCCAGGTTTCAGAAATCCTTTGAACAAAAGCTGCAGGCATTTCTTATAGAACATGTCACAAAATCAAACGGTGGGTAAACTCCTCAGTGCAAAGGCTATGTTTAGAAATTCATAAATTGAAAGGGATACATGCGTATTGCATGTCAGGTAAAATAATCACCCGAAACCAAGGTACGTTTGACGTATTCCTTTGCAAGGACGCAGTTTCCTCAAACACATTTTTACGATTGNTCTAAATGTATACAGTACCAGATGAATTGTTTTCAAATGTGTGATGGAACTTCAAGGAACAGTGTTAGAAGTTCGAGCNCTGGGTTAAAAAAATCAAGCACATGCTGTTTTAATATGTATTCCTTNCACACAGCAGTTGTTTAACGACAAAACGTGAGGCTTTAACAGCACTGTCTAATGTCTATAGAAGACTACCTTTCAGTTGCATGTTTGTTTTAAAAAGAGCGGTTTTCAATTCCGCTTCTTAAATCAGTTCGAACAACCTATTTCATGTAAATTTTGCCCGAAAACTAAAGTCAGTTCGAAAGCGAAGTTTAACATGTTGGCCACCGAAATCAAGTATCGCGTGCATTAAACACAACGCAAAAACGACATAATGCATTTTAACTTCGGTGGCCGGAATTTACACTTACAGATTCAAACGGNAACAGCACCACAAACGAAAGGGAAGCAAAATATGCGCACACCACAAAAGTTCTTATACCTTTCAGGAAATGTCTCACCTCTTCCAAGTTATTTCCTATTTAGCGTTTACAAGGAAAACCGGTATTGTTCATGCATGCTAATCTAATGCCTATCAGACTTAGTTGCACAATAAATTAATTACTTTTTCACCACAATTACAAGGGATACCACAGCAGAGAATCGCTTCGTTGTAAAACCTTGCCAACTCAGTAACAGGAAACGTAGCCAGGACAAACAGTCTGAAAAAATGGCGATAAAAGATCAGCAGCGGCAGTAAAGATAGGCGTACCTGAAAACAGTAGGCCTCAACACCACTAAGAGTGTGCGCGTGTCTGGACAAGTGCACTGCCAATTCAGTCTCCGGTGCTCCGCCACCAGCAATGATGGCTCGCTTTTTGACGAGACAGCGGATCACACACAAAGCATCGTGGATAGATCGTTCGGCCTCATGCAGCACAAGCTTGTTGGATCCGCGCACCAAAACGGAGACCGTATTGCTTCCAGCGGTGCACCCAGTGACCTTGAATTTTTGTACCACAAAATTTTACACTCATCCACGAGTACACAACAGCGTATGATCCAGAATGTTATCTAGTGCAGCGGTACCCAACTAGGGGTTCCCGGCAGGGTTGTACAAAAACCCACTCGTTTTTTTTAAAAATGTCCACTTAAAAGAAAACAATAAAACCCACCAAAAAACACTCTTCACTTTTCCTTTGAAAAATCTACTAAGAAGTAAAAAATAAAATAAGCAGGACACTTGCACAGTTAACTGTTATTTTTTTGAAAATCAAGCAAAACGAACAACAACGATATTCGAAGGACTTGAAAAAAAAAGCGATAAATCGAAAAGTTTTAAGTAAATTCTAATGGTTATCTTCTTCAGCTCTGCACAATCGCTATATTTTAATCAATTTTTCTGCCTTCTCTGCATCTTAACTTTTTCTGATTTTGGACCATACTAAATCATATATTGAAAAAATACACTCTATAGATGCTGAACTAGTAGGGCATGCACATAAACTTGACGTGAAACTGCACAGTTTGTGTGGGAGTGGTTTTTCTCTTATTGCTGTGCGCATGCTTGCCAAGCTTTTCCACTTAGGAGCGAACTGACCAACAACACACTGCGAAAACAAAGATGAGGTACATTTCTTTACCCTCAATTTTGAATGCCATAATAGGTATAACAAGTTGTTATTATTGTGTAATTCTGAAAATAGTGATATTGCATGATGGAATAAAAACTATTCAGAATGGGGTTTTTCTGTTTTCTTTGAAAAAAAAAGAAAATCTTTTTTTTTTAAATCAAAAAAACGTTATTTTTCAAAAAAACCCAAAAAAACAGGTGAGTTTTTTTTTAAATAAGAGTTTTCTCAACCCTGGTTCCTGCACCCTTGGGGGTCCGAAAATCCGATTTTCGAGGGTGAGAGTCTGTATGTTCTTCGATGTATTTTTTTTTCAAAGTAACCTAGATTTACGAAAATTTGCAAGTGTTATTATTTAAAAGAACATTATCTAGAGTAGACTAGCTGTTCCAGCTAACCTTACTAATTTAGTAACATAAATTTCAAAATTCATTCATTGTGATTTCTGCTTCACGCTGCAGTTACCACGCTGAAGATGGTCGGTGATGCGATTGTAAGCGCATTGTGACGTTTCAATGTTTATGGTGCAGTTATGGCGAGATTTTTGTTTGATGCTACAGAACTCGAAAGTTTCTGGTGCTCAACCATGCAAAGTTACCACAAATTGAGCACAAGCCCTGTCTGTTGCAGTGCCCATTGAAACAACATATTAGTGCAAATATGGCTTTTCCTCTCGACTCCATTTGAAAAACAAGTATCGTAACCGTTTGAACCTCTCGAACGCTTTGCGCGTGGCTCTTGAGTAATGTGTTTACTCGCTTATAAGACGGGGATTTTTCCTCGAGATTTCGGGCTCAAACTGGGGGGCCCGTCTAATAGGCGAGGTCTACAGAGATATAAAATAGTTCACTCAGAACTGTGCAGATATTTCACAGTTTCTGGCAAAAATAAACAATAGAGCGACAACGAATAATTTGACAGCGACAACGAATAATTGAAGGCATTTGATTTTCATAACTTGCATACTGATTTGCTGTGTTCTATTACAGTGCAGTTTGTGTAAACTGTTTTAATACTTACAAGAAATGTGGTTTAACAGTTAGTGTAAACGTACTTTGACACTGAAATGTGTTTCTTTCGTTACCTGCCTTCTTTCCTTCGTCTTATAAACGAGTCTAAACAGAATATCGACAATCTCCCAGGTGAAGATGGGACCCGTCTTATAAGCGAATAAATACTGTAATCGTGTGCCAAGGTATGAGCGAATGTCAGAGAAGGAGCAGCAATGCAATCACTAGGTTTGTTTCTAATCAGCAGTAAGGTATGAAAGTTGAACAGTACGACTGAATGTCTTCTGTTGTTTTGTCAGCAGACATACGTACTGTATTACAAGTACGGTAGCAATTTAAAAAATGAAGATATTGCAAAATCGACTGTTTTGTGATATCTACGCTTTTTTAAAACGAAGGGGTGCGAATGCCATTGTATTGTTATGAAAGGGGTGCCAGCTTAAAAAAAGGCTGGAAACCTATCATCTGGTGCGTAAATAAAATGTGCTTATGAGTCGGTATTGGTATCAATATCGGATGGGTAAACAAACAATACTTCAATCAAAATCTAGGAAAGCTTGCGGTGAAACATGTACGTATGTGTTGAAAGAAACATCGATAGGTAAAATTGCAAGTTACAATCATAAAACATGGGTTAAAAATTAAAAAATCATACAATATGCCAAATTAATACTTGCAATTACTTGAAACTGACAAGCTAAGCAAAAACAAACAATTAAGCATCATCAATGATGTAGTAACACTCTTATCCACTTGAGTACTTGTTTGGCAGGTAACACACTTTTTTACCAATGATGAAGTACGTCAGTGAAATGAAAGACGTGCAGTTAATGAGCAAAGTGCTGCCCTCCTTACTTTCTCCATTAATTTCGATTCTTGATCAGATTAGATTCGAAATAACTGAGGGGGATGGGTGTATTATGACTGAGAATGTACGACAAATTGATTTCCTATTACTGTTATAAACAGTTTGCCGACTGATTCGACTGCGTCACCTTCGTGGAGACTTATTCCAACCATTATGTTGGAAACTAGTGCTGCCAAACTAAATATTCTCACAGGTGTTGAAATTTTTGACATGCAATTGCCGTCACTTTGCAGAAAAGAATACACTATTTAATTTCAATGATAAGATCATCAAGACTTGCCAATGCGCTATTACGACGGACAAAGACAGGCCACATGATTACTATAGCTCAACGTGCCTATCTTTAGAAAAAAACATGCTTAGTGACGTGACGCAAATGAACTCTGATCTTGAAAGTATTTTTACGACTCAAAACCAGTTCTGGGAAAAATACCTGTAATTTCTTTACCGAATCCCCAGTACACTAATTAAAACTCGTTGCCCATCGTTTCATCCAGAAAAATTCTAGTTAACTCATGCATTTCTCTGTACGTAAGGCTTTCACCATTTCAAAATTTTCTACAATCGTGATACTAGTCTTACTGCAAAATTCTGACGCTTAGTCTATGAAATTAAGTATCGAAGCGTCAAATGTCGGTGAAAAAACGGTGGTTGTCTCTAGTGACGATGCTGATGCGAGACGATTTTGTTTGGGTGGAAAACTCTATTGCAATTAGCATAATCACCGCTTTTGTGGTATTGCATTAGCCGTGAAAATACGCCCTAACTAAACCATGGCTTGCAAATAATTTTCCATTCGAAATGTGTAGTAGCCAAAAACTTCACTGGCAATGCTGAGAATATCCACAAAAACGTTAGCCGTTAAGATCCGCGTTTTATCTCAGAAATCTTATCGTAACGTTTGCATTTTTTATATGTTTGCACATTGCACAGAATGGTTTGCGCAGTTGATCAATAAGAATTCTAAATATATATGTTTAAAAACCATTACTGCAATAAAATATACGATGCAATGCACTGCACGCACACTAGTAACCGGCAATACGTGCATATGCATATCTTACCTTAACGATGCGGCCAGTTCCCACGTTGACTTCTTCAACAAGCTCAGCAGTAGCAAGCATGTCTGGGACAAAGTGATCAATGCTGGCTATTGGCTTGCATCCTGTGCTTTTACAGACAAATTCAATATCGTCTCGCTCAATATCCTTAACAACAAGAATTTTCATCTTATTTAGAAAATGCAAAGCGAGATCACTTAAAGCATCACGCAAGATCGACTTTTGTATCAGAAGGACATTGCAACCAGCTTTTTTGATCTGCTTCACCAGGTTAAGCGTATACTGGCGCTCCTCCCTTAAAACACGATCCATTTGTGTATAATCAGACAAGACAACTTGATTTTCCATATCTGTCTTAGGTGGTGACAAGCAAAATTGTATCAGTCCAATGCGTGCTTTCTCCATGCGTCGCAATCCTCCCCCAGATCCTGAAGCTGTTTTCTGAGTAAGAACCAAACCTTCGATCAACTCTGTGTCCTCTACCGTACCTCCAAGTTTAGGAATGACTTTTATGTCTCTGAGATCAACATTTCCATGATTTGGTTCAACTACCTGTGACAATAAAAAGTGAATGATGCACTTAGATTTGAAACAAACTTGAACTCGCATAAGATTAAACACAGATACGTAAACAATAAACATGAATCTTTGTTCTAATAAACATGAATCTTTGTTTAACATGATTCTGTGCTAGGAGACCCACTTTTTACGATATACCTGTGGAACCCTGAAAAGATATCTTCAGTTTTACTTGCCGTGTATCAGGTGAAAGTTTAACAATGGTTCGTTACATGAAAACACTGATGGATCTGACAAGCAACGGAGCATACGATGTTAAAAATTATAAAACTTGTGAAACCTTAGCAACATTTTAGGGCTAATATTTCCTATAGCAATCTCAAAGTCAAGTTCCTTACCATTACACCGTACCAACTTTGGGCAAATGTCTCAGATCTCTAAGTAAGTTGGTCAGAAGTAGCAGTTAAGCCCATCACTCACAAAAATGACAAAAAAAGTTGAATCAATTGTTGTTTGACACTCCTCTATGAGTGTTTCCATGGAAGCAACACAAAAAATAGAAAAATGCAAAATCTCAACAACCAAAAAAGTTAGAACAATTTTTTTAATGAACCAGAACTAACATGTTCCTATATGCATTTATTACATTTACTTGCTTATTTTATGTGTTTTTTGAGATGTTTGCGATTTCTTGATGATTTTAGGCCTAAGTTTTTTATTCTTACTGGTACTTGCATGAAACTTAAGTAGAGAATTTAGACAAAAAATATTGTTAACCATTGTAACAATCAGCCCGTGGCTTAATCAGTCCATTTTGAAGCACATTGTCATAAAGTTTATTTGTCATAAACCAACAAAAGATATCCTGTAGAAAATGTTTGCATTAAGCAACGTTACACATAGAAACACTATTACTGAAGCGAACTACTTTATTGCTCACATAACCAAAAAAACTCATGCCAAAATCATACAAAATGAGATACCATTGCCCGGTTTTAGTTGATCTGAATACATATAAACAAAAGCATTATAGACTAATTAGCACAGTAGGATGGTATAACACAACGGCTTAAACTGAGGAAAAACAAATAATAACATCAGTACATTTTCAAAAGTTTGTTAGGTTTCTCTCATATCTTTTAGCTCTAGCCTCAACAAAAATCCAAATGCTTCCTATCACTTTGAAGATTTTGCTTTATCACTGTTTAACAAGATGTAGCAGTTTTATGTAGTATTTGCCGCAGCATGCTTACAATGCTCCTGACATATTCCTGCTGCTTTCTACTTCGTGCAACTTTTCCTGTGTTAAACGCTGCTAGCAGACCAAGGGCATGTTCTGAAGTGTCATTGTCAACATTTTGGTTCTTTCACAAAGTTATCAGCAATAATACAACCACTATTTTGTTGCCAAGACTTTACGTCTGCTTTTAAAAAGCCATGGTTTACATTGAGAAATTTTTTTTTCATTGCAAACTAGAAGATTCGTGAAGTCTTTTGAGGGTTTAAACAGCTCTCCAGCATAATTGCCTGGCAAGTTATGGAGTTGCTAAGAGACGCTAATAACAAAGGCTCATGTGAACTGTCCTGGCAGTGAAGGCGTTAAGGGAGGCATGGCAAAGAAAAGGTTAAGAACCACTGGTCTAGAGTCTAGACCTTAAAATTGATCTCTTCTATTATTTTCACTTGTCAGGCATTAATGATTACATTACTACTAAATGAAGTAAAATTTATCTGATTGCTGGTTCTAAAGCAATCATTGTCCTTTTTTTAAGAGAACCATGATGATCCAGCACAGAAACCTAAGCTGATCTTTGAAAACATGTCAACAAAAGCTGGTTTGTTTGCTGAGAATTTGAAATTAGCACCAATCCAAATAAAGCAACCTTGACCCAAACTTTTAAGATCTCAACCAGTATCAGGCTGAAGCATGCACATGTTGGAAATTAAATCCCTACAAAAAGAGCAATTTGGTTTGCAACTCAGGTTTCAAAAAACAAAAAGGATGATCAGATGGCAAGCAGTTCAGCAGCTAAAAATCCTGCTTTTAGTGATCACATAAAAACACCTTTGGATTTTATGAAGTTGTTTTAAGAATAACCCAAGACTTACACAAAAGACCTAGGATCTTGGGTGAAAACCCAAGGAATGGCAATGCTGGTTGTTGGCACAAATCCTAAGTTTTTTTGGTCAAATGGATGACACTAACTGATACTGAATGGCACATTAAACTTTTAATTTTATTTTTTAGATAAAAAAACTAACAATGCCACACCAATTGTGAAACATGATCACATGCTTGCTGCTGTCATGTTATACGTTATGTAAAATCTATTATGTTGCAATTACTGCATCTATTACACACCTTGAGCACAGCATCGACAGAAAGTGGTCCCAAAACACCACTATATTGAGAGACAACTTTAGAATTCAGAGAAGTACTAGCACTTTTTAGCAAGGTTGCTCGATCTGAAAGTTCAATTGGATTTGACATGTTGGTCAGAATTTCAATTGCTTTGGCTGCACAAGACTGGAAAGCATCTGATACCGTTGTTGGATGGATGCCTCGACCCAGCAATTTAGAGGCAGCATTAAGTAAACTGCCAGCAATAACTACAACCGAAGTTGTACCATCACCAGCCTCAACATCCTGAGCTTTTGATAGCTCAACCAGCATCCTGGCTGCTGGGTGGAGAACCTTCATCTGCTTCAAAATTGTGGCTCCATCATTTGTGATAGTCACATCCCCTTTTTCATCTTGTATCATCTTATCCATGCCTTTTGGCCCAAGACTGGTTCTTACTGAATCAGCAACTGCTTTTGCTGCTTGAATATTGCTTTCTCGGATTTGGAAAGGCTTTTCTTTATCTTTGAATAGTCCTGCAGCACCAGGGCCACCTTTTCCTTTTGACTTAAGATTCTGCTTCATATTTTTATGTAGCAACTAGGTTTACATACAGGCTTTACAAATCTAGAACAAGCATTTTTTATAAAAAACATAATTGACAAACAGTGTCAGCAAGAACAAGAAAAATGTCTCACAATGTGCTATGGACACAAGGAGGCCTTAAATAAGTTGAACAATGGTTTGCACACAAGATAAATTTGTATGACATTAAAAATTAAGTTGTTAGTTGTGATGTAATATAAACGGGATTGCAAAAGTTCCACCAAGTGGACATATTTTGCAAAAAGTTACAAATTAGCAGGTTTTAAGTAGAGCTTGACTGATGCATCGGCATGCCGATGTATATCGGCAATATTTTCTCATAAAATCTGCTACAATATTATTGTGCACAGACTGTTTGGAAACCTAAGTTGCTACTTATCCCTGATTGATTAGCGCAAATTCTCTGTTTTTTGCAATGCACAACAAGTCAACTAGATCAAGTAGTGCGTAATGCAGACTGCTGCGCCATCAACCCAATAAACAGCTCTATGATGTAACATTTGCTCGCAGGGTTTGTGCGATAAGCAGATAAATGCCTGTGAAAAAATAAGGGTACAAGCTGTGGTTGTCGACTATGTTAGTGATCCAGGTTTGTGCAGAATTCAATGTTGTATGGTTCTTCATCGCAGTGAAGTAATGTCTTTCAACTGTGTTTTCAGTAATTCAAAAATATCAGTATCAGCATCACTTATCAGCAATGAAAAAGGGAAAATGTAGGTATTGGCCCAAGGGCCTTATTGGTCGAGCTCTAGTTTTAAGGTATGACATCTTTGATTAAAATAATTCTGTCAAGTTTATTGTCAACAATAATCACTAAAAATTGACATAAACCCACTCAACCAATTATGACACTGCTCAAATTAGTGTTTTATGTCATGCCACAACATTAAATGCAATTTTAACAAGTTGAAGCAAGGCTGGGAGATACTTCATCAACGCAGTGGCCAGGTGAACTCCCTTAAACAGCCAGAGCTTCATGCTTAACGCCAACGGTGGTTTTTATTAACTTTATAAACAAATATTTCGGTTAACATAATTCCACAAAGCCATCGCAAATACCTGGTCTTCCAAGTATACTAAAGACTAGCCAGTCAAATAACCTCACCTCACCATGCCCAACAACCCACCATCAACTTACCATAAACTGCTCAGTGAATCAAAGTGGGCTTCAGTTAGTGTGTTCAGGTATTGATTCTTTGTGGAACGTTATCTCCATTCTCTAAATTTGGAATATTAACACAGGTAATTTCAACTGTCAGGAAGGGAATCATGCTTTAGGCCAGGGGTCTCCAAACTATAGCCCGTGAAAACATCTTGTCAATAATGAAAAAATAATATATATATATATATATGAAAAGCATGTTGATTTGGTAGAATGTAACTTATCCCGAAACAATACTTGGAAGCTCTACTTGTTTCTTGAGCATCAGTATCAACCTGTCCCTTCCTTTCTATTAACTGCGGCGATTCTTGTCTACCCATATC
>JGI24022J15233_10009898_pt1 | contig 10773 bp, 10 predicted proteins | sample Ectturendosymbi2_FD_15233 | JGI IMG/M metagenome (IMG submission 15233)
CCCCTTCACCCCTCAAACTCGGGCCGAAGCATTCGGGTCTTCTGATTAGAAGGCGAACGACCAAGTTCGCATTCTCTTCCACACTTTCGCCTGGGTTACAAACAGATCAAAACAGATCATTTGATTTCCTTGTTTCTAAGGTGGTTGTTTCGTTCAATCTACCATTTCGTAAGAGCTTCCTACCATTGACAAACACGGCGTGCTTCAAGAAGTCCAAATATCTTTCGCCTTCAACAGGGCTCCATCCAATATCCGGGTACCCTTGCCGCAGTAAGATGTTACTGCTCTGCAATCCACACTCTGCCAGGTTTTCAACAATCTGTGGTTGCAAAGGAGGAATAATTTTTTGTTAGTTATTTGTAAATGATGCATTGAAGGACGTTGCAAGACAATGCATATATTCAGTTAATGTCTTAGCTCTTTACTGCAAAAACCAAGTCTTTGTGCATGCAGTATTGACGAGTTGTGCTCTTTAGAGAACGATTTTTCAAATTACACTTTTCGGTATAGAGTGTTTTGAATGTGGGCTCGAGCATACTATGAAAGACGGTAGCTTACAACATCAACAATCAAAATTTAAGTTGCCTTTTCCAAATCTGCGCCTTGCAAGGCTAGAGCAAGTTCGTTGTTGTCCATCACTGATGCAGCAGCGACATCTAGCGGGGTAGAACCGCGCATTGACGGCGATGCTGTGAATAGAAAAATTGCTTGGATAAAAAATGAACGAATCGCGCGGGTTAGTCGAAGGGGATGTTTAACCCACATGTATCTCAAAAAAATGAACGTTGTGCGCTGAACTAGAACAAAACAAACAAGACATTCATCCCAACTTCAAGGTTAGAAGAGACTGGGATTTCACCCACAAGCAAAACGTTCATATTTTNCACAGAATGAAGCAAAACATTGATTGTTGGCGATTTTTTCAGACGGTGGAAAGCGGTGTTCAAACATTTGATAAAAAACTACGTCAAGACATCATGACGTAAGCTGCCAGAGAAGATGCGGTTCGGTTGAGGGAGGAGTTTCAGGATCGGTTAAGAATTATCCGCAGCAACATCCACGCACTTCGAGGAGGTTGGGGTGACCTGATACGAGCGACCCCACCTACCCAGTCTCCCACCTACCCAGTCCAACCGATCCATTCTCCAACATAAACCGAACGTGGTCAAACATTGCTCCCTGATTCAAGCGGCTGATTCGACAGAAATAGCAAAGAAAACGACAACATGCTGCCACCATGTGAGGAAACTGAATGGATCGATCTGAGAAAATAAGATAAAAGATCTTCGGTTCTCTTTTCTAGATGTTCGTTGATAAACTTTAGCAGGCTCGAGAAATGTCGTAAAGAATTGCTTTCAACACAGCGAAGTTAACACGGAGAAAAACAAAAAAACAAAAGTAAATTTTGTTAAGCGATTAGGTTATTATTTGTTTTTTATTTTTAACAATGTAGATAGCTCCATGCAACACAAAAACCATTACCAATACTTCGCAGTTTTAAAATAAGCGTAACAATGATAACAGATTAAATATACATGAGGTGGAACAAACACCACCGAAGATTTAAATTTACCGACATCATTTAGAAATCAACAAACATTTAGAACTTAAAGGCATAAAATTGACAAATAAACGGAAAATTGACACAGGTAACACAGAAAAAATCAAACAAAGTGAATTTCTTTGTGATTTACACGAAACGTTTGTTTCATTTTCAGTTTCAACACGGTGTCACAGTTTCTAAAAAACAGGTTTATGAGCAAATAACGCCTTTGTCTTATATTTAATTTTCCAAAGCTTCAAGTAATCGTATTCATTCGCCGCTTCACTTTTAACTTATTTTATCAAAATTTAACACGATGCATACCGTTTTCATTCTCCTCTTCCCCCAGCACACTGACCATGACTTTCATCACCGTTTCGTGCATGCAAAGAACTCGCATTAAATTAGGATGTTGATAAAAAACTTTGTTGTTCATGATTTTGCTGCAAAACAAGCACAAAAGTTGAACGTCATGTGACAACGAGATGTTCTGCTAATGCTTAAATTTTGGGGGGGAGAACGAGCATCTCAGTCAAGCTACAAATCTCAGGAGCAAACGCTTATGAAGGAGTCGGTAAGTCAAGTCGCAGTCACCCACTTTAATTCGTCAATGATGAGGCTTTCCTCGTTCCGACCAAGTTTCACCGACAGCAGAGATCGAAGCTGCGACAAAGCATCGAGCAAGCTCATAGTGTCTTCTTCCGAAGTGGCACTGATGCAGTAAGTCTTTCGAAGTGCGTTATGAAGCTGAAAACATGAAATTGGTGGATGGAGATTTGAAGCCAAGCAGCTGGCCTGAAAATTGCTTTCTTTTTGAGGAACACTATCCTGTTTTAAAAGTAAAACAGTTCGATTCGACACATAAGAACAAAAATCTTTGTAAACAGTCATTTGCCTACGCCAGTACAACAATACTTTTGAAAAGTTTCCAGTTATCGTTTTTGACTTAAACTGTTCATACAATTAGAGCAACAATTGGACGACTGCCCTCTCATCGTTACCTCGCCTATGCCGTTGTACTGGCGATAGAGCAAGCTGAATATTTCACGAACCAAGCCCGGGGATTTGATATTGCTCTCCTGGGTCCATGCAAGAACCGTTGACGTCACGAGCCTTCGGATTGACGTCACTTCTTTTTGTTCGTCATTGTTGTTTCCTTTCTTTTCATCAACACTGTTACAGTTAGCGATTTTTGAAACCAACAGTTTCAGCTTCGATCTGTAGGATTGCTGCTGCAGATAAAACAGAGGCACGGATGAGAAGGAATAGTTATAATTTATGTCAGGAGCCACCATCCTTTTTGAAACTGAGAACTACTCTTGGGTACTTATTAATGCGAAGGTCTACCAGTTTGATGCACACTTCTGAAATAAAAATTTACTCAATTCATCTTTGATTATGCTATTATTAATTGATGATGTTCATCTATGTGAAGACATTGATGTTACTGCTATTTCTAAAACAAGTCCGAGGGCGACCCACGTGGACCCCACGGGCGACCTGGTGCCCGCGGGCAACGTGTTGGTAACCCCTGATCTATATTATAGATTATATTGAAGTGTTTTCAAATGTAAAATTTACATTTGCTGTATTACTGACACAACCACTGTATGCTGTTGAGAAACTCGTTTCTACGCAGTTATTGCACTTTTGTTGTACAGGTCTACCAAACGTTTCCACGGTCCAAAAATACAATGGACTGCTGGTGCGAAGGTATCGTATCGTCATAATGGACAAATTGCCTCAAGAGGCTTTAAAAGAACCTTCTTAGTCTGCGCTATTACCAGCAGTCAAAGTCAGGTCTCAAACGGCAGTGATACACGAAAAGAGTCGGCAGTTATTTTTGTAGTGCAAGCCTAAGTAATGGTTTATTCCATCGCAGGCCTTAGTTTCACAAACAAACGTTTTCGACTTGGACGCCATATTAGATCCACCACAGTGGAAGCTGGTACGGACCAAATCACTACCTCAGTGTCATCTGCTTCATTTTGATCAATTTGTTCTCCGCAGTGACGTAGGAGTTCCATGTGGAAGTTCCACATCATATCCCGGATGTTGTTTGGCAAAGGACAATCGGCCTCCTTTTCTTCGGACCGGAAGCTGTAGTCCAAGGTCAAACACAAAGAGATATTATATTTAACACGCGGATGATTATTCACGTTTGCTTTTAGCGTGTTGCATATAAAAAGTAGTTGGTCGTAACATCACGTGATGGCAGCAGACTTGTCAGAAAACCATGGTAGTTTTTTAGAAAAATGTTGCTCTGAAAAAGCAGTACTTCAGCAGCAGAAGCTACATAGGCAGGGCTACCATTGATCTAGAAACAAAAATAAGGACAGCTGAGGAAAATTTGAATTCATCACCTAAGAAACAAAACAATTTGTTCTGTTTGCACGACTAATGTCAGATCATATATTTGCCTATTTATCTTCAGGAACCATTTGCTTCAGCAATGTCTTATTCTCGACTTCCTTCTTGTAATTGTCACGGAAAACATTTTTTCGCTTCATTATTTCTTGAATCAATTATATGCTAATGGCATGCATGTCCATCAGATATTGTCTATTTAAAAATGTTACGCTGCAGAAAATAAGAAAAAATAAGGATGCAAGTCACAAATGAGGACATTTCTTAGAAATGAGGACAGTAATATTTTCTAAGACGTAGTACTGCAAAACAAGGACAAATCTTAGAAATAAGGACAGTATGGTAGCCCTGTACATAGGTGAATATTCACTGCCTTGTCTAAAACATTTTGAATAAATATTCACACCGCAAATGATCGATCGGCAGTGACTTTCCATAAACAAGTCAGTAATTCATTTGAAGTTGAATAACTGGTGTGAAACTAGCTGGTGGGCTGGTGTGAAAATAGCTGGTGTGGTGTTGTGAAAATAGCTGGTGTGGTGTGTGAAAATAGCTGGTGTGGTGTGTGAAAATAGCTGGTGTGGTGTGTGAAAATAGCTGGTGTGGTATGTGAAAATAGCTGGTGTGGTGGGGTGAAAATAGCTGGTGTGGTGTTGTGAAAGTTGCTGGTGCATGAAAAGGACTGCGGGGTGCACACGGTTGAAAGAGTGAATAGCTGGTGTAAAATAAAAGCGTTTAGCAAATAAATGGTTTTTCAATGAACAAAAAATAATTTCGACACATATATGCTTTCAGGAAGCACAAAAATGAAATGTGTATTGTCGGTACAGGCAACTTCGCTTCATTCTGCAATGAAGAAGAAACAATTTCCCGTTTAACAAGGAATGAACATTTTCAGAACTATAAGGTTGTTTAATTTTCCATTCACTGCGATGTCGTTGTGTAATGCTGCCTGAGATAAATGTAAAAGATATCCATATGCAGTAGAATGAAATGAGAACGAAAAGTAAGCATCAGCGCATGAACAAGTAGTGTCAACGGACAGAGGTCGTCTTCGCAGCAGCCGTTTTCTATCACATGCGTGGAACAAAGAAACAAAAGCAAAGTATGATTGTTGTTTAAGACTCAAAATTATGTTGTTGCACAAGACTGCACAAACACCCTCGTGCGCCATTTCCAGCGTGTAGTGGTTTTTCATCATAAAATACAAAGGTATGTTTTTTTGGATGCGTATTGCAGGTCATGTTGCCTTCAAATCAGTGATGTAATCAACAAAGTGATCCTTGCTGTGATAAAAATAGTCTCCAACCGCAAAAACATCTATTTGCTGAAATCCATTTCATCAAACACCTGGGTGCAAAGTAATTTTACGAAAACAAATAGATGTTGAAAGAAACGTCTTCAAGCAAAATGGGTTGAAGAAAAAGATTAAGTTATGTTGAAATACGAAAGAAAAACAGTTAAATCCTGTTTGTCTTTGAAAAACATGCAAACACTAGTTGAGGTGTGCGTTAATCTATTTTTAAACCTCCATTGCTTAAAATTATAAAGCGTCATTGTGTCTTGAACGAATACGTTTGTTCAAAACGAATGATCAAATGAAAGCAACAGTCGTTTTTGAAACTCCCAAAATGACTCAAACCTAATAAAGTAGTTTACCTGAGGAGGAGCGCCATTTGATCAGAAGGTGGAGATCTGAATTCTCTGGTCATTTTTGCTGTCATGGCTGCTGACATGTCAAGCGCCTCCATAACTCCACGATATCTGTCACGTTGGTCCTGCAGAGAAGTACAGTAGTACGCTGCTAAAATCTACGACTGCATTAAAACATAACAGCCGTTGTTGTTGTCTCTTTGGTGTAGTCCAGCCAATAAATCCGCTCGCCAACCACAGGGCTTGTTCGTGCTGGTAAAATATATGCAGTAAAAAGTCGCATGCATTTGCAACTCTTTGACGAAGCTTTGCTTGAGACTGATGCAGCTTCGTAAGTGAGAGAGTGAGAGAGAGAGAGAGAAAGAGAGAACAAAAAAACGAAAAACATCATTGGAATAACACGACGAAGAACCTGCGATGGAAACGCAAAAGACCGCGTTTTGTTTTCAGCTGAAAAACAAACCTGCTGCATATTTTCAACGACAAGTGTCGAAAACGATACCACTGCTTCCACTCGGTGTCGCAGTTCAAGATCGAGGAGATGTTGAAGCAGAAGACAAACTTCGAACTTGACTTCCTCAGCCAGTTGTAACCGGAGCAAACCGGGTGATACCGCTGCTTGCAACTCTGAGTACATGTTAATGTTAACTGTGGATTCCGCGCTTCTGATCTTACAGTGAAAAGAAAGCAAAAGCTGCGTAACATGGCATCACCTTATAACACGAAGGTAGGTCACGGAAAGTAACGATATTCGATGGTTTACAACGCCATAAAAAAAGGGTTTAATTTTAGACGGACGGTTGATGTGCTGGTGAAGAAAATGGGAAAAAAATTTTCAAACTAACTGAGAATGAACTATTAACCCGTTATGAGCCTTTCAAATTTTGATCAAAGTTCGAAGATGAAGCTGAGCAACTGCAAAAGTTGTTCAAGGGGCAGGCTGTTTGTTCGCAAGTCAGAACACATTGGTAAAAATCTTAAAGAAACTTGAAAAACAAAAATTGTTCGCTTCCCTCATCATTTATCTTGTACTATCTACGAAACGTTTGAACTCTCTGCCTGGTAGAGTTTAAATAGGTTTGCCACTTGCATTCGCGCTTTTCGGTAAGACTCTCCAGCAATCGAAACTACGAGTTACTGTTAATGCAAGTACTGTAAGTTTTTTCAATCCTATATCAAGACTGTGGTTGCACAACTCAGTGAGTTCCTATGCACCACCATACTGACCTTCAAGTTCCGAGGTGACGGAAACCAGGGTTCCGAAATAAGTGGGATCGACGATCACCAATATCCGTTCTACGTCATCATCACTGAAAACGTCCATTGTCAGGAGAGTGACAGTCAAGCGTATCAAGGGCCTGGGAAGGGTGGAAAGCTTTGCGTAAATACAGTTTTAGTTGCAACAGAGCAACGGTCGTAGCCGGACATTTCAAGCGGAGGCGCTTCGATGCAAAACCAGTGCAAAATCACAGCGTAAAGCAACATTTTTGTCGGTATTTGCATAAAGCAACAACAACATGTTTGTCGGTACATGCATCTTAATTTAGGACAACAACACAACAACAACAACACAGCGTAAAGCAACAACATATTTGTCGGTACATGCATCTTAATTTGTGCTCTACCATATATTCGCATCCAAATTCACGTAGTTTTATGGACAAGTTGAAACTAAAAATAAGATACAATAATGCGAAAGGGCGTTTACATATATGGCGCCTCGGGAGTTTGGAACTCGCCTGAATATAAACAAATCAATCATAGAAAGGCAAATTAACACAAAAACAATTTGACACAGAGTCCGATGTTAAAAAAAGTTACAAATGATGGAGTCATTCTTGGATATGTGTAAGAATATTCATAAATTATCGCTGTAAATTTGCATTATACTAAAAGTAAATAATAAATAAAAATAAGTCAAACGCAGTTTTCCGAGCAGCCATGTGCTTTCGACGTCTGTACAATGGATGCTTTCTAAGGTTCTCACTTTTGTTTTCTTTCATTAGTTATAAGAAACTATTTTCATATCTTCTGCGGTTTTCTATGCAACCTTTTCCAGTACGAAAGACATGAAACTGAAACCTGCTGTCGCTTACAAAAATTTTTACCCAAACTGAAAAACGTACAGTTAACTTTTTATTTTAAACTTTTTATGCAAAGAAAAAACCACCGTTGATCGACAGTCCCAAACAATGATGATTGAATGCCCAAAATAAAAACTTTACCTACTTGCATTGGTGACGAACAAACTTTCATTATACGGAAAAAACGAATGAAACAAATGTGAAGCACTATCTTCATTTCTTTCTGTGCAAATACATTGGGTTTCTACTTCTATTTTAGTAGTTTCAAAAAACTATCTTACTTAAGCAAATAGTGGCCTAACTGAAGCAAGCAGAGTGCTATGATAACTTTTTCAACAACCTTCGAATCTGATTCGAAGTCATTACTCAGCGTTCTTTCGTAGTCGATATTGACCGATTTGTTGACAAACGACACCGATTTGAATGTTTTTCGAGTCTCAGGCGTTCGTGACATTTCAGAAAGGAGCAGATACTTTCACTGCATGTTGCTGCAGCGCAGTGGCTGACATCGTCCTCCCCAATTGCAGGTTCGTCACGGTTGAATACGTTTCGTTATTTTTCAAAAAGCAAAGAATGTGAATGAGCGCCACGTTTTCTTATTTTTTGCTGCTGTTTACTGAGAAACAACGATAAGGCTGAAAGAGTGTTTTTTGTGAAAAGAATTGGTACACTTGAAAAATGTACTTGTAGCAGAGCTTGTCTGATTTTCGGTTGTGGTAACAACTAAATCAAAGTCAAGAAACATGACGACCAAACACAACCAGCACATTCCTATATGAAGTTGTAGCAACTCACACGAACAGGGTCTCCTGGCTTCGACCGGTCGCTTCATTGAAGTTCATCTTGCACGACATCACTGCATCTTCCAGCTGCTCGATCACGTGACGACGCAACGCATTGAGAGGAAACTCGGGCACATCCACGGGGCGGTTTGTGACGTCATAGAGGCTGCATGCAATAAGTGCGTCACGACGCGAAGCAGAGGAAATTAGGAGATACGCTGAGTGCAAAAAATGGAAAGCGAAAAATCGTAATTCACGACCAGCCAAACGTAGACTGACTTTGTAACAAAATCCGTTGTTGACCACTTCATGCGGGGTTTAAGCGAGGGGGATGGCCCAACACCGGGCAGTCCAGGACGGTTTTGATGGTCAAAGAGCCCCACCGAACGTGTCTTCTCGTTCAGAGGAAATATATACTCGGTTTGAGTTTTGCGTCTGCAGAAAAAAACTAGAAGTTAAAATCTCGAAAAGTACTCTCAAGAGAATGAGAAACATCCCAAACAGCTCAGATTGATTTCAATGTAAGTTACAGTATTTTAATGCTTTAGATTTTAGAACATGCTAATGGTGTACGTTGGCATCTACAAGTTCTGCTTACGAAAGTTATACGACATGCTCTGCAACCTTCATCAACGTAAATTATCGTTCCACCACTGTGGTCTTTGAGTATACCGCCGTGACAAACACGAACATGTGTTTTACGAGATTCAAAAAAACGTAATCGGTTTTTCCTTAACACTTTACGACTTGTTTCGCATCATTTTTACAACAGAAAAGCATCTTTTGCATTTGTTCAAAACAAAAGATGGACATAAAAAAATGTTTTCTCATTCGCTAGATGTTTCACTGAAAATTCCAGAACGATGCGAGAAATAAGAAAAACCAGTTTTCGTCTGCATGTAGTTAAATACAAAATCGGAGATCAAAAAGTAATTGGATATTGAAACAAAGGTTTCAGGATATTTTTGTCACCATTCACCTCTTTCTCAGATACTGTCATTCAACGTGTAAATTCCATTCATGTCAAAAGCACATCACCTGGCGTTAGCGTGAGGTGCAAGATGCATTTCAATCAACAAATCGTGGAACGTCGCCCGAACTGTTCCGATCAAATCCGAACTTTCGACAATGTGCATCAGCTGCCGCTGGTCAACATAACTACAAAAATGAAAAAGAACGGTTGTTTAGGTTTAAGCCAAACAGCAGTGGCAGCTGTTTTAGTAAAGAAAATTCAGTACGTTTGCTTAGGTCAATTTTTGAAAACCACAGAAAAGGATTTACCCAACTTTCACGGCTAAACAAAACTTTTTCGCTTGTAATGAAACTGTACTTATACTTCGCGGAAGCTGTCATTCAGTTTCAACAAACTACACGACAGTGGCGTTACAAGCCCAAAAATTTTGGGGGAATATTTTGGGGGCCAAATATTTTCAGGGTTCCCACACATTTTCAAAAATCATTTTCCATACTTTTTCAATACCTCTTCAATACTAAATTTTAAAAGTTCAATATCATCACTTCTCTTCATTTTTCGAAATTTTTAACCATAAAACTGAATTTTGCACATTGCACAACACTGCACAAATAAACTGCTTTGACTTCAGTACAATTCTTCTCAGATACTTCAAATTTCTTTTCCATTTAGAATTTCCCAACTTTTACAATACTTCATGCATATTTCGGCCAATTTCCAAACTTTTTCAAGGTCTTGAAAACCGATTTTGAAATTCAATACTTTTTCAATACTTTCAAAACCGCGTGGGAACCCTGTATTCTGATATTGAGCGAGCAACACTTTGGTTCGGGACACCGCCTGTCGAAGCACTTAACAACAAGATATGAAGAAGATTTTTTTGGGGGGGCATGGCCCGTTGTCCCCCTGGCCACGCCTATGCTGCATGATTTAGACGCAACTGAAATATTGCACATAAAAACAACAGCAAATCTTGCTTCACAAAATCTAAAAAGCGCCTCAAGGTTTCAATAAAGTTCAGACCTACTTTCGACCTTCATCTCATCTCACACATGAACTCAGATGACCCGCAGTATTATGCGTTCCCTTGCCAGGAGCCCGAGAACTAGAAAGACCGAAAATAATAACTCGCGAGTATTCAAAAATAAAAAAGTGCTTTGAGAAAATGTCCTGCATTAACTGCGATTGCTTAGAAGTTATGTTTCACAAATTCTATCTTCCCTGATGTTATAGCTGGCGAAAACGAAGATGTAAACAGTCTGTGTTTTGCGCATATACAGAAGGTGGCGTCAACTGAATCTCACTGGCTCGTGAACTCTTTAACACACCCAGCGGCCACGTGGCCGGTGAAGTTACGATCTGCCATAACTC
>JGI24022J15233_10009906_pt1 | contig 10770 bp, 8 predicted proteins | sample Ectturendosymbi2_FD_15233 | JGI IMG/M metagenome (IMG submission 15233)
CTCGACTGCTCGTATTCGACAAGACATTAGCGCAGCCTCATTTTTCCGTTGTAAATTGCTCTGACGAATTGATGAGTGTGTTGTACTCCCCTGTTTTAACGCTCAGCCTGATATTTTTGCAGTTACGAACTGCTGTGTCGTATCGTTGGGTGTATTTTCTTCCGATAGCCTAACTTGGAGCGCTAATTGTTTATATTCAGTGCAATGACATTTACAATAAGGAGAGTGGATGTATAGAAAAATGTGCTGAGGAGAGTGGATGTATAGAAAAAATATTATGTCAACAAACTTCGCCAAAACGTTGGTTTGGAAACAGGACTATGACGTCAAATTGTGACGTCACAAACAGCGCACACAAGTTACAAATGACTACCTATGCCACTGAATGAACCCCCCCATGAAAATTTTCTGCGTACGCCACTGCAACAGCACCATCGTTTCCAACCACATCTTGCGAGACACGTGATCCAATGTCGTGTATCGGTTCACCCCGACACATGTTCAACAAAAAATAAGCGCAGCACTGACCACATGCGGTGGAAAACGATGTTTGTAAATTGCGCGATTAAAATTCCACCAAACACAGTTACGATTTAGAAAGTTTTCAAATTTTGTGCAGAGGTGGAAAAGCGCGTCTTTACAAAATCTGTCAGAACCGCTCAGGACAGATCACGATGAAGGGTCGGTTGACTTGCAGCAAAAATATGAAAATATTTCTCCCAGTGTTTGACACTTTTTCGTGTTTTTGATTATTTTTGATTATTTTTTTTGATACTTTTTCGAGTTTGACATTTTTCGTGATCAGCTGGTGGAGGTCGGAGTTTGACTGGTTGATAAGAGTGAAGTAAACACCTGGCGGTAGGTCTGAGAACATGAGATGGAGGGTCGAACCAAGTAGAGTCAGACTGCTTTTGAAAGCGTCCAAGCCAAGTTCCTTGTTTGCATTGAATAATTTTTCAACAGCTTGCAAAAGCGGCTTAACGTCCAGATTGTTGTAATACTCAAGATGATCCCGCATGCTGGTCCAGTTTTTAGCCTTCCATACCGTTTGTCAAAGAGCGTAAGCTTCTTGGCTGATGTTCTCCTTCTTCAAGGAGCTGTGAAACGCCTCGTGAGGTGGTAAAGTTGGCTCGTCCAGCTGCTGGAAATTTTGGAACCACTCGTATGGCCAGTAAAATTTCTGCTGCTCCACCTCTTAGACTCTGATAAACTTTGCATAGTCAAAGCCTGGTGCAATGTAGTTTTTAATGTCCAGAAATTTCAGCTTGGCGGTTGTCAGGCACGTGAAACTTTTGCCCTTCAGAATAACAAACTTGATTTTGTCCAGCAAGTATTCCAGAAGGTGCGCTTTCACAAGTGGATTGTCATAACAAGACGAGTTGAAGCCGATTACAATGTGCTCTTGCAGGTAAAAGACGAATCGTCCTTTCACGGCTTGATGTTGCTTGTTTTCTGGTTCGAGTTGATCGAAAACGTACTGGAACACATCGGCAATTGTTTCGAGATACTGCATTTTGTCATGAACTCGTCGCTGTGAGCTGGTGTTTATAAAACATTTCGGTTGTTCAAAGTTGGGCACGTTAGAACAAACAGAAACAGAGCAAGGCACATGGCGCGCGACCCAAACCGACTTCTCACCAGCGTCAGGTAAATCGCTCTTGTCAAAATAACTTTCATAGTCAAATGTGCTACGATACGGGTAGAAACGATCGTCGTGCGGTACATTAATTCCAAGCTGCTCCAATTGGTCAAACACAGTTTTTTGTTGTAAACACCGCCAACATAGGTGTGTTTCACTTGAGCATCACAAGCACGTACATGGCGGTGAAAATGTTCACTGGTCCAAAACTCACTGCAGCGCGGGCACTCGTACCGTTGACAGTATTAAGAAAAATCGAAAATATAACTAAAGTGTGATTCGTGCAAATTCACATGCATGGTTCTTTTGTACTTTTTACGACTCAGCTGCACCACGGTTGCTTCAGGAGATTGATCGTCTCGCTCGAGCGAATAAACCATGACGTTATTTACGAAAATGTCTTCAACGTCCATCATTTCGCGCAAAGAAAAACCGGGAAACTTGTTTGGGCTTAATTCCCGTTCGTGACAGCACTGATAAAATTTTTCTTTGGTTGTGCGTTCGCAACATTGAAGCGGTTCACCGTCGAACAAAGCCAAGCCACGAATTAAGCACAGGTTGTGGACATACTCGCGACCTTGGAAGGATTTAACCAAGGCGCGAAGCCCTTTGTTGCTAACAATAAAGGCGGGTAATTTCACACCACCTCCAATAGGGATGTCAGGTAATAATCTCACAAAAAATATGATGTTGATAACTCTGACCAGAACCCATTTGGTGTCGGGTCGCTCGATTTTCTCCCTCATGTCAAAATCACAAACGTTTTTTAAGAAATTACGCATATCGTCTTGATTTGAGATCAGCACAGCAAAATCCAGCATGCGTGCTTTGCCCAAGCTCCCGTAAAAATATCGAAGTTGATCAGTCTTGACATTTCTCTAAATGTCTCCATAGGAATAATAATTGATCTTGAACCGCGTCTTTTCGTGGGTCATGATATCCGAATGCACTTGTTCCATGATGTCAGCGTAGCGCCGCCCCTCCAAGGAATAGTTGTACGTATTCTGAACGCGGTTTCCAGTACGCAGTTTTGTGCGAATCTGGTCCCGATTTTCCCAGATGCAGCGACTGTAAAAAGATTAAAGGTTTAGAATTTGGAAAAACTGGTGCTAGAGAAAAAACTCCGGCGAAATTTTACTCACCTCAGAGGGTCATCTGATGAAGCGTTGCCGGTTGCACTGTAAAAGAACAATCATTTGTCAATGCCCTGCACAATCATGCTATAGTTGAGACACAAGACCACTTGGCAGCACTGAAATCGAAATTTTTGTGGCGAACATACTTGCTGCAAGTTGGGGCGTCGGGGGCAGATTCTGAAAGTTCTTGACCTTGCTGTGCTTGAACAGCGTTCGAGTGACTCGTCGTTTCACTGTTAAGCAATATTTGTTAAAAAGTAAAAATTTCCATGTTTAGATGTTGGATATGAAGCACATGCCTTGTTTTCGCGCAGCTGCTGCTTGGGGTAATTTTTCTGCGCTTCGCCGGAATCTCATCCTGTTGCTTTCGCAATTTCCGGGTGCATCGAATCATGTGCTTCCTCATGGCATGAATGCACGGAAACGGTTTGAAACAGTTAGGACATTTCACCGGTGGCGCGTCTTTTTTCAAATGTACAGCGGCGGATTGCAAGTGCCGTTTCTAAGTACAAGCCTTGGAAAACGTTATGTCACATTCTCGACAGTACAAAGTTGTTTCTTCACATAGTGATTGTGATTCGGTGGTTTATCTGAAATTGCAACAAATTAAAATAAAGCTTTTGTTGCACCGTCTGGTTCGAATTGATAACAACCACATCCTGGCAAACTGATCGTTACACGTATGATGAAACAAACGCGTAGATACGATTGACTCGGCAAAAGCTACCTGTTACTGCTGGTGCTCTGCTCGTTACTTTCAGGTCGAGTTGTCGAAGCTGAAGCTAGAGTCGAATTACTGCAATGAGAAAAATAAATACAGTCTTACATTCCACCTCAAACGGGTGAGATCATTACAACAGATTCGGGATTTTCGAACACAACTTGAAAGAGTCGAACCTGCAAAAACTCACCTGACGTTAGCTGTAATATAAGTTGACGCTGAATGACTCTGGCGTTTTGCTTCTGGCAGTTTGTCAACCTCTAAATGTGAGGTAGACGGCAAATGTCGTTTAAGACTGCTGGAATTCCCAACCGACTTTTGACAAGGTTGACAGATAAACTTAGAATCGCCCTCTCGGCGCACGCTTTCGACATGTACTTTCAAATGATCTTTCCTCGAGAATGCACGGCCACATTTCGGGCATTGTGCTTTCTAGGACACCTGACCATGCACAAAATTTAGGTGCTGTTGAAGATCGCTTCCATTGTCAAAAAACTCTGCACAAAGGTGACAAGGAGGCTTTCCACTCAATGTTCAACCGAAGGTCGACCTTACTGACAACTAGCTAAATAGAAATGAATGCTAAAGACTGCCAACGGCGCGATATAACTATTCAGATTATGTATATAGATAGGGCCACTTTCTAAGTTGCAACCAGGGGCCCTACACAACCTTAATCCACCCCTGGTGCTAGATACAGGGCCAGTTGCTACACCACCATGGGTGTAAACAGGGGCACTTGGACGATGGTTCCCAAAATATAACATTTCCACAATTTTCCCCCCATTTTGCCAATTTACAATAAGGTCGTACTACGGTTGAGTGGACATGGTGGCGTCATCGAACGCAAACAATAAAGGTTTGTCCCCCCCAAAGTTTTCTAGTAAACTTGGTCCCTGGACACCGGTACTTGTGATACCACCGCGTAACGCGCCTGCTTCATATTGTGCCGTCGAAGAACTTGTTTTTTTCAGCCAACAACGTGATAAGAATTTGCTCATCGTGCGACATTTGAGCTAAATTGAAACCGCAGCTCTATTATCCTCAAAAAGGAACTTTGATCGCAGACACGAAGCCCTTTGAGTGTCACAATTTAGATTTTGAAGGCCTACTTCACAATCTCAGACGCAAAACACTTACCTTCTGGTTGTTGCCGGTGAATATCCTCGTTTCTCGTTTTATTTTCTGTGTCCGAACATGTTGCCATTAACTGTTATCAAATGTTAAGGCCAGTCGTTTGCTCTGCGCGGGATGTCTCGTTATGTTCATTTTGATTTGGGTAGATCGTTTACATCGCATGAACTTAAAGATTATTTGCTTCGGCAAGGTGTGGAGAATAGTCACTCCACAACCTATCATGCGTGTGGTAACGTCCAAGTCGAACGTTATAATGGCTTTTTGTGGAAAACGATCACAGTGTTTTTAAAATCGCGCGGCTTGCCTGTGGAATGTTCGGAAGCTGTGTAACTCCATGTTTTGCATGCAACGCGTTGATTATTGTGCACTGCCACTAACACCACACCTCATCAACCATTCTAGTGTTTTTGGCGCAAGTCTCCAAACGGGAATTCACTACCAGCTTGCTTAATGCGGCCATCTCAGGTGTTCTTGGGCAAGCATGTGCGCATCAGTAAGCATGAAGACTTGGCAGTAAAAGCAGAACAGTTAGAGGCCAATCGTATGTATGCTAGTGTACGCCACAAAGACGGCGTAGAGAAAAATGTTTCTCTCAGTGATGTAGCATCTTGTCCGCAAGCGCTGGCACCCAGGAAAGCGCTGTCAGCAATTGAAACAGGGAGTTCCCCATCAGGGAGTTCTTATGTTGTTGGTCACGATCGAGCGAGCAACTGAAACTCCTGACAACGCGCTACAGCCACCTGGCAAAGAGCAACAATTATTGTCGCACAAGAACCTGCTTAGGTTTTCAATAAATTTAGAACAATATTGTGAAATGTTCAAGAGATAAAATTCGATGTAAACGCACACATCAAGCTGATTTCTTTGAAGTGAATTTTCAACAGATTAAAAAAGCATTTAATCTTTCAAAAAATCCCATCACGTTTCCTCAAACGACTAACAAGAGAAGCTTCCATTCCAGCAGGCAGCAAGGAAAACTTCGACGGAAACAAAGGTTCATTCTACAAGTCGTTGCTGGCACGTAGCCACAAAATACAAGCTACAATTCAAAGTATTAAAAGAAATCTTCACAAACAAGGAAACGCGAATGTTGGAAACATCAAAAGGAGATGTCGCTTAGAATGATCATGTGATTCCTCTTTCACCCCGAACAATTCGACAACGTATGCAAGTCGAATACGTTAAAACTAGTGAAATACCAACCGTCGAATCATGCTGTAAATTTAGTGAAAAAAACGGCTATCAGCCTCAAGTGCGATATCAGGCAAAGAGATTTGAAACCCTGACCAAAACAATTGGCATGAGTTAGTGCGCCGCTGAACGCCCTCATCCGACTATTTTAGCGGTTTACTTCTGAAACTGAAGTTGGAACGTCTTCATTCTCGACCACTGCTAGATTTAGCTACTCTTAAGCGCTATGGCTAACCATTTCTATATTATTCAACGAAACCTGCGATGTGAACTCTGGATCAAAAGAAATATGGCAGTAGGTTCAATAGTCACCACAAATGGAAAGTAATATTCGTTGTATAAACTCACTGATTTTTTAATGCTAGCTGAAGCTGTTCAAACCCTCAAAGCAAGTCTTTATCTTTGGTGTTGCCGATTATTATCGGCATCTGCAACTTGTAAAATGCCACCGCATCAACAACGCATGGCCGATGCACGGATAGCGGATTTCTGTGGTTTGTTGAGTTTCCGCCCCACGTTTGTTAGAGAAGCACTTGATACTTTGCTTTGGAAACCATTTGCTTGCGGTGATATGCTGACAACTATGACAAGCGCCAACTTCATTGACTGTAGATATGAATGCTTTAACTACCGACGGGAAAAGTTTTCTCGCACTGAAATCGCATCACACATAGAAAATCCTCAAGGTACGTTTTCCCCTTTTGTCAGCAAATACCAAATTTTCGCCCTACATTCGTTGGCGGCGCTTTCGACGTTGATTTTGTTGAAGAATTTGTTTTGATGCTGAATTCTGTAAGTTGAATTGAAATCAAACGTTGCGAGATGTTGAAGCTGAGGCACCTTACTCCGAACTTTGCGACCTTTCATCGTTACGTCGAACAAGGAATCATGAGTTTTTTTCCGATAAAAGTAATAACACGATACTGTGAAATGTCGCTGCTTGGACAACGCGTGATTGCAATGCGGCCCACGGACTTCTATGATTTATCAAACTTCCGCCCTGGATTTGTTGGCGAAGCGTTTGGTATTGATACCCCGCGGTGCAATTAATTTTGCGACTTTGTGACAGTGACCTTGTGTGTAGACTCGTGAGTTGCTTTGTTGGGTTTCTTTGTTTTTCTATATTATATTGACTTGTTTTTAGTCTGCTCATTTCTGTTTTTTTCCTTGTTCGCTCGTCGAATAAACAAAAATTGGCATCTATAACTTCATAATTAGAAACAAAACATAAAATTCGAACTCCATGACGCTCCGTAGAATCAGAAATTACGTGACCTTTTCCGAAGATGCAACCGTTCTATATTAATTCTACAAAAACAGAACCCAAAATTCCATATGAATAAGTTAAGGAAATCCTACGACTTAAGGCTTCTGAAAATGTACCTATTTGACAAGTCATTTTACACAAATCATAAGGGATCGCGTTGTAGCTGAAACAGTGATCCGTTGATCTTGGGAGAAACACAAGAGTTAGTTTTTCGCAGATCCCGAGACATGCACATGATCATAAGCAGAAGCAATGATTACTGTGTTTGTCAGCGTAATTCCAATGGAAAGAGCAGGACAAGAGTTATTGTGCTGTCTATGTACAAAGTTGTATTTTTGGCAATACTGTAACTTGCCAAAATAGCAATCAAGTTTGTTTCGTTTAAGAGCATTGCCAGTACATTCTGCACCTCCGAACGAAAACTAATAATTCATAATGATAAATGCCGCAGCAAGAGGTTGAAACTTTCGGAATTTCATGTTTTTTTGAAAGTATTCTTGATCGGCATTGAAAAGGGTGACGTAGCACCCATGGTTATTGAGCGCTTAGTTGCACCATTGAAATCTTTCATAAAAGGAACGCAAAGCATGATATTGACACGGTGCCTAACTTTGACACTTCTAAGTGAGCCTTCATGTGAACCTGATCAAAGCAGTACGGTTTGCCAACTGTCCTTGATTAATCAAACGCTGTGCATCGTGTAAGTGTTACAGGATTCATATCATGGCTGACCTTTACCTGAAATTTAAGCACCGGGTGGAAATTGGTGCTTCTAACCGCTTGTAATCGCTATCCGCAAGCAAAAACGAGGAACAACGTTTTTCGCAGCTATCTCTGGCCAGCTGGTTGTATCCCACCTAATGGTGATATAAGCTTCTTTGTTAAACCTGGCCTGCTAAAAACATAACTTATCCTTGTTTGAAGTGTCAGCCGTAGCCTTAAATGAATATCGCAGATTTTTGTTTGTGTACAGTTCTTAAACTAAATGCGTGAGAATGGTGCTGATATACATTTTGTAATGTCTTGAGGCTCGAACTTTCGCTGAAAAGCCATTCAGTCTCAGAGTCTTGTTTAATGAGCAACAGCTACCATGGACTTTCGAAGGGGGGAATCGAGCATTTGCCCCCCCACCTCGAAATTCGGGCTAAGAACCAAAACATTTTAGTAATCTGAAGTCAGTAGGTTAGTTCCGATTAATTTTTGCAATAACAGTTTATTTTCCGGTATGACACTCACGCTGCACAAGAGTCAGGTTCACTGTTCTGGTGTCATGCAGCTTGCAGTTCACTCATGTCTCCTCCTTTGCCTTCAAAGGGAGGTTGCCAAACTCGCGAGTGGATTGATCCACTGTTGTTCTTTACTGCGTAACAATAACCTGGCCACAAATCTTCAAAGGTTCGCTTCAAGTTACGGTAGTAGGCCTTCTGCCGCTTGTGACTATTGAACGCGAACATATTGGCAGGTAATGCAGCGAGGCAGTGACTGGTGGTAGAGGTAAGGCACGTAGCTTTGTACTACGTAGAAAGAAGCATGAGCGAATCTGCAGCAATGCTTGTACAAGTTTGAAAAATCCATTGTTGGTGTGAGTGTGAGCAATGTGCCTGAGTGAATATAGCTTCAACTACGCTTGTGCAAGCTTCTTTTCACACAGTATAAAATTAGGGACATGTCAAAATATGTCTATGCAGGTTATGGGAATACGTCATAATCGCTAACGTTTAGCTGTGACTGCGGAGTGATTGCTGGTTGCAAAGGTGAATTTGTTGAGGCGTTTTTTCATAATGCATCTGCTCAATTTTGTAAAACCTGCGTGATGTTCTAAATTAAATTATTGTAATATATCTGGCTACATGGGCGTCGGAAGGAGGCTGGGGGGATTTGGATCCCCTGGATTTCGAAATTTTATATTGTCCTATTCAATGTTTAGCAAAAAAGGTTATTCTCTTTGTTTCTAGCGGGTAAAATGTTGGCCCCAGAGCCGTAGCAACCCACATGTGGGCCCCCTCAAAATGCTTACAGCGTCTCCCAAATGGTGGCTTCTAAAAAACTATTTCGACATTATGGCACATCACGAGACCGAATGGCCTTCACAACAAAATATCCCAATTTTGAATTTTGCTTATTTCACTAATTTTTAGTTCCGTTTTCTGACACATTTTCACAGAACCGTCTCCATAAAGTCTTCAATTGGGGGTGTCATTTTTGTGTAGGGGGCTAGACATTCTGAAAATTTGCATTTAATTCAAAACACAGTATTTGCAAATTGTGCGAATTAATTATAAAATTATCAAAGCTTTTCCAGCAAATACTCGTATAAGGCTCATAGTTTGCAACTAAAAATTTTTGAACGAGCTTTTCAAAATTTTAATAAAATGACAGTTTCCGACGATTATTTAGAGACGTTGTAATGAAATGCAAATGTTCACAAAAATTCGCAGAATATCAGAATCAAGCCTGTCGTATAGTTATGAAAACATTGTTATCGAAGGAACGAACTTGAGGCCAGTCAAAGCAGTGCGCCAAGGTTTTGGTTTATTAGCGAAAATTGATTTTGCAAGCGCACCGTGCTTTTAATGGCCGAAATACGCATGCATAAACCTTTCTGATGTCTAGACTTGTCAATCTCCTGGTGCATGGCACATTTATAGATTAAATAACATTTTGTGTCTCCAGTAGGCTATAAATGTTAAGAAATGTAGATTAAGGCCTACGTGGACGCAACATGGTTAACATCCATAATCCACCAACTGCACTACTCTGTTGGGACAAGGTTAGCAGTGATTCCTAAATAAACTCTTCTAACTACAGTCAGACCTCGTTTGTCCGAACTCCGATTAACTGGAATCCCCGCTATGCAACAAAAAACTGCTAGGTACGGATTTCTCCCAATGCTTTTCACCCCTTCTCATCCGAAAACCTCGCTGTCCGACTCCGACACGAAAATATAGGAACGGATATGCCAAATCAACAAAAAAACACAACCGGATTACGACAACTATTACTTAATTGTTTATTAAATCACAATGGAAGTGTGAAAGTCAATTTTCTAAGCACAATAAACGTAACAGTGCAGCACTTGGAGGACGCTGTTACGTCTTTTGTGCAGTTCTTTTTCGCGTTTAGAAACATTCTTAATGCATATTAGCTTAAGTATGTGGATCTGTTAATAAACAAAAAAAAAACTATGAGTGTTTCAATTATTCATGTTCCACATCAAGTCTGCATATTCGCTTAAGTCACGGGTCTCAAACTCAACTTGCTCCGTGGGCCACATAGGGACCTATAAGGCAACCCGTGGGCCGCATTACAACGCTGATGCAACAACGGCGGTGTGTGAACTTGCTAGACACAGCTTTTGCATCTTTATTTCCTGCCGAAGGTATCATGAATTATAGACAAATAATTTCTAGCCGTCTAAGGAACTTGTGTACTCGCTAAGCGAGCGCGTTTAAACACCGGTGAATAAACGAAATAACGGAAATTTTATTCATTCCATTCATTGAAATGCCCGATTTTCTTCTACCGAGGGTCACGGCGGCAGCAGTCCTAAGAGAACGTGGAATACCTCACGGTCAGCAGAAATTCAGATAGTTCTGCTGGCTCCACACAAAGACGAGATCAAGCAAGGTCGGACATGTATTCATTACACCTAGGCCTTGGATGACCTCTGAACCGCTTT
>JGI24022J15233_10009907_pt1 | contig 10770 bp, 7 predicted proteins | sample Ectturendosymbi2_FD_15233 | JGI IMG/M metagenome (IMG submission 15233)
CTCACAAAAAATCTACAACCCCCCCAACCAAAAATTTTTTTCGAGTGCAATCTACTAGACTGGCCGATCTGTTTGAGCCCTTGAATAGCTCTCTAGCGCAATCAGCGGAGGAGCTAGGGTGTTGGTAAGGTAACCGAAAATTGCTGTTTTTTAGGCCGAAATTGAAGTATGAGTATATCGTACGCCGGCTCTCAAAGTGTTAAGAAATTGATGATATTTGTTATAGTCTGTGTTAAAAAGTGTGTATTGCAAACAGTTTGATATGTTTGCATGCAGCAAAGTAGTCAAATTAAGTCCTCTTTGTGCTTTCTTCCTATTGTAGCTTTATTAATTAGCCCTTTGCCTGAAATTTTGCTATTATATATATTATTTTTGTTGGATATGAAACATAACATGATTAACAGCAATTGTTTTTAAAGCCAAATCATGATATGAAGTCATTACTTTTATTGAATCGTTAAATGGAAGTGGGTTTTCTGAAATTATTACTGTATTTCAATTACGAAATATCAAAATAAATTTCAGCTCTGTGCCAGTACCTAGTGAGTAAATGTACCATATTATTGGATGTTAAAATATTTACATTTGGTGGAGTCTGAAACTAGATTGGGCACAAATGGAAATAAACCTGCTTAGACTACTTGATGTTGTGAAATTCATGTGTGTAAATCAGGACTCATGTGGATATGAGGGAGCAAACAGCATTAACAAAGCTACTATAAATATTTTTGTGGTTTCAAATTGGTTTGGATGGGAATTCCATTCTGTAAGATTATCTTGTCAGCACAGCTCGCAACAGGCATGAAGTTGCTTCCCTGCATTTCTACTTACTTCCATAGTTTAGTACATGGTGATTCAAGCCTACAGATTTGTTTTACAGGTTGCACTTTTTTTGGAAATCTATCAATTCCATTTCCAAGTTAGAAAGACAAAGCCATTTGAATTTATTTCAATAATTGAAAGTTTTCAAACTAAATTTTATATGCGGGGACAGAATGAACTACAATGTAAAATCTAGCTCTTGGAATTTAGCAAACCTTAACGACCATGTACTTTTGCGCTCTTTCATTAATAAGGAGTATATACTTGATGCATGAGTACATAATGTATTTGTTCATGTGTCAAATTGTCGCTGGTAAAATGCCTCAACAGTTGTGAACAAATTAGGTCACTCCACAATCCAACTAGGTTGTACCAAAGCAAACTGGAAAATTGCAAGAAATTTGAAAAAAATTCAACGTAGAAGTAGTGACAACATTTTTCAAACAAACTTCAGCAAAATATGCAAGTTTTGAAGTCTTAGTCTCAAAGTTCGAGTCTTGGACTTGGAATTTTTGATGAAGTCTAGGTCTCAGAGTTTTAACAAGGTTGTGGTCTACACTACATAACTGATTATTTGACCAAATAAAAATAATGCCATCTGAAGTGTGTATCAGACAAAACCGTATGGGTGAATTTGAAACAAGAACAACTATATATATGTATGTGACATGATTTATGTTTGTATCAAATCAGATAAGATCTCTGGAACATGTAATTCTGGGTTTTAAATTGAATAGATTTATGAAGAAAATCAACTAGACAAAAGGATTATAATCAGTAGTTAACAACTGAGAAAAAAGAACAGTTTATTGCAGAGCAAATTATACATCAGATTGCATTTTAGATTTCCCAATGGAAATGATCAGTTTTAGACCATGAAAACAATAAATGTAAATTCATGTTATTTTTTGTTGAAATAAAAAAACGATAATAATAACATAAAACCTTTTTTTTAATTTTTCACATGTTTTTAATCTTTCCAAAAATTTTTGTTGAGAAGATTGAGCACACTTAAGAACTGTATTGTTGAACATTCAGTGACAATTTTTTTTAATTAAATAAAATTTTGAAATGTGTATAAAGATATAATTTTTTTGTCTGAAATTAAAAAAATAAGCATGGTCACCAAGATACAGCACAGCAGTATCTCCATAACACCAGCCCTTAGCACTATGAGAGCTGGGGTATGACATATTTATACTTTAAAATTGGCCTAAAACCAGCAGTTGTCGGTTGCCTTACCAACGCCATAGCTCCTCTGCTGATTGTGCTAGAGAGCTGTTCAAGGGCTCAAACAGATCAGCCAGTCTTCTAGTCTGCACTCGAAAAAAATTTTTGGTTAGGGGTTGCAGATTTTTTGTGAGTGATGTCATAAGTGAAGTAGTTTTGGGGTCATTTTGGCTCATGTTACCTGGCCTAGGACCCAACCGCTAGGTCGAAGTGTTTCGCTGAAACTTTTATTGGAAACTAGGCTCGAGTCTGAGTCTTTTGAGCCTTTGATCGACTTTCTAGCGTTTCTGGTTCAAAAGTTATGATCTAAAATATACAAATTAATTAATTAGCTAATTAGTCAAATGTTTCATGAATATTATTACTACTTATTACTAAGTAATAAAAATATTTGACTAATTAGCTAATAAGATAATTCATTAATTTGTTTACTTTAGATCATAACTTTTGAACCTGAAACCCCAGCAGGTCATCCAAAGTATCAAAAGACTCGGATTGTAGCTTAGTTTCCAATAAAAAGTTAAGTGAAGTACTACCACCTAACGGTTTGAGCCCAGGGCCAGGTGAAGTGGGCCAAGGTGGCCTAAAAGTCCTCCACTTGTGACATCACTCACAAAATCCACACCCCCAACCAAAAAATTTTTTTCGAGTGCAGACTAGAAGACTTGCCGCATCTTTTGAGCCTTTGAACAGCTCTCTACCACTTTTGGTGCCCGAGTTACATACGTGCAAAGCCACGTGCGATCCAGTTGTTTTAGCACGAACCACTTGATTTAGACCAGACATCGAAGTGTTAAATAAAAAAAATGAATCAACTGAAGTTGCACTATTTGAGTTACAGGTATAAATTTAAAATGTTGTCGTGCTTGAATGCACGCAAATAATATGTTGCCTTATGATGACAATTAACCAGGGTTCAAAGGTCACCAGTAGAAAACTTTCTGTCTTGTTTTGTTCAGCATGGAACCTTGTACTTTAATGCAAAATGTTAAATGAAATGCAAAATATTGAATGAAAATAGTCAGAGATGCAGTAGTGGCAGTCAAAGTTTCAACTGCAAAATTCCAAATGTTTTTCGCTCCCCTTCTTGAAAAACATCAATTTCAAATACTCATTATTTCGAAAATACTGGTCTGATTTCAGAGATTCCAATGTTGTTGAGCTTAGAAGTCAGAGATCTTTGTCCACTTACGAAATTTCTTGAATTTCGTTAAGGGCCAAATGACAAATCCCAATTTTTCTGGACCACTTGACATGGAATGACCTATTCAGTAAAACAGCACAATTGCTTTGTTACATTATAAATGCCTAGTAATAGTGCCAGACTGATGTAGAGCAATTCAGTAACTGCTGGATATAAAAAAAGGATAACTTCTACTTAAATGTGTTGGACTCTATTCATCATTTAAATATTGAATCATATTTTGATGTAATTTTTTGTACAAGTGAATCACTGAAATGCTGCCACTGATGGGTCGCCTTGTGACCTGCATGTCAATGGTTCACCACCCCCTGACCTAAAGTTTGCTTTGAAACTGTTGACTTAGGATTGTTTGTACAGTATCCTGCCACATTTGATGGCAAGAGCTCTGCAATGAGGTTTGCTTGCTGATTGTAGTTTATGCTTTACTTAGGAAGAAAAAGTTTTAAGTATTGTGTGTGCCAATCATACTGTATATATTTAGAAAGTTTTAAGCATCTTTGATATGTTTTTTGTGTATGTTAAGTTGTAATATTACGCTTGATGCCGAACTGGCAGCAAAGACAGTTATTTCAAGTCGGTTGTATCAAATTGATATATTACCTGATATCAATGTTTTTGGTGATTACATGTTGCTATTGGAGCTGAAGGTGGATTCATCCGTTGATAGTCAGCAAAACTGTTTTAAATGTAGATCATAGGCTTAGTAGTAATAAAGTGAGTTATCACAGATTGAGATAAGTTGATAGTTGGCTGAATTTGGTTTGAGTTGAGATAGACTAATTCAAGGCTGTTTTAATAAATTACTAATTTAAGGCTGTTTTGATATTTACCTTAGCTTTTAGAAAATGTTCTGAACTAAATTTCATCATGAAGCTCCAGCTCATTAAAAATAGATCAAATGGTCATATTGTCACAATAGGTAACCCTTAAAAATTACTTGTATTCTGTGCAGCCATGTCATATTGTCTGCCTCTGATGGCCTTCAGCCTTGTTGATTCATCTACCATGAGATGTTGCACAATTGCATGGCATTGATCTGATTTATAGCAAGTCTATACATACGTCTTTTACACAGACATGGAAGAGCACTGGTTTTGTTCCAAATTGAATGAAGGCACAAGTGAAGAACTTTTGTGTGAAGGTTACAAACGAAGTCTTTGGAAAACTGTTCTGGTGGCCATTGGAACAGTTAAGTATTGACACAAAAATGGTTATGTACGTTCAAGCCTGGGTAGTGGGTATATTAGAGTCTGCAAAGGCATACACTGTATGGTCTTGTCCAGTGTGCTTCAGCAGATGTTCCCCGGAACCCCAGTGTTCCGCAAAATATGTAGTGGGGCTCCGTGAGGGTTCCTCGTTTTATTCCGGGGAAGATTTCTTGCTTCGGTATGTTGATGCGTCATTATGAATTTTTTTAGATCATCGTTCCGCATTCAGATTGCAAGTAGGCCAGTTAGATATATAGGAGGTTGAGTGCAGTTAATAGCTGAAAAAGAAATATTGATAGTTGTTTCGCTTGTTCGTTGTTTTGCAATAAGGAAGAACATTATTGTTGCATCACAGTTTTACGAAGTTGCCGATATACAGTTCACAGTCAGAGCTTCCATTGCTGTGTTTTCCACCCAGATTTGTTTTTTTTAATCCCCCTGGGTGTTTACGCTTAGTTGTGAAAAATCCCGTTAAATCAGTTTTTAGAAGATGTAAATTTGGCAATTAGCTACAGTAAATCTAATAATATAATATACATATCTTCCGGTCATCGCAGTGTTCGCATGCGATCACCAGATGAAAAGTACTCATATCAGTGACATAAAATGTTCAGTGGGCTTCACACCCCCACATCAGTATCAATATCAAATACCGTAACTTTCTTGTGATCTGGTCTGTCAGCCATGCAGTTGCGCGTGACAAAAGTAACGTGAAACAAATAACAAATGGTTACATAAACAAGTGAAAGATTTGTATTTGGGTGAACGATGAATAAGGTCATTGCCTGAGACCCCAGTTGAAATTGATGAAACATAGTTTACGACTAAACGTCTAAATTTCTTGGCTGCCCGATGCATGCAAATTAACAAATAATTTGCATTGGAGGAAGGTGTTGTTGCCAGCTTAGGGATGTTAGATTCCGTTGCAGCTCAAGATCTCACAGAAGATCTAAATTCAATAGCAAATGTGGCCCTGCATTTCCCCCGCTTGTCCCTGTGCAAGATCAGCTGGAGCCTATTTCGATATAGTTTAGAGATATGCCCTTTTCCAACAAATCTATTACTGATTTCTGGTATTATCTGCGTAACATTAAAAACAGCTTAGATAACTCAGAATTTGGAATACTTCATGATTTAATGACCAGATTTATGGTTTTGCCACACGCTACTACATCAGCAAAAATAATGTTTTCACACGTTAACAGGGCTCCAAGAAAATCTTTTTCTGCGGAACAAAACCCTTTTGGGGCCCCTCAGACTTGCAAAATTATTTTGAAATGAATAAAAATTTAGGCTAATTAATGTGCATCAAACTTCAACAAGAAGTGCTCGTTTATTGATCATATGAAACATGATGTTAAAACATACCGGTATTCAAGTAATGTGACAATATTACCATTTTTTAAACATCGCACCTGTCAATATAATTCTCACAATTTTCTGCACAAGTTTACTGGACAGTGCTACCTCAGTAATCTTTGGGATGCCATTAACACAATGTTGAGAGATTAGAAATATCTAGCAAGACATGTTATGCAGGCTCCTGAATGGTTTGACTTTCCTCCTGACTTCTCAACTAAACCTTAGCGCATTATAAACTTTATACAGTTAGCGATAGCTATTCTGCCAATGTTTCTCTCATATGCTTCTACAAACTACACTCCATAGGCCTACCATACGAAGGCGAAAACTTCAGTGCATTTCTTCTCCCACAAGCAAAACTTGAAGTCATTTCACCAGCCCGGTATCAGTGTTGCCACCTTGGCATCCCTAAAGCACACTAGAGGAGCCTGAAAAAAGACCAGAATAAGCCAAACTGAAGCAGAAATAAGCACACGCACAAAAAAACACAATGATGAAAGTATGCAAATTGGAAAATAGTCACAATTATCTGCATTAACACAACATTCAGCAGTACTGTTTTAATTGCACACCAAACTAGTGCCAATAAAACTTCACATTGTCACTGCTTCTGGAATCTCAGTCATAATCATAAAAATGCTTTGTAATATTGTCTCTTTTCAATCCACTCTTGATATTTAAAATTGCATTAACGAGTTCTGCACTCATTCTGTTTCTCAATTTTAATTTCACAACGTTTATCTGGCTGAATGCTAGTTCCATTGCTGCATTAGAGTGTATTGCAGGCTACATAAAATGTGTTGAGCAAAACCATCCAGCTTTTTGTATGGGTTTTCTCCAATGGAATCTCCATACAAACATACTTCAGTCCAATATGCTACTGTGTCAGTAACATTTTGCAACGGATAATAGTCAAATGCTGCCACTGGCATTTAATTTTCCCACTGACTTCACTTTCTATCTCAAATTCATCCAAAAATGAAATTAAAGGATCTGTAAGTTTTCATAAGGCATTAGAAACAGACATAAATGCCATTTCCTTCACGATATTTGAACGAGTTGGTACCACGTACTTGCTTAAATAGGCATGAAGCCAAATTGAGACATCGTTTGGATTTCTCAATGACATATAACATTATATGTCAGTGTTATATGTCATTGGATTTTTCATGGATTCCTCGTCTGACTCAGAACAAACCATGTCTCTTATCAAAGTTTGTTTCATAACCTAAATGAGGCCTTGCATTCAAAAAATCAACTACACGATATGTGATGGGTTGTAGAACATTTGTGTTTGTTGGCACAGCGATGTGTTGGAACAGAATGTTGGTCAAAATAAAAAACTGTCCAAGCGCTTGCTTGGATTGTCCGTAAAACGCTAAAAACAGACATAATATTGCAGGCCACACAGCTGATACCTGGCGTAAAACATCTTTAAATAAACTAAAACTAAACCAAAAAATAAAAAATAAAGTAAAAAATAAACATTAAACCAAATCGTAAAATATGTAAACCAAACGATTGCAAAATAAACCAGATTTGTTTTTAAAAAAGCCAAAATCGCAACACTGCCCGGTATTGCTCAACGTGGATAGATTTTTTCAGGTTTAAGACGATCGTGGTTGTTATAATGATTCTGACATCATAGGCGAGGCTGTTACGTTATGCCGCAGTCTCAGAATGAATGCAGTCGATCGAGGTTGAATAAAACGCTGCTAGTGAAATGAGACTGCGACCTCATTGAGTAACTGTATTGTTGGAATGAGCTTTCTTGATATAAAAGGAATGAAGGGACAAAACGAAATATTTTCACAACCGACTATTGCTTCTGTTTTTGATAGCGAGCCGCAATAAATAGTCACACGGCCAAAGGCCGGTGACCACTGTTTTAAACTAAAGGCAAAAAGCATTGTGTCGAAATACTGTAAGTAGTTAGTTTCTCCTGAGTGGTTTCGAAATCTTCAGATTTTTGGGTATGTCCACTAATCTTAAATTCACATTCGCTTAGAGCAGTGATTCTTAACCAGGAGGCGTCAAGAAACTTCCAGGGGGGAGCGAGCCCTTACGCACCCTACAACATGGAAAGTTTGATCAGTAAATTTACCAATAAATACATTTGTTTTCACAGCTTCTTTGAAACGAGGTGGCTTGAAATAAAGGACAATTACTTAATGGAGGCGTGGTAGAAAAAAGGTTAAGAACCACTGGCTTAGAGCCTGTATCTGTTTGCGGAGCAAGTTTAACAATCAGCAAAATGTACAGCACACCGCCGCGGTGCACTATAGGCACTTGCGTCCTGCAATGCAATTACTTGAACTAATAAACTTTATTAGTTATCTTACACATAGGGGCAGCATTCGAGGGCTACTGTAATTAAATTAAATTTTATTGTGAACTGATGTGTTTTCATTCAAATTTCACTTGAAGTATCTTTTAGTTTGAAACTTTTGGTTTATTGGAGAGAGCTTCTGTTATAATAATGACAATAATGTATTTTTACCCGCAGACACGCAGCCCATAGTACAAACACACAAAAAATTTTGAAAAATAATTAAGTTTTTCTTGAAAATGCGCAAAGGTTTTGATGTTGAACAACCTTTTTTGCTAGTACATTGTAGTACAAAATTTGTTCAATTCAAAAGTGTTTGTTTATTAGCGAAATTTTTTGTTTTTGGATACCAGTAAATTTACTTTTCGTAAAAACTGCAAAATTGCTATTGGAATCAAGGCCTGCAATTTTCAGTTTTGCTTTCGCTTCGTGTGACGCAACCGACCTGGAGAACTGAATTTAGTCACATAACCTGCTGTAGCTCTGTGTTGAATTTGCAGACTGCAGCAGTGTTGCCAACTGGTATATATAAAGTGAAAGATTTGTATATATATATATATATTGTATATACCAAATTTTTCAAATTTGTCTCTTATCAAAGTTTGTTTCATAACCTAAATAAATTTTATTTTCAAATTTGGTAAATGTTCAAAGTGCTTGATATATAAATCTATGGTTTGGTATATATGAAAAATTTGGTATATATTTGGTTTATTTTTGTCGGAGGGTTTATTTGAGACTTTAAACCAATATATTGCATAGCGTAAACAGAGAAACCGTAGTAGTTTTAAACCTATCTGTAAAAAGTTAAGTGATTTTGCTTAACACGGGAGTAAGCGTGCACTTTTGGTGGCGGAAAGCTAGACTGGAGGAGAGCTGAGAAGTTCTGAAAAAATGCAGGTTAGCTCTAGATATGTGTTTTAGTTAGCCAATCCATTCAAAGGTTGGAAAGCTGCATATGAGCGTGGCAGAAGATTTAGAGAAGAGTGGCTGATAGAGATTGCATGGCTTGCACAGCAGGATTCTGCTAGTGCTGTGTATCCCTTCTGCAAACTGTGCAGAAAAAATTGTAAACCGCAAAGCAGCTACTATGCATTATAATAATGAGGTAGATCACAGAAGAAATGAAAATGCAGTTGCAGTTATTGGAAGGTTGAATTTTCCAGTGGTTAATAAATCTGTTATTGCTAAAATTAGGAAAGTCAAAATGGAGCTTGCAGCTTCTCTATGATGCCACTGTCTAACAGCAACTGTTAATCATAAGTGAAGTCATGAAAAAGCATGGAAAATCAGCATTAAAGTTTAAATTCTTGTTATAGATAAGTTTGATAGATATTGTATATTTTTAGGCTAGATTTGGTATATTCGTTGTGAGAAGAGTTGCAATGTTGCCAACCGTGGTGGTGTCAGTGCCATGGTACACCTAGATTTGGTCACAATATACTTAAGACCTGGTGAGTGATTCACCAAATCTCCAGAACTGGAGTTAAAAATATGGCCATTAATCTTCTGCTTGAATGTGTGATTATCACAGTGAATGACATAATAAGGATCTTCTTTAAGCCCAAGGGAACTTCATGGCATTGCCATGTCAAAAAAAACAACTAACAAACTGGTGTATGTGTTGTGTTCGGGAAGCCAGAGCGGCAAGTGCGCAAGAGCTGAAATTCTGAAAGATAAGGCATCGTGTTTGAATCACAATTGCTTGGAAACTTTTGCAAACAGATCGTGCCGCCGTTAACTGAGCACGATGACGTAATCGAGACGCATACCAAAAATTGCATGCGTTGTCGAATCGCCACGCTACGCCACTGTTAGCATAGGTTCAATAAAACGGACACTCAGTTTTTCCAATGCGCTGGTTCTTGAGTTGCACCGATGTTAGCTATTTTATCTGCTACAGCAAAGTTGGATAGAGGCTGACTTTTTTAAGCTCTGGAGTGTTTTGCAAATTCTGTTGCAGTCCGATGTCCGTTGCGTTGAAGTGAAAGCATATGTTGATGATTAGAGCTCGACCGATGTCGATCTTTTTAATTTTCATTGCCAATAACCGATGCCGATCATTTGACATCACTCAAACGGCGGTCGAAAGATATTTCAACGCAATTATTAAACCAACTAACAAGAAGATGGAACTAGCTTACAACTGAAGAAATTCTCGTAAATTTATTATTTTTTTATTTATATAATTTGTTTGTTTCCAGACACAAAGTCCATAGTTCAAACACACACTCTCTGCACAACTCAGATCGATAAAAACAGACAAAACAGAACTTTGTACAATGGCATTTGGGCAGGCGGAATCACAGGGTTACGGACATTTTCTTAGCAGAACGTTTCGCAACGGCGTTGGAGGCAGAACCACAAGATTACAGACACATATTTAACACTATTGTTCGCTAACCAGTGACACTGGTGCAACCAGGGGTATAACGAGGTTAGATGGCGCCCGGGGCAAGAAGCAAGTTTGACGCCCCCATGTTCGAAACTGAGGTCGAGGTCTTTTGGAAGCAAATGTACTGTATTGAAGAAAGTACTTGTGACATTGTTGGGCTTTTTGGTTCCCCCGCAGCCATTCTGCGCCCCACGCAGTGACTTGGCGCCCCCATAGTGAC
>JGI24022J15233_10009910_pt1 | contig 10769 bp, 5 predicted proteins | sample Ectturendosymbi2_FD_15233 | JGI IMG/M metagenome (IMG submission 15233)
TACAAGCTGAATCATTGCAAGGAGATGGGAGCAAAACTAGGCAGGAGATTCCTCAAACAGCCGGCTGAAAAGCTCAAGGCGGTTTTTGTTGCTTGAGGTCAGAAAAAGTCTCTACTGCTCAGAGAATCGCCTAATGAAGTTTTCAGAAGGAATTGCACGGAACAAAGCTTCAAGCGCTGCAAGCAACCCTGCTGCTTGATGCGCTTCAATATTTCACCGAAAATTGAAGTGTTTCGCATCTTGTTTGGTGCAGTCTACTTGTTCGAATATTATTGAAAAAAAAACGTGTTGAAAAGTGGTGCTACCGTCCCTCTCGCAGACCACCCACATCTGTACCCGTGGTCCAAGTGTCTGGACAGGTCACACCGCAACGTTCCATGCCACCAGCTCACACTCCCCTCAGTGAAACTTTAGCGCGCCTGGTTAAAGCTCCTTCTGTTTGCAATGTTGGTCACTTCTCCATACGTTGTGGAGAGAAGCACTTAAACACAAAAACCGTTCTGGTGCGAGTAACAATTTTTCGCCTTGTACGGATCGAACCTGTGATAAGGCTTGAAAGACTTTTATCCAGTATGGTGTGTAAAAAAATGGCAAGGACAAGCTAATTCGTCATGAAAGCAGAATAGTTTTGATAGTTATAATTCAAAAAAGAAGTTAATGTCGCGAAACTGTGTATTGAAGGGTTCTCAAAGTACACCTAAAACTGACGGTAAATTTTACAGTGCGCAGTCCTGAGGCTTAGCTTGGTGAACAGATAGCTTAAGCGACTGGTAAGCTGCAGAGCCACTGGTCCGAAGTGGCAGTCACCGCAGAACTGCTCTCTGCTGTACAGGTGAAGCGTTTGTTGGCGAAGAGTGGTTGTAAGTCGTTTTTCTAATCTTGACAGGCGTCGGTTTTAAGTCTTTTGCGGCATTGCGTGACCCTGTTCAGTATTCCAATCGTTTTCAAAGTATGCTGTAAGCAGGCGTGACCGCGCCGACTAGTCGGTTTTCTCAAACGTTGGACATGCAGGCGACTTTTTCACCCGTTGAAATTTGATGCGAAATACTATGTGATATTTAAGTTACACGTGCCGCCGCAGTGAACGTGTCCTTGTCAATACAGGTTGGTGCTGCATGGCCAGCGCGCTTAGCACACTTTGTAACGTTTCATTGCAATGTCTTGCGCAACGGCGTGCAAATTGAATCAGATTTTTGAATTTTGAAACAGAGCAGTATTCTTAACATTCAGCAGACAGTTTTGGTTCGGTCAGCAAGTTATCGCATCTTTCTCTGAAACGGAAAGGTAGGTCTATCAGCAATCTACGTCTCAGATTGTCATCGCTGGTAGGACAGCTTACAGCTCGTTATTTTTTTTCGGGAAACACTTGCCGAGCCGAAAACGTAGGATTGCGCAGAGAGGGATGACTTGTGCCTTGTGGTAACCGCCCGGTAGAAAATGGGCGGTGTTGGTAGAAGCAATGCTGTCCGCGTTTTCAGCAGTAAACATGAAGAAGTGAAACAAAAACAAAAAAACGTGAGAAGCAGCACTAGTTACCAACTTTCAAATGCTTTGAAGTTTCAAACTGCATCGTACTGGTTGTCTGCAATACTGAAAGGAGACAGCGCAGGTTTAGTCTAGTCCAGAGGTTCCCAACTGGGACGTCGCGACGCCCTGGTGCGTCATTTTGAGATAGGTAAGCGTCGCTCGCTCGCGAGCTAACATCCGTCTTCATTGCCGAGATCTTAAGATAAAAAAATAGCTGAAACCCAAGTGATGTGTATCGAGCAAAAGTAAACGAATCTGCCAGAGGTGAAAAGCTGTTTTAGCAGTTGATGCGCATATTCTACTCAAACCATTTGTCTCGCGCTGTGTGATTACGGGTTAAGAAAGCTTGTGCGTTTTGATTGTTTTGTAGTTATGTTTCTGGTTTGCATTCTGTTTTGCGTATGAAGTAGCCGGGTTGACTTGGCAACCATGTTGTCGATCAGTTTGACCACACGCTTTTAGTGCCGTAAATAGTTGTAAAAATTCATCTGAGCATGCTGCTGAAAGCGCTCTAAGTTGCTGAAATCACTTAACCAAGTTGAAGTTGATAGAAGCAAGTTCCCATTCAAGGAAGTCAGAGCATTGGGAAAAGTGTTAGTTTTATTTTGCGTTCTGCCAAATATTCCGAAATCAAAAGCAGTTCCGAGCAACCCACTACATTTGCACGCCACTGCTACGACCCGCGAGCAAGCGCCGGGTACCATTTTTGCCTTCAGAGCGCCTTGTTGGAACAGAGAGTTTGTGCCTTCTGCTTAACTTTATTGTGCTTGGAGCCAACAATGAAAAAATCTCTGCTCTATTTTTCACCGAATTTGCGCGTCTTACGAAGTTTTTATCGAATTTTTTTCTTTTGCGAGGTTAGTTCCACTTGCGCTGCCGTCTCCCCTCACCAGCTTAGTTTTTTTTTCAGCATACAAGGGCATCTTGCAAGATATTGTCAAGCGCCATTACTTTTGGTTTTGTGGGCCACGATCCCCCTATTTTTTATGTAGGATCTTGGATTCAGGCTTCGCAGACATTCCATTACCACTTTTTGTCTGCTGTTGTTTCCAAGCATAACTTTCTGGAGAAGCTAACGTCTTTGTTTCAATACATTTCACGTGTAAGAGCATTCGACGGCGTCGTTTGAAATGTGAATTTATTTTTTATCAAACGAACAGCTAATGAAATATAACACTGGCACTGCATGTCATTTTCCGTTGGCAGAACAAGCAGTGCAACGTTCTGCGTATGCTTGTTTTGTGATTGACTTTACCTCTTCTCCGTCTCGTTTGCAGCAGGTTCCTGTACGCTGCAATTAAGACTGAGTCCACGATTGATGATCTTGGGACACGAAGACTGAAGTTTAATGAAACCCCCTGATGTTTCGGTTGAATTTACCGCAACTTGTAGTTTGCTAAAATCAACACGGTATTACTCTTAGAATCTTTTCTCATTGAATCTCAACACTACTTGTTACTTTGTGGCCAGTGGCTCCTGTGCGCCATTATTTTCACTTGGCAGCCGATGGCAGACTTTTCATGTAAAAAATTAGCTTGTATAGAAAAGATAAAGTGAATCTGCAAGTTTTACCCGAAACTGCCATTACCTTATATCAAGGTTGAAGCCTAATAATCATGTGTTCCTCTTTTCTGTGCTTGTGGAAAGCTGCAGATTATGCGACCGACGTTTAACCGAAGTATCAGTAATGTCGCTAAGAAACGAAAAGGTACGTCTAAAGCTGCTGTGACATGGAAGTTACCAAAGCTACAGTCATCTATCCCTTGAACTTCATGTAGACCCAACAAACCTAGAATCATGTTCCACCCCAACAAAATTTAAAAACTTGCATCTCTGGCACTTCAAACTCCGCGATAAGTGAAAATTACTTTGCGGGCCTTGTTTACATTTGGTGATTTTTTGTTGTAAAATAAGCTATTGGCGTTGATTAAAAAAAGGATGGTCAATTTGTTATCAACGCATATTTTCTGTGCATTTTTATCGAAAAAAGTGTCGAGTGATTTTTTTCGCTTACGCGTATATGAATTTTATCGTTGAATTTCCACGATGATTTCTCGCCGACGATAGCTTAAACGCTGAAACGTTTACGAAAGTTTTCTGTTGTTTACACTTTGATTTTCTGCTATTTCATGTAAGTTACGCAATAGTCATTCTGTTTTTGAAGCAACGTAAGAAAATCTGAAAAAATGTTGCGCTGTTTCAGTAGCGGGGTTGATTGCCGCCCCATCTGCAACGGATATAAAGCGTCTGCATACGTTTTAATAACAAGCAACGCACAAATTGCGTAACATTAACTTCCTTACTGGGACATCCGACTCATAGATCAAATCAAAGATGGAAAGATGTGTTGAGTGTACGTTGTGCTAACATCAGAATGAGACCCAATAGGACAATAGAGGAGTTAATTGTCCAACGGAACTCTGAAAACAACCCTAGCAAACTCTCACATCTCACTGGCTATCCCGTCCGTCCCCACCTTTGTCATTGTTTGCTTTAGCGAATGTCACCGCCCCCCCTCTGGATTTACTGATTGTTTCTCATTTTTCTTGATACAGTAGATGAGGCAGCTAAATTATTTGCGAAAAGAGTATCGGCCGATCCCGTAAATTACAGCTAAACATAATTAAATGACAAGTGCCAGTGTTCTTACAAGATCTTTGTGGTATATGAGCTCGCTACAAACACCGACGCACAGGTATCACGATGATTTAATAGTCAGTGGTGTTGTGTTTCTGTAGCCTGACCTTCACTGTAAAAAAGAGGGTTCTTTTTGGAAGAAAGTACCTCAAAATAAAGAGCAACTTCCACCTGTTGCCTTTAATTTTTGGGTACAGATTACCTCAATTCTTGCAAAACCAACCCTTTTCATTTACAGTGTTCTTGTAAACTCAGTGATAGGCAAGCTTACTACCTTTACGGGTCATTTTGTGGTCCACGCGCACTTGGCGGGCCATTTTTATTTCTCCGCACTTTACAGAACGACAGCATTTTTTCTCCCGCTTTTTCGCGAAATGTTTCTATGCTGGAAACAAATTGCAGCTAATTTTAAGTTTAAGGTTACTGCGGTCATTCTCGTTGTTTTTTTACCCATCTGAAGTTTTTTGTCAGCCTAATCAAAGGGACTGTTGCGTTTGGCTTCATGGACCATTTTCAGCAACCTTCTCGAGCCATTTATCTCTGAGGGCTGCAATGTTTCCATCCCTGTAGGGTCTCTGTTCTAAATATATATGGATTGCGCACGTGCTTCGCAAGTCTGTTGCGGCGAAACTGTGTACAGCTATTGTCCACGTGGTCCAGTTAAGCTGATTCACGCTTTTACGATCGGTGAGTGGAAATGCGTAATCACAACACAACAGTAACAGCATGTCTAAAAATTGGAGCTCGAAAACGCGCTGATATCCACGTTCAAAACATTACACAAAAGAAACTGTGCAGAACTTAACCATTAGCAGTTCTGGGGGATAAACGAATCTCGCGTGCTTTAGCTGGACAGTTGATGAGAAACTTAAATACCTCAGCTACGCTGTTGTTTTTTGTTGCTAGCTGTAACGACAAACTGCTTCGTGTCGGTTTTCGCCGATAAATTTTGGGAAGTCGTTTTCATGGTGTACGCACGCGTTACATTTTATCGCATCATTGCTGTGTTACTTTTTTGGCCTATATTTGCAACTCGCCCTCTAAAACCTTTATTTAACAAATATTAAAACGTTTATAAAGTATTTGTTAGTTAATTCATTGTATGTCCGCGCGCATTTTCCGCCTCCGCAGTCAAAAAAAATCATAACGATGCACAACGCGTTCATGACTTTTTTTCGTGTGTACGTAGTGATTTCTGAAAGTAGAACTCATGGCTGTACATGGCGACGAGTGCTATCGTGCATTTGACCACATCTAACAATCGTATATATTGCGCGTTGTTATTTGAATCACCTGGGAGTTTGAGTTGATTTACCACGAATGCAAACGTACAACAGCTTTCAAACTATCTTGTTTGATTTGCACTGGATTAGGCGTTGCTGTAGGGCTTTCGCGAAAAGAAAGAAGTGGACTCGCAGCTTTTGTCGAAACTCGTTTGGTCCATGGCAGTTTTAGTTGCAGTGACCGTAAGCTTTTGTACGGACCATAGCATGAGCAGTACAAATTATTTTCAACGTAGTCGGAGTTAAAAACAGCAGAGAAAAAGTTGATCTTCTGGACAAGGATGCCGCCATTTGTAAGTTTGGGATTTCCCGACTCTCGGTGCAGTCAGGGCCGCAACCAGCTGATATTTTTGGGGAGGGCAAAATGACTGTAACTTGTACTATATCGGGAAGAGGCTAAATGGTTATAACATTTTGCACCTGATAACTAAACATGTTTTTGAAAATTTCGGGGGATGAGCAATTGCCCGGTTGCCCACCCCTGATTGTGGGTCTGGGTCCAGTCACTCCCGATTCAACTGTGATCAATAACAGAAGGGAACAGTTAGTAGTGCGCTACACAACTTTTAAGGTTAACAGGGACATACTGTGCCAATCTGTCGCATTTAACTGAAATTGCAAAGATACTCACGCACGCTTTGCGCAGCAGCCAAGTCACGCTCAAAGATGCAGCAAGCGTTCTTTACACTAATCTGTATTAGCTACGGTAATTTGAATCGAAAAGAAGTAGAACAACTGGTGCCTTTACCGTTGTTTGCTCAATCGCAAGTCCACTTGAGCTTGGCGTAGGACTGCCCACTCTCACGTGTAACTGGTGTTGTAAAACTGTGACATTTGATCTTGGCGCCGAGTCGTATCATTAGAAACCTACTTATCTTGCAAGCGGCTATTTTAAAAAAATGCATCTAAGCAAGGCCTTCGGTAAGAGTTTTATGCAGGTGTTAGCGATTTCTTTTGTAAGCATATCAGTTTTTTTGCGTACATTTTAAAATAAAACACTGTCACCGTCTCGTCTTTGGATTGCAGGCGAATTGCGGTTTGACATTAGAACTTTTTTTAACGCTGTCGTTGGCATTTTTATGTAACCAACTTGGTAATAACAACCCTGATGTTTTCAGATCACTTTTGAAACTCCGCAACAGTCCTGGGCACTGTGGGCAGCCAGGATTTCTGAGCCAGAAAAACTTGGGACTGACCCTACTTAATTCAATCTTCTAAAAATATCACAAAGGTTCGTAAAGTTTAATTGAAGAAACGTGAAGAGCTAGAAAAACCCACGCGTGAGAAGTTTGCGAGAAACCTGCTTGTTTATTTTCGCAGTTTGGTCCATTTTGTAGTCTGGCCCTCGAAATGTATGTGCCCTCTCTAGCCACTACGCCAGCTGGAACCCTGCAATTAACGCACTCTAGAAAATAATTTAGTGATTTCTTTGCAGAGTCGCTACGCAAAATATACGTATGTGTTGGTAGTTATCCCGAGCAAGACTGAAAAAACTCACGAATGTAGTTGCACGAACGCACTACTGAAAGCTTCAATTTCGTTCATACCAATAATGCTTTTGCTGCACTACCCGTTAGTCTTTTATTGTGTAAGAAAAAATGGACACAATATGTTTTTGAAAGATTTTTTCTGTGCTGAAGAAAACTTAGTCTGAATTGATACGATTGAATGTATACATTTACGGTGACAGAAAGTGACAGCTCGTTATTCAAAACATTTTTGGACTCCTATAGTTCAAAGACGTTGGTATGACAATTTGTTTGTTTGCACACTCCTTACAGCCTATCCACAAAGTGTCACTACTGTCCAAAGTTGCTGAACGTGCGGTTTTCTCGCACGCGTCACCCGTCGGAAGACGCCCTGCTTTTAAGGTCTAGTTTGCAGTCATTTTCCTCTCGCACCACGCCGCGAATTAGTGCTTCAACTACAAAAAGAACTACTGCGCGCGCAACTGTTTCTAGCTCCGGTCGCCCGACCCAACCTTTCCTTGTTTGATCTCGCTCCACGTGAACCGCGTCCCCAGTCTTCCACGGTCGCGCGTGTCTTTGGAAGTGGCCGCGCTGTATCTCGCGCTTGATTCGGAAACAAAAAGCGCTGACCGCGTTGTGTCTGGGGTCCACCGAGGAAAGCATAATTGCGTGGGGCTCCCACCCGCGTCCGCATCGCATTTGAAGGAACGGCTGCCGCGTCTCGTAACGTTTTTTTGCGACCACTGGAGTTTTGACACAGGCCAACGCTCTGATGATTTTTTCTACCGTTTTCAGTAAGCAACACTGTGTGCTGATATAGTCAGCTTTAAGTATTTTGATGCTGGGCGATTGCGGGCACCTCTTTCACTGTTTTTGAAGTCTAGACCTTGATGGTGGGGCACACAGTTCGCAGCCCAAATCTCCCCGTTTGTTTGAAAATAACTTGGCTCGCGGCAAACGTTGTGAGGGGCGTGTTTTGTGATTGTCAGATGATGGAGATGTACTTCTATACGGCTCCGCGTGATCTTGTTTTGACAGTGACCAGTACCAATTTGCGCAGTAAAATTTTGAGAGTTGTTTTTTGTAGTATTTAGCCTTACAATTAGAATGTCCTAGTTTGTAGAAGACGTGATACAACTGCGATATCGCTACCGATGTAATCTTCAGTGACTGATACGATAGAAAGCATAGGTGGAAAGCTGTATTTTATGCTGGGTTGACTGGTCAGCCGAGAGCTTGCATGAAATAAAGCGTCGATTTGTTATGCGTTTTACTTGTTACAGCGGTACCTCCTACATACAGTTTTGTCTTTCAGGTTGCAGGCAGGAAGGCGTGAACAGGTGGTGGAAAGGTTTTCCGTAGGTTTTGTGACTTTGAAAAACCTTAGCAGAAGTGCACGAGAGCTTTACTCCGCTGATATGGAACATTGCAGGTTGTTGCAAATTCGAAATGTGCAAGTGCTTTCAAGATTGTCCGACTTCCTAATAACTGAGCGCTTGGCATTGTCCGTCGTACGCTGCAACGTTAATAACGCAGTCAGCAAAATGGCGCGTGGCCGCTCAAGACCCAATGCTTTTGTTGCGAAAAAAATCGTCTTCGTCTTCCGCATCAACTTAATTTGGACTAACTTCATATACGTATTTGGAACGTCAGATGCTCGAAAAGACTTAGTGACTTCAGAATACCTAAATAAAATTCAACAATGCCGTCGTTTTCAAATTAAAAGAAACTACGGCATAATGACTTCGGCTATAACTACGGTTCGCCTATAACAGTGGTTCTTAAACTGAGAGGCATGAAAGGTTCGCAAGGGGGGCGTAGCGACATATTGTTGGAAAACAGGATAATGGCGAATTAATTGTTGCTCTTTGCTTTTTATGTTTGATTTGGAGATTAGGTGAGACACGAGCAACAATTGCTAACACTAAAGAGGGCGCGACTAAAAACCTTAAGAAGCTCTGGCCTACAACGACGCTTTTTCTTCGGCCCCATGAAGTGATGTTGCAGGACAATTGTACTGCAATATTGCGTGTCCGAGCTTCCCACCCGGAGCATTCCAGCTTCATGGTTAGGGCTTGTTAACCGTTCCTCAGCATATGCATGGTTTTCTGACTGGCTTTCGTGATAGATTTCGACTGCGTTTTAATTACGGCAAGGAATTTAACACGCAGTCTTTTCTAGAGTCTTCACGTGGAAAGCTCATAAGGCTTACTTGTGCACTCTTAGTTGTGTGGCATTATTGAACAAAGGCATTTCCGCTGACATGCCACAAAGGTGCTCAAATTGTCGATTTGCGGTCAGGAATTTTCAAGAAAACTAGAGTAATTTATTCACAGTGACAAAGGTGTAATGGCAACTCCCCAGGAAGTTACCGAACAGTACCTAAGACCTTTAATGAAATATTTGAAACTTTCTGTTGCAATAAGCATAGTGTTTTGATGTAAGCACGATGTGGAATGAGCGTATACAAATGCTGTGCTCAGTTTAACACAATTTCCTGAAAACTCTTGCTTATTTTGATGAGCAGAGAGCATTGGCGTTGCTCCAACCTGAACAGAATTGCTGTTCTGAGGTTCTGTAATTCGTTGAAAGAAAACACTTGAAATCAGTGAAATGCAAAACCTATGCAGTGTTGCTTGTGACGGCTCTGCAGGTCTGTATCAGCTTGCTCGGTGGATCCGCTGGGAGTTAAAAGCGAATCCTTCTGATGAAAAGTAGCATTCACTCCTTCCTTTTGTTGTTGGTTGTCTGGCAGCAACTGAGGCAGGAAGTTGTCGAATAGTTTCAAAAAGAGCGGTCTTTGATCGCTTTGTTTTTTGTAAATTTCTATCGCATCAGCACTTTAATTTCGCTCGGGGACTTGCCGTGCTAAATGCTGCTCCTGTTTTCGAACAATCAACGTTTACAGCAATGCATCGAGTCCAAAAATATCAGGAGCAACGCCCTTTGGACTTTCAACGCTCCGCCTGTTGCGGACTCGTTCACTGCTAAAGGACAAGTAGTATTTCATCTGATGTTGCAATGGATTTACTCGTAGGTTAAATGTAACCGTTTCGTCACATTCATGGACATGTCCGAAACGACAAGTTTAATCACTAGTCTTGACACAGACTGCATTTCGTCAAGCAACAGTCACAATCCTAGCCCCAGATATTTTTATAATTTTTTTGGATGAAGTAGTCAAACAAGGCCAACTAGATGTACTAACGTTGGATGGCGGCACTCATGTCTTTACTTAAACCCAGCGGACTGATTTTGCTCATACAGCACGTTTAAGGCTGCAGGGGTGAAAATTTGCGTAAACTTCGGTCCACACTCTTGCCAGAGGATTGTCGCTTTGATTGCTTAAATTATTGTTACCATAAAAGTGTGTCATCAATTTTAAGAGCTATGTCTTAATGGAAAACGTGACGGAGAACCTACAAAAATAACACCCGTTTGGTGAGGTCGTGGTTTGTATGGGCCCATTCGTCATAGTGAAATGGAAAAAGCCAATAAATGATATCCAATAATAAGAGCAGCATATCTATGTTCAGTTAAGTTGGCAAAACTTCATTTTGTATTGCTTTTTTTACATGTTTAGGTGGTTTTGACTAAATTTCTGACACTGCTGTACTGGAAACATGGACTACGGTCAAAGAGTAATGCTTCCTGGGCCCACTGATCACTACTCTGCGCAAGGCTACGGAAAGCTCGGCTACGACAAGCGTTCTTTATATAGTCCAGAATACTTCGGATACATGGATTCTCATTTCGGTGCAAATGCGCACATTGGAGCTGCAAGTCATCACCATCAGGCAATGACTTCCATGCCGTATGCGCGAGAACCGTCGCCGCCATATCGTGGTCCGTA
>JGI24022J15233_10009915_pt1 | contig 10766 bp, 8 predicted proteins | sample Ectturendosymbi2_FD_15233 | JGI IMG/M metagenome (IMG submission 15233)
TTGGGACAGCGCCCAGGGCCAGGCAAAGATGGCCAAAATAACACAAAAACACCCCTACTTGTGACGTTCCCCCCAGAAAACCTCAAACCCAAAACAAAAAACGTTTTTTTCGATGTCAACTAGAAGACTTGCTGAATCCATAGAGGGTTTGAACAGCTCTCTAGCTTTAGCAGCTGGCTATTTATGGCCAAAAAAGGGCACACCAATATGTTGGCATGTGTGGTCATTAAAGGGTTAATGCCAGTGTTAGCTGCTTTTAGTGTCTCGAAAAACATGAAACTTGCAAAAAAAGTGGCTCCGGTAGGCCCAGTCTTGTTGCAGTGGTATGTTGCTTAAAATGTTTTGGAAATGATTTGATATGTTGACAATTGATTCGTGTAAAGGCAACAAAACGTTTGTCATTACTGCTGTTTTTGCCTAAAACTGGAAAACGCCTAGAAGTATCTATATCTACCTTCTGAAATTTGAAAATCTCGCAGAAACCACCCAGTAACCATGGATATCACCACGGGGAAACAACCTGGTAACTAAAGTATTAATGCATTTGCGACAGTTTTAAGTGATTGTTCATATGATTTTTGCTTGAATTTGTCTTCTAACATAGCAAATATCTACTGTGGAAAGATCATTGATGACTATGGTCTTCAAGGTTTTTCCACCAAAAGAAATTCCAGTTGCTGCTGAAAACACTATAAACCAGATTAAATGCAAACTACACACAACTTTCATTTTGATTTGATTTATATACTCCTTTTAATTCTCATTTCACTGTTGTTGAAAGTTGCTTATTTTTGTGTTCACATTCATGTGTCCTGCTACTTTAGCCACAGGTTTTCTGCTTCAAGTTCAGTGCTTGCTTTTGCGCTTTCCCACTTCTGTAATCTTTTTTGTTTTATAACATCATTTTGGTACATGCCTAATATAAGGAGCTGCTTTTCTCAGTAATACATTGTGAGATCACTTTGCAAATGTTTGAGGCATTGAGTACATTTGTATTGTTTTAAACAAAATGTTTTTTGCAGATGTTGTGCATAGGGCTTATTTAGCATGTTTCGATGTAGACAGGTTTGTGAAATGCCAGCAAAGTACGTTTTTTGTCACATGAATGGTTTTTAGAATTATAACTTCAACAGGAGTTGAAGTTATATATTTAATAAAACAGAGTCAAGCTGGGGTCAAAAGTTTCAGAACAGTAGTGGATCGAGCGTTTCAAAAAGATAACTCTGGCCAGCTCTGACATCACCTTGATTGCTGAACTCAATTAGCTGAATGCAGAATCATTCCTTCAGTGGGAGCAGCAAAGAGTAAAACTTGCTTGGCCAATTTAAATGATTTTCAGGCATTATTTGTCAAAGCAACTAGGTAGTGAAGCACCAATTGAAATTCTTGATTTAAGATTACAGTGCAAATTAAAAACTGTTATCAGCTGGCATGCTAGGCTATATCTATACAGCAAGGTGAAGAATAGACAGCAGTATATTTCTTTGGTGACATCACCAACTTTTAGGTCACACCATGTAAGGGCTGTTTTCATCAGACACTCCTTCGTATAAAAGAAAACGTATGGCGTTCAGTTAATTTGCCAAAGAATGGCCTAAAATTTGGTCTACATTTACAGTAAACAAAGTAAGCTCCAATGCAACTGATATGGAAGGAATGTCAGAAGTATGTTGTAACGAAAGCATATGGCATTGCAAGTAACAGCCATGGTTTTGTGCTTTTTATTACTTGTGAAACATCTTCAATGAAAAAGTGCTTTGTTCTAGCAACAGGGCTGCCTGAGAACTTGACCCAGGTGGTCTTTCGCCAACCGTTTGGGATTCAACATGTTAGAACACGATCATTAAACTGTAAAAACTGAAACTTGCGATGTTTTGATATTCTCATCAACATGAAATCAATTTGTGATCTTTGATGTTATTTTTCCTCTTGCTGCATTAGTGATATTTCATGATTTGAGTGACAAAAATGCACGAATAAACCATACCATGTGTATGATCCCTACTGAAATTGAAGGCATTTTTTGAAAATTACTTGCATATGACAAGCAAAAATTTGACATGACAAAAAAATTGTACGTATCCACACGACACTTTGGAGTTCTGCATGAAAAAATATAACAATGCAATCACCGCATGCAGGAGGTTGTGAAAAATCTCATTCATGCGGAAATGTACAATTCGACTAGGGTTTTTGATATCTTCTGCCAAATGCTGTGGCAGCGGCCACTGACGCATGTCACCAAAAAGTCTGCTCAGGCCAACTTTAGAATTGGTGATTTCTGCTCTTCCTGCACGCAGCAATTCTGCCCAAAACAAATCGTGTCATTTGTGTGGAAGTCTGAAAGTGGTGTGCTAATGGTTACAAGTTTTTTCTGTCACAGTATGATGTTTTCTGTCATGTAAAACTACTCATTGAAAAAGGTTTTCAATTCTGATCAGGTCTGCTCATGTTCAAATTTGACTTCTATCGACACTGCATAAATGACGAAAGCCAATGTGCATTTAAGAACGGCAGTCTCACTGAACTGTCTTTTGTTTAATAACATAGCGCTTCTTTTTACCCCAAATCTTGTACCACTGTGCTGAAATGATAACAGTAATGTTTTTCAATTGAATTCGGAGTGCACCTTGCATAAATAGTTGTATGTTGTCAGATACCACTAGATGCCATCCATCGTGCTGAAATCTTGCTCTGTTCCGCGCACAAAATATTATACTCATATCAGTAAGTACCACATGACACAGCGTGCTTTTAGTGTGGCAATGTAACAAATAGCTCAGACATATTCATTGATTTAGTTGCTTTGTTGATAGAAAGACTTCTGTTTATTTCCAATGAAGTCCCGTTTATCTCAGCGGACATCATGTAAAAAAATACCAGTTTGTAACATTGGTATCTAACAAGATCCAGGACAGTGGCATTAACCTTGTGGCATAGCTGTCGCCAGGGCTTAAAAAAAGTAAATTTCCCGGAAAGCTTATCGAAATTTCCCGTGGGCCGCAAATTAAAGACGATCGCTTCTTTATGACGTCGCAAAAGGAATTTGTTTCCTTGAAAACGTTGCACTCAAGAGTCTGAGCTATCACTGCGTTCACATATATCAGCTTGGATTGGTTAGCTTACTAGCATCGGTTCACATTCAACGTGTGAACAGTTGCATCGCCGCAATGTACCACGCTACCGTTCTGTACGCAAAAGCGAGATACTGACGGAGTGCAAAACCGATGGAAGCGGCAAATTCCCGCGCTTAATCCTTGCTTAACCCGCTTCTAAAATTTGTATTTTGTTGCCACTATTCAATTCACAGGGCCTTTTTTGCTACCTTAGATTTTTAGATAATTTATACTGCTTACATGAAGCTTCGCAACAGTCGCCGGCATTTGGAAAATCGTAACATGGTTTCTAACGACCAACCAAATCGTAGTTTGTAAACCATTGAGAGACTTCTGAACACCAAACTAAAGATATCCTATGGATAAAAAATTTTAATAAAATCCCTAACGCATGTGTTACGGAAAGATTGTACGTAACTCCAACAGCAGGGTCGAGCAATCCCTCATGTCGCGTATTACGGCATGCCTGCGGGGCCAATGGGACCACCCCTCCTTAATTTTTAGAACAGATAAGTCGTTTTGTGCTTTGAGAGGCGGTATCCCAAACAAAATAATGTTAACAGTTTCCACCCTCCCAATTTTTTTGGTCCCCCCAAAGTTTTGGGCTGGCTACGCTGTTGGTTTTATTGAAAGACTGCTGAGAGCCGCGCAAAAGGTGCTTGGGAGCCGCATGCGACTTTCAAAAAAGTGGTTTTAATTTGCTTGTGGTGCTGCATTTTAAATGATTGTGGCGCCGTGTTCCAAACGTTGATTGTTGCGGCTAGTTCGGTCGTGACGGAATCGGTTCAACCGATCCGGTCTGTAGAACGATATTCAGGCGGTGTTAAAAGTTTCTGTTGAGTGAGCATACTACGCAAGAATGCATTTTTGGGCGCGAGTGCGCAGTTACCAGAGTGAGCTTGTTGTGAGGGAAGCTAGTTTGTGCACGAGTTGAACATTTTTACCAAATCCTGTAGCCCTAATTGTTGAGATTTTTGTGCTGCCTACACTGAATTATACTTACTGCTTCATTACATACAAAGCCAAAGATGCAAACATCAGCTTTTAAGCATTAGTGTGGACTGTCTGTGACTATATGTTCGTAATAAATAACTAACCAATTTTCAGGAACAAACACAAAAAAAATCCCGGTTAAAAATGCTATTTTTTGGTGTCGGCATCCTGTGACGTAAACTGTGGCAATTTTATGCTCATTCAAAAACAATTACGCTCTAGCTAAAATGCCATGCCAGAATGTCGTCGTGTTTCAAACGCCGATTGTTGCAGCCAGTTCGGTGGTGGCGAAATCGGTTTTTAACCCACCTGCAGAACGATATTCAGACGGTGCTAAAAGTTTTTGTTGAGTGAGCGTTTTATGCATGCATTTTAGGCGGGAGTACGCAGTTACCGGAGTGAGCTTGTCGGTGGACGCTGGTTTGGATGAGTGGGTGAGAGTTGAGCATTTTTGAATGACACTACATTCCGGAATGACATTCGGAATGCAATACCATTTCGATTGGTAACCCAGTAAGGCAACCACTAACCAAAGCAGTCGTACAGCCAAGTATTAACAATCTGAATGTATTCAAAAGCTCCAGCTCATGCTAGCGCCACCGTCCACTCTGCTATCTAACGCAATGGACTTCGCTCGCATCAACGCACGCAGTTTTATGGCCTCAATGTCCTCTGACTAAATGTGTCATCATAGCAGCAATATTAAAACTACCAGCTTTCCGCCGCCATTACGAGTCTACGGCACGCGACCAGGTTCACCAAAAAAGGCAGGCCTTGTTTCAAAAAAGACAAAACAAACCAGATAGCAGTCCTAGGACATAGGCTACACATACAGTAAAACATGCATAACCAAAAAAATAGGTATTAAAACTTGTCAAAAACATCGATAAAATGCAATTCCAATTTTTAGAAGCAATTTATTTCCCCTTAACTACACTGTCGTACAATTGTTTCTTATTAAACACATTGAAAATTTTTAGGGTAACAGTAAAATCTTGGCAATATTCTTTGCACCCTGCAATGGTCATAGACTCCCGTCAGAAGAGATTTGTAATGAATATGCAGCTCATACATTGTTTAGCCAAGCTTTTCAGACCGAAAAAAAATAAAAAAACAGATTTTGACTGGTATTTTTGATTTACAAAAAAAGCTGAGTGCGTCAAAAAAGCCTGAATTTGAAAATTTGGTTTCAAAAATGCCAAATTGGTAACCCTGCACGCGACCAGCACTGCATGAGACCACCATTGTTAGGTAGGGGTAACTGTTGCGTCACAAGGCCAGGAGGTATTGGACCACCGTGACTGAGCGAGGAAATTCGTACAGTCCGCTTTGTGGTTTTCTTGCAATTCTTGGCGTATTATTTGGTTTTACTTGACTTGCAGCTGATTAATTTCCCGGGAATCTCCTTCACGATTTCCACACTTTCTGCAGCCACAAATGACTTTTTCCAACTGATGTTTAGACTTGCTTTGGTCTACTCTTGTTTTTTTTCTTTTCACTGGAAAAGAAATTATCTAGTGTAATACTGTACTTCTAAGACCAACGAACAAACAGCCGTAAGTGTTTTATTCATAAAATGCCACTTTGTACTACGTTAGGGGTGATGACATGCAATGTTTCTAATGAGCACACTTTAGTTCAATGCCAGATTTTAAGGTATTGCAGAAAATAGCCAACCTCCCCCAAGTTTTACTCTTTTGCGTTGTATATATCAGAGGCGGATCCAGGTTATCAGCGTGCCCGGCCGAGTTCATAGATTTTTGAGTAAGGTGCTTGTTTAAATAAAGGTGACAGACGTAATGTACACAAATACGAAGTATCTGGTAAATTCTACAAGACAGCATATATCTCGTATAAAGTTAAAATAATATTTATCGTTTAAAGTTAAAATTACGTGCTTTGTCTATACGTAGACTGTTGTTATCTGCCTTTGATGGCAAATTCGCTTAAATTTTTTTCGTGCAGCTCCTTGTCGAATTCGTTCAAGATGCTTTTCTTGGTGGAAGTACGAACCAGTGATGACACCGTTCCCGGGTCATTGTTGTGCTCCGCAGATACGAGCTGATTTTATCCAGGCTTGAGATCTTCACTCATTAGCGGCAAATGGTTGGTCAGCTGCGTTAATTAAAATGGATTCTGGCACAGCGGAAGTCATTCATTTTCATAACGTTTTTCCTCTGGTGAGGGGAGCAGGAGCAGCAAAGGAGGGCTTGAAATACCTCACGATCAACAGCAACCTCAGATTCTGCCGACCCCACACTGCGGCGGGACCAAGTAAGGTCGGAAATACAGTCTCTCCGCCTGCTCCTTGTACGACCTCTGGGCCGCTTTCAACGTGGATGTAACCAGCAGGACTTGCCTCGCCTGACACGCATGGCCGAACCAACGTAGCTGGGCTCTCTCGATTCGGAAAAGTGGCTCGATATTCAAGGCTTTCCGAATTTCACCGCTGTGCACTTTGTCGCGAAGTGTCACACCGTGAACTTCCGCAATTAAATCTCATCTCTGCCGATTGCACTTGGGATAGTATTCTTTCAGTCATTCATTACCCAAGATTTATGACCATAGACTGAGGATCGGAACAAAGACCGATTTAAAAACTGAGACAGCTTTTTGGTGTTTGAAAGCTCCCGTTTGGTGACCACTGAACGATGAATCTCAACCCTGAACTGCGTTTGCTTTAACAATTCGTGTATCAATCTCTTTGTTCCGCCTTCCGTCGCTCGTGAATACTACCTCAAGGTACTTGAACTTCTTCACCTGCTGCACTGTAATGCGGCTTACTTGCAGCGTGCACTGTCTTGGGTTTCTGGAGAGACGAAGTTCCTCTGTCCGTATTAGTGCTGATTTTCACTCCGGTTTGGTTGCACGTAGCAAACCGATCAAGCGCATGTTGAAAGACCTGTTGAGAAGATGCTAGCAGTACCAAATCGTCCGCAAAAAGCAAACGGTTGATCCTGCAGATCTTTCAACAGTGACGCCCTCGTCGACTCAGCTGTGACTCTATCCAATTCATATAGAGGAGGGGTGACAGCACACACCCTTGTCGGAGTCCAACGCCCACGGTGAATGGTTGTGATTTAGCTCCACGGACACGGCCATCAGCGGGGGCCGTCAACACCGTACTCCCGCAACATTCCACAAAGCTTTTGAAGAGGGATACGCTTTCTCGAACTCGACGAAACATGCACAGCGGCGGAATTCCGCTTTTTCATTACTTAAACGACTCGGTTATTTATTGTGATGCTCACAATCTCTCAGCAAGTTTTCAGAATTATTACAACCTCGAACTGTCCACGACCGGTTCGCTTTTGGTTGAAGCAACAAACATGGTCAGCAATAAAGCTTCTCTATGAGGCTACTTTCTCAAAGCCAATCGATCAGTTCATACCGCTTCATCTGTAATGTTCCAGATCCAACTTTTGTTCTCCATACAAGAGTACAAGAGTTGGCCTGCCTGCTCGAAGAGTTTCTCGGAACTATTTTTATATCTAACACAGGGTTTTTTAAGGCGTTTTAGGGACCCGATTCGGGTCCCTAGAATCAGAGAAATCGGGTCCCTACAGATCCATACCGCTTACTTAACATTTTCCTTGAAAAAACGCTGATCTGACATATCTTTCTCTGTTTGCAAGTTGAGAGTAGAAATAGCAAGCCGCTACTGCAGTCGAAAACAATCGGTGCTCAAATTTCCATTTCTTCTGATTCTCACGAGCATTATCATTGTTCTTTGACGTACTGAACGTAACAATTTATGAGAAACTTTTAGGAGAACTCACCCACTATTCTGCGCCCCACGTCATAGAGCAAGGGTTTTCAACCTTTTTCTGCCGTTTACCGCTTGCCAGCTTCCTAACATAAAATTGACCCCCTGTTTTTCGTTTACTCACTAGCATTGTAGAAAAACAAAGTATTGTAACTTCAGCATCATTAAATTTACCCCCAGGTTAGGTAAAATTAACCCCCGTTGAGAACCCTTGTCATAGAGCAATGATAACGCCAGTTGTCTTCGACACACACCAGGCTTATTCGCATTAACCCGAATTAATGGACAATTTTTTGTTCCTTTTAAATTACTGTATGACAGGAACCTTTCAAAGAGTGCAATTCCAATCTTAAGCATTATAGAAACCCATTGTTTGAAAAAAACATCCATTTTGAATTCAACTGCATCAGTTTTAAATTTTAATCACTGAGGGACAGCTCGAGACCTGACTTGTGAACCCGAGTCAAGCTTGGATGGACGCTGTCGTCCGGAGAACGTCTGCTGCGAATAATATTTTTGACACAAGTGACTTCGTTCTCGAAGATGACCGCCAGACATTAAACTAAACTAAACTATGTGAACTGCAGCCAAGCTCAGTGAAAAGTGCCCGAGTTTTCTTATGCAATTAGTGAAGTCCCTGTTGGAAGAAATTTACTAAGAAAGCAAGTACCCTTTTTACATCGTAAAACGTAATCAAAGACCCGGACTAAACCGGAGTCGCCAGTGGTATATAGCGTATACAGTAAAAACCATGCTGTAGACAGAAGTGTGTCAAGCCACTCGCGTAATGTTGGGAAATATACAGTACTCCTTGAAATGGTTTAAACTGGATGAAAATACGTTTGGTTCGCTAAGTAATTTAACACACTCTCTGAAAGTTGCCCAGTACATTTATTGTGACAGGATTGTTAATGCTTGGCGTGAAAGTGAATTTAGCTAAAACGTGAGTTGCCCTCCAGCTCAATTACAGCATTTCCAGAAACGCCGTCATTTTCCTGTTTATAAGTGAACTTCCACCTTTTTACTTGTCTCAGATAGTTGTTTATCTATTATCAGATATTTGTTCTTGGTTCTTTTTTACTACCTTCACCAACTTCTGTTATGAAAAGTGACATGAAAGCTTTGTAATTACCTTCAAATATTTGAAACTCACCAGGTACAGCATTTAAAAAATTTCTTTTCCAACCAAACTTTACCTCACCTTACTAAATAGACCCCATTACTACATCAAGCTTCAAAATTCATCAAATTTATATAGGGAGTAACCTCCTGGGAGACCGAAAGAGGAAAAGTTTTTTTTTGTCAGCTTTGCTGTTTACTGTCATAGGAATCAGTTTGAATGGCGAATTTTGGTTTGTATCGCATCAAAATATTTTCGTAAAATATTGAATTGCTGTGAGTGTAAGGAGAAGAGTCTGCCCTACCCTGTCCTCATTCATCTCAATGTCAATCTTTGGCTTGATATCATAACAGTAATAAAGGGCAGTAAATCTTGGCGTTAAAAATAGCGATTTGCAGTAATATTGTAGTGTGTGCACCTGGCGCTGAAGTTCGTCATTTTTCAAAATTGGATCGTGGGTTAAGATGTTATTGGTTTGAATTAGCCTTGCTTCCCTAATTTCCTAAGTATTTTATTTTGATGATCAGAAATCTCGTGTTTTTTTTGTGTGAAGCAAACTTTGTGCTGTACTGGAGTGTTCCTATACTCTCTGGCTCTTTTTGTGATATGTAGCTGTCAGCAGGCCTGTAACTAGGGGAGATAAAGCCCCCATCGGAAACTTTTTCGCCCCCCTGGAAAAATGTGCTTGACAGTTCAAAACTATTAGACATAGTTCAAAAAATTTGGGCCCCTCTCAGAAAACTCTTCGACCCCCGGAGTGTTCCAAGCTGGTTACGGGCTTGGTTGTTAGCCATCCCGTCGAGACCGAGACTTGAAACTTTGTCATTTTTACCGAAATATTTCGAAAATTTCTCCGTGAAATGTCATCACCACTTCCACGCTGAATTTTTTTTGTTTTTCTGTCATTTTTATACCTGTTTTAGTTTCTCCTTTACTGCCGATACAGCAGACAGAAACAGTTTGAAATTTCAGAAGCTTTACTAAGCCGGTCGTTGGAATGAGGCCGAGACCTGTAGCCTTCGAGACCGACAATCGCAAAAATGGGTCTCGAGAACAAGTTTGGAGACTGCATCAGTGGTAGTGGTTGCAATACGAATATGAAGTAGTTGCACTCAGAGTGCAAATGCATGCACGGAAGGTCTTACTAGAATTAAAAAAAAGATTTTATAGCAAACAGTTTTCTGTTTCTGATACACTTTGCAGTCGAATTGTTTTAATACATTACGGATTGAATTGTATTATTTATCAAAGCGCTGTTCAAAAGTTATGAAACTGGTGAACATGTTGTGGCAGTTTGAAAGTTAGTAACTGTATCAGGATTCAAGGCCGAGTGCATGTTTAGTTGTAGCGTTCACTTTTTAAAAATTGTAGCGGTAGATCGGATTTGATTTTTTCTGCAGTTACGGTTTCGCGTATGCTTACGTTGTTCTTAACGTCTGACTGAAAAATCTCGTTAACTTAGTTTTGTCTAAATTCGTGTTTGTTTTGTTTTTAGAAGCTCAGCAAAGAAGATGAATAGTTAAATTTCATCTGTTGTGAGCTGCAAATAGTGCATGATAATTTTAGTTTTCTCAGTTACTTTTTGCTGCAGCATTTTCATAAACGAGAAAATGCTTGCAAAGGTTTTGAAAAGCAACGTTTTCCATCAGCGTTCTACATCAGTTTCGGTGGTTTTACTTCACAGCAAGTCTCCCAGACCTGAAGCTGACAGCGAGATGGCTTCACAACCGACCGCGCTCTCGCCTTCGGAATCGCAACAACAGAGGCTTCT
>JGI24022J15233_10009917_pt1 | contig 10766 bp, 7 predicted proteins | sample Ectturendosymbi2_FD_15233 | JGI IMG/M metagenome (IMG submission 15233)
GCCTGGTGAGCGTGGACCAGCGTCAAACCAAAATCGCACCCTTAGTTAGTTGATTCTACCGGAATGTACAATAGGCACTGCTGATATGCATCGGAACCACTCACGGAGCAACTTTCTGCGAACCAGCCAAGTAAAACTGAGCTATATTTTATAAGGTTTTGTTTTCTAACCAATGTTCTCTCTAAGGTGCGCAACTGCGCAAATGCGCAGTACCACGTGACAATTTGCGCAGTAAAATATCATTCTCGCGCACTTGCAACATTCCCAATTTAATATCGTATATAAGCCGCGTAGCCCTTGTTGCGCCTGAAAGGCTTCACTGGCAATGTGGTTGCGCAATCGCATGTTCACTAAAGCAAACATTCGCTCAGTGCAAAATTTTCTTACAGGGAACACTGTTCCTAACAGTGAGCTACATTTTACACTGCACGACACGAAGCCACTCTTTATTCTTATTTTAAGTGCAGCCATTGACTGGGATACAAGGTCCATTCTAAAGAACTTGCTGCTGGTAAGGCAAAGATGACAGTAAACAAAATTTTGAACAGTCTGGTAAACAACATTCAACAGCTAAGGTTCAAGCGTTCGAGGGATCATCCGACTGGGCTCTGCTTTCATGGCTTTGCCCTTTTTCAGACTTGCGCTATCTCTTTTCAAGTAGGCTAAATAGTCTCTAGAAAGGTGATGAAGTCTAAGCAACCAGCAAATCGCGGAGACTAATTAACTGAGGTCTGGTAAACAAAAGGATTTAGCAGTTCTACTATTTCGAATTACCTATTTCAGATGTAAAACGTTTTGATGACTGCCGTTCCAGACTGCTTTAGAATCATGGAACTGAATTCACAGCTGATCTGTGTTAATGCTTACTTACCTGCGCCTTCGCAGTTTCCTTCCAATGTTGCAGATTTTCAGGTGGACTGTCAGAGCAATGCAAGCAGGCATGAAAAACGATAGCCATGTGGACAGCACAATGTACCTGAGAAGTGGAAGAAGATAACGGCTTAAATAGAAAATAAGGCTGCTGCTCTGTTTAAAAGCATCACGTTTGTGACATTACCAAGCTGAATCGTTTATGAAGCATCTCTTTTGTCCATTTATGTTGCGAAAATCTCCAATCAAAGGCATGACTGAAACTATGGCTGAGAACATCCACACCTAAAAAAACAAAAATTATACTTCCATCTTTGACTAAACTCGTGTGTAGAAATCATAGTAACAGTCCGGGTGTATCAAGTAGATGATTGCAGCCTGACAGCTTGTATATTTTTCGCAGGGATAATTTTGCTATGGAGGCGATCTGCATTTTTATGACCATAACAACGTTCTTGCTTCATACGAATTTTTATTATCAATACTGACTACAGTTTTGAATAGTGAATGTCAGCAAAAAGATTCTAGTTTTCTTAGAATCATGTTCAGCTCCTTGCAAACAGGTGAGCCATGGCGCAGTTTTCGAGTGGGCCACGAAATTAACGACAAAAAAATCTTGTTATTAGGGCCATTTAAAGTCACAAAAGTAATATTTTTTTCTGCGCTTCAGGAAGCTATGAAACGAATTTTGAAACAACAATCGCACCCCTACGAAGTCTATAACAAACGTTATAAAGTCATAAAAAGTCATCTTTTCTATGTTAGGTCATAAAGTCATATTTTGCATATTTTCGATCTTATTCAATAAAGGAACCATTAAAACAATCTCAGAATATCAGGTGAAACTACTATCACTAGGCCTAAATTGCATCCTGCAAATTGAACCCACTTGGGCACCCTGCGAGCAATCTTTTTACTTAAGCAAACCAAACTGAAACCTCAATGATTGCAACAAACATTCTACATACAATTGTGAATTTGCTTTATCAACATGTTTCGTAAACAGTGTGATAAAGCCACTACAAAGTGAACGTGTTAGCAAACCTGGCGTTCTTTTACGAGCACTTAGATAATCTAGTACATGACATCATATATCATTTTATAACACGACAGATTTCATTCCACTTCTACATCTACTTTTGATTCTCTTTTAAAAAAGGAGTGTGTCAACTGTCATTTTGCGAAGCTAGAAACAGAAGTCACAATGCCGAAAGTAAAATTATCCAGTGCTACAAAGATCAAAGCGATTAGAAAAGATTTGAGGAGTTTACAGCTATACCTAATGAGGAACTCTATTGCCAAGTGTGCTGTTGCATTTTTAAGCAGAGAAGCGCTTTTTGTTGAACAGCACGTAGCAACAGGGAAGCACCAGAAAGGTATTGAAAAAAGGAATAGTTTTTGTTTGGTCGTATAAAGTCATATTTTATGAAAAATAAAGTCATATTTTCAAGTTTTTTAGGTCATAAAAAATGTCCGTAGTTATTGTACAGTTATCTATTCAGACATCGATCTAATCACAGCAGCGTGGGAACACACTGGTTGTGTTCAGCAAGAAGATTATCACTGAATTGCATGCAGGAATAAATTCGCTACTTTACAATGATGTGTGATCATTTATGAGTATNAAAGCGTAGCCTATGCTAACAAAGACGTAGGCCACNNAATTTTTACCAAAAGTTGTCTGGGCCATGTACGTAAAAAGGTTGAAAAACACTTTTGTCGANGNTATCCCTTAGTTTTACCGTCTCAGCAGNGTACAGCGCTGTACTTTTACGGAAGCTGAAGCTCAGACGTCATTTCTCTACATGCTTCTGGGCGATCTAGCAATCAGGGCGTAACAAGGGGGGCAAGGGGAGCCCAATTCCACTGGCGTCGAATCGCTATGGGGACGCTGAATGACTGCGGGGTGTGCCGAAAAGTCCCAACAATGTCACAAGTACTTTCGTCAATACTGTGCATTTGCTTCCAAAGACCTCAGGTTCGAACATGTGGGTGCCAAACTTGCTTCTTGCCCGGGCTAACGTCGTTACGCCCCTGCTTGCAATACAAACTAAACACTTCATAGTAGTAATCAAGAAAACCTCTTCGGCAAGATTTATGTGACGTGCGGTACGAAAATCAAATGGAGTTGTTAGAACGTCGGCCACAATAGATATCCTTAAAGAAAATATGAATGCAAGGTACTTTGCCATGCTGGATTTATAAAGCACTTATTCTCTTTATTCGTGTGCATGCGATCAAACTTACAGGTTGCAAGCCTGTATTTAATCTAGATGGTCTGTTTTGCCTGCTTTCGTAGTCAGTGTGACTTCGATTGTGTCCAACATTATCTTAAATTTTAATTAAAAATTACATAACCACTTCAACGTTCTAGTAGGAAGTAGCTTCAATGAGCAACTACAGTATTCAACGTTAAGCATGTTTAGGGTCGCTCGTGCAATAGGAAAAATCAAATTTGACTAGTTTCCATCAGCAAGTTTAAACCAGAGGTGGGCAAACTACGGCCCGCGGGCCGCATGCGGCCCTCGAGGGCGTTTTGTACGGCACGCATGGCAGCCACACGTACACAGATAGTACGCATGTGGAGTTTATGTCAAAGCAGTTTTATCGAATTCGAGTAGAATTATCAAGTTTTTTTCCACACGTTTCATTCGAAACTGCATTTTTACTCAACCGGAAGTGACTGTTGTTACCTTCATTTTGTGCTAGCTAATGTGAAACTTTTTTTAAGTTTTCAAAGCGATTATATATGTAATATGTGTGAAACAAGCATGCGGCCCCCGGTAGCAATAAAATCTTCAATGTGGCCCTCCGTAGAAAATGTTTGCCTAACCCTGGTTTAAACGATGTACTTTCCAGACCTCAACATTTGTAAAAGCCTTTCCAGCTTTTCTTCAGCTTGTTTTACATCTTGCAAGCACTTCCATTCAGAGACATTCAGAACACATAGTTTTTCTTAAGAGGTCTTCCATCAACAATGTCAGCCACTCTCCTTCATGCACTGCAACTAATGCTTCTTGGAACTATCAGCACCTGTCTCGCAAACTCTTTCAGCTACAACGTGATCTTACCTTGACGAACTGATCCGTGATGTACCGTATGCTGGCAAATGCAAAAAGGGGTCAGCTTAGCGTATCTTCAAACTGCATATTTATAAAATATAAAAGAGACTGCTGCACGCTGTGTGAATCATGAACCCTTACAATGTCATCTTGTTTAAATGACGATACGACAAACTGAGTGACCGTTCATTTGTCAATTACGCCGACCTGAGGTGATCAGCTAACGCTTTGCTGCACTGTTCCCTATTAAACTAATTATTGTTACGTTAATCATTGAACGTCAAACACCTTGAATGTGAAACAAGAGTCAATGTTTCACTTTTCATTGTTTGTAGATTTACAGATTTAGGACAACAGGAGCCAGGTCGAAGCCTAACATATGACTTTTGCCGTTGCGGTCAGGGTTAACAGTACATAGTGAGTTTGACGTATTACACTACTAAAGTCGGTCAGAGTCGTCAAATGACTGCCATCATAATCTATCCTTTCAAAGGCGATTTCGACCTGATGATGCGTTTATAGCATCAAACCAAATTCGCGCTTTTAAAATTTGAAACTTGATTCGATCGTAGTGTAGAAGAGGCTCTGCTCATTGCTGATAGTCAGTCTGAGTCCTCGAATGACTGACATCCCAATCTCTCCATTTAAAGGCAATTTCGTCAGGGAGCTACCGTCATCCCGAATTACCTGATGTGGTTGTAGCATCGCTGTAGTATGGTTATGACCTTGTCTGAAACCCGTTCTACTTGCTTTTTAAAGTAAGTTCAACCAAACCAGTATCCACTTCAATAATAAGGATAAAACACCACAAATGTCATAAAGGAAACGTGGAAAAACAACGATTATTTTTAAGCTCGTTGTAGGAAAGAATACAGAGATGTTGAAATAGGCGCTCATTTCAAGCAAATTCTGCTTGACTTTAATTCAGACTGCGCGTTTGTAATGATACGTAGCTGAAAATACCGTAAATAAACCGAGTACTCGCGGTTTTAAACATCTTCATTTTTTACAGCGCTTGCAAAACCGAACTAAAGAATTTCCACTCAACCGTTGCCATTGGTTGGGACTTTGCATTGCATAGCGCCATTTCAACAATGTGTGTTGTTTAATGTCGGTAATAAATATATTCAACATTTAAATTGCGTGCATCACAATGTCGCAAAATTTTTGCGAGCGAATGACTCACCCCAATAATGAGGGCTCGAATCCGCGGAATAGACCTGAATCTTTGACAGTTGGCTGGGTGCGAAATAGCCATATACCGGTCGATGGCTATGAGGACAATGGTCCATATGGACGCAGTGCAAAGTAGTACGTCGAGAGACTGATGGAAACGACAGACGTGAATACTGAAAGAAGAAACGTCCGCTATTTCGTTGGCCAGGGAAAGTGGGACTACCAGTGTCAGCAGAGAAAGGTCTGAAACGGCCAGGGACATCAAATAAAGATAGTGCCTTCGCCGCTTGATCACGTGATCACGACATATGACGACGATTACCGCAAGGTTGCCAATCAAACCTGTCAGGCAGAAAAGAGCCGTGGCAGTTACCAAGGAAACTTTTTCCATAAGCGAGTATGATGGTAGAGCAGCTTCGTTGATGAGGTCAAAGGATGTGTTCAAAACTTCGAAAGAACTGTAGTGACTCAATTGAACTGAGTTGTTAGCATGTCGGTCTGCAGCATTTTCAGCCATTGCTATTTAGCGGATTGATTCAGTTTATTCAGTCGTGACGCTGGAAAGCACGTTGATAAAAAAGCTTGAAATAGTACTTGCAGCACAATCTGTAAGCAATCCTAAAACACACTACTTGAGAATCTTCATTTGGACAATAGTGTATAATTGAACCGTTGGTAGGTCTTGATAATGTGTATTACAGAATTTCAAACACAAGTTTAATTTTAATCTGAGGAAATAGGAAAGCAGCATCCGGCTACAATCAACAAATCATGACTTCAACTACGAATCAGATAAAGAAATAGAAGTCCTTGTTTTGGAACAGTGCCGCCGCAACATGAGAGGCGGTCATTCTCTAGATTGGTCTCCAGCCCTTTACCGTACTATAATTTCACCCAACAAATTTCCATACGTTTGGTGAAAGATTTTTGCGCAAACCAAAGATTTTTACGGAAACCTTTACGTTTCTTAAAAAGGCGCAACAAACGTTTAATTTAAACGCCAATGAAATGAATTAAATACTCAGATTTGAAATTGTATGTATGTCCAGCAACATGCACTGAAGCTTTTGCCGAGTAGCCCTTTGATACAACTATCACGGCCTTTTTCTGCACTTCCGATGACGTTTAAACAAACTCTTTGTTATCTTTTTTGTTTTATGACTAGTTTCGATTGAATTCACAAAATTGAAATAGGTGTTCGCTTATCGCTTAGTAGTACTGTACAGTAATCCACAAGCTTGAATAGTCGATGTTAAACGGTCATCCGTGTTTGTCTTAGCTTGTGCGTGGAAAGTAACAACCTGCCAACATTATATTTAATGTACGAGTATAAGCTCGATTTTCCCATGTTCAAAATGGTTCAAATACACAGCCAAACATTTGCATAATCAACATGATTTTTATTTGCTTTGCAACTCAGGTTTGCACCTGATCATATTGCTTTCAATATTCCATCTACCTTTCCCTTTGTTTTCCAATGCTCGCACGTTAGCTCCGCATCTACTGGTTCCTTGCCAATAATAAAAGCGGGTCAAATTATACGACCACTTCAAACAAAGATCTCGATTGCTCCAACTAACTGCCTTAAGTTTGGTTTCTCGTTCAAAGGCCTAATTTCTCCAAAAAGCGGCCAACAGATAAAAATGAACAAAGCAATTCCGAAATTTTTTTTTCGAAATTCCAACTTTTCACAACAGAGTTCTGTCGAGTAGCAGCGTACGTGATGCGAAATGATTGTTATGCAGTCGTGTAGAGAAAAGCAAGCCCTGAACGTATTTGTTAAGAGATCGAAGTAATTTAAGCAACCAGTCAGTTGACGTCTACGACTTCACTGATTCACTCCTTTGGGGAAAAAAACATGTTCATCGAAGTACCTCGCTTGTAAAATCTAATGTTTTACTGTTCCGCGTAACTCTATGATTTAAGAACATATCCGTGATTCCACAATCTGTCATCGCTCCTTTAAAACAAATTACCAGCTGCTTACGTCATCTGGCCTCTCTGAAAAAACATTCTTCCGGAAACCTTGGCCGCACCACTGCACCATTCAATAACAACCTGTAGCGCTTACGCCAGGAGAATGTCGCCGTAGGTGAAAAAGGTTATGAAATATTCATGTAATGAATATAATCTAGCATTCTAGCACTTCAAAGGAAAACCGGCTCTCGTTTGACGCTAATGTTCCTACGAAAAAAACTCAAGNTTTATCCTCAGTAGGCTCAATTAACGTACTAACTATGGTAAGTACTTCCTGCGATTTTATAAAACCACTGACTGCTATGTTTACTTTCCATTGTTCCGTTTTCGTAACTCTCTCAATCCATACGTCGAAGAGCTGCAATCTGATTAGTGTTATTTCACAAGTGCATCTCAACCAGATCGCAGACCCTCCCCTTTTCTTCAGGTTACTTTAACGTCAGCGGAAAGTTGGTTATTATGAGAAATTCAAAATATTGAACAAATCGTTTTCCGTGAGACAAAGTATTATAAAACCAATTCTGGGTCGACAGTACCGCACACACAAGCAAAAAATTTCAAAGCCGGCATGCCTACCAGTGAAACTCAGCAGAACGAAAGATTTGCGTTTCAAAAAAGTTCAACGCATATTCAATCGGTTAAAAAAGATATTGTCTACATCTGTGGTTCTCAAAGTAGACGGAATTGCCCCATTTTGGGTCGATTTTGACGCGATTGGGAGCGAAAAAACAAAGAAGGCGATAGGGGGCAAAAAGTCGCAAAGGGGTAAAAATGCTCAACCACTAATCGATCATTGGGTTAACTTTAGTTAACGATCATTGAGTTAAATTTGGCAGTGACCAAAGTTTGCTCTCAAAGCAAAGAAACCGCTTGTTGATTCATTAGCGAGGTGATCAACGACTGTACCTCACTAAAATGTCTCCCAATATTTCGAAGTTTTGTGAAGGCCGCCAAGCACATCCATCACATTGAACTAGTGACCATGGTATGTAACGATTTCTTTAAATGAAATTCTTTAAAAATACTACTTTGTGTTTTTTGCATCAGGCTTGGGGGCGATAACGATGTTTCGACAATGAAAAGGGGACGACTGAACAAAAAGTTTGAGAAACACTGATCTACATGNTTTAATCCCCGAGTCAGTAGCTTACATTAGAATAAGCGTGAAGTTAGTTTGCTTCACTGTCAACAGTTTTTTANTAAAGGAAGTTTTTCCAGTGATATCCTGTCAAATGCCTCATTGTAAAAACTTGTACTGTTGCAAAGCATTGATTTCACCAGACCGTGTCGCTGAAACTTTAAATTTCTAGTTCAAACAGGAACGGTCTNAACCCAATTTTCCGTAACAATTTTTAGTTTAAAACTTTTATATAAGCAACATTTCAAACATTTCGAAAAAGGTTTTGCACAATTCCAACGTTAAAAATGAAATCTCAAAACTTGAGAGAGAACGCCTGATCTATGCAAATTCTTACTCTTTCTCTGCTGTACACAAAATTGGTCTTCGTGCGAACTTGCCGCACGGCGAACGCCCGATGTAAGCCGATATACAAGAACGCGAAAGCTGTTCAACAGGCAGGACTGTTTTTTTTACATGCGCGCAGGTTTGTGCTTGGTACTTCCGTTTGATTGGTTTGAATGTATTCTTGCGTAATATAAAACAGCAATAACGACGCTGAAACAACATCGCTCGGTGCGAGTGACATATCCTCTGTGCGTGATAGAACGGCCAGTGCACTAAGAATAGCACATCAAAAAGCGAAATGGCATCAGTAAGAGTAGAGTGACCTCGGTGGATCATTTTGCTATTGATGCTGTACCATGTGCAACTTACCGTTCTTACCTTTTCACTCACACTTATTTTGTTAAAAATGATGCAATACCATACACAAGTTAGTTTTATCTTGCAACGTGTTGCGCAAGGCTAAAGACGTTCTACATTCACAGTTACTCTTCTCATCTCTCATGTAACAGCAAACGGTTCGATTGAGAACCAATGAACACCCTCGAAGAATGGATTGATTGATCATTATAACGTCGAATGCTTTCTAGTTACGTATTTCTTCGCTTTCCAAATTTATTATAAATTCCTACCTTATGTCTATCTGCTGCAGATTCGCAGTAAATAATTGCGCTTTACAGTAATCTAACTGCAGCACTGTCCAACCGCAGGAAAGACCTTTCCTTATTGCTACTTATCGATTGAATCAAGCCAGTTATTGTGAATTGCATGTACCTCATGTTCGTCGCGATATAACATCAATATTTTCTTTTTTCCGTTCAAGCAAGCTCGCAGATATACCGTACAATCGCTTGATCTCAACTCAGGTGACTCAACTTGCACACATAGCGAGCTTTATTCCTTTCGCTCGAGCAGTGATATAAATGCGCTGTTGCCATTGATAGATTACATGCTGCCGGCTGGGATCACGCGGGAACGCACAGCAGACGTTTATGTTCTTTTTTTTTCTTCGCTGAATCACAACAGACGCGACGGTTTCTTTGCCTCATCGCCACAAAAATCAATCGTGCCTGTGCTTGAACATGAAACGATTGTAAAAAGCGCTGCACGCCACACATCCAGAGCCCTGAACACACTGGAGAATCTAGCGAACATCATCCAATTAAATGGTTCAGTATTGATCAATTGCCAGTTTAAGACACTTCCTACGGCCNAGAACCTCTCGCAGGTTGGCTAATCTTCAAGGAAATATGTTAAATAATCTTAGGACGCACGCACGACGGCAATCCACAACAAACAGGCTAATTTTTATCGACACGTCTTGTTTCAAAGTGACGTTAGATGGTGACTAAAGCAGTAGTTCACAACCATGAAAAAGAAAAGCTTTGTTTTCTTTACTTGTATTTATATCCTTGGTGTCCCACTCTTCGTCGGTATAAAGCAAACAAAACATGATTTCCATTGTTTCTCACGCACGCGTGTAAACACGATGCAATGTGACAAAAGCAATCAATGAACACAGCTACTGCAAAACACGCCCAGGTCTACCTGAGAACAACGTCGCTTTGCAGGTCTCAGTTCGAAGGATAAGTAATGCACGTTTAAGCACGATTTTTCATACAGTACCGTAAGCAAATTCCAATACTTTTTCAAACGGAATTGTTTGCCTCAGCGTTTCATCAACTGTAGTCTGCTGACTTTGTGGAACGGTCGCACTTAAAAATAAAGCCTGGTTTTGTATCAAAACACTGGTTAGGAAAATCGTAGCTAGTTAAGAAAATCGTAGACTAACTCTTCGTTAGATCAATCAAGTTTTTGTCTTCTGATGTGAATTTAGAAAAACAATCGAACGTAACACGATAAAGTTGTCCTTAAATGTTAAGAGAAGTTTTAAATAATAAAGTTAACGATCACTTTCCGCACTTCTACATTGAAATTTTATTTGATTAATCATTTCAAATAAGCTTACGCACTGGTAGTTTCTATCTGTTTTGGCTGTTTGATTTTAAATGACTACCTCTAAAATTTGATTGACAGTACTGCTATAAATATTGAACTTTTTGGTATAGTCTTGTTTTTCAAGATCGCCTCTTTCATGCATGCCTTTTTCCAGGACCGAATTAAATGAAAGCGAGGCCCCGGGCAAAGTTGTGACCGTGAGCCCCCCAAACCGCTTAGCGCAACTGCGTAGCGTTTCACATGCGCCCTCATTTCAACTT
>JGI24022J15233_10009920_pt1 | contig 10764 bp, 5 predicted proteins | sample Ectturendosymbi2_FD_15233 | JGI IMG/M metagenome (IMG submission 15233)
GCTCTTAACATGAAACTGTTGCACTTTCTGTATAAATTCCACTCCTGATATGAATACTTATATAAAGATGATGGCGAATTTTTGTCAATTTTTTCAGTTCAGTTTATTATTGCATCCCAACCAAGCATTTATCAACTTGTCCAACATGCAGTTATTTTTGGCGAAACGGTGCGCTGTCAGCTTTTGTTTCGCGGTGCTGTTTTACAGATAGGATGTAATGAGAACCAAACTTTCCTTATGGAACGCTTCAGACAAACGGAGACATGATGGCAAATGATTAATTTAATGATTTATGTTCTAATGGACTTAGGAAGAAAAAATAATTTGTTCAGTTATTATGCATGACAGTTATTCTCATGCATCAGAAAGTTCAACTAAATTTAAACATTAAGCCTGCGTGGGCCAACTACTTTTGAACTACGAGTCATTTTACAAAAACGTGACAACTTGTGGGCCACTTCAATAAAGTGATGTGTGAAACAACAGATTCACAATATTCAAAACTGAATAAGGGGAGATATGAGAGTGCGTCATTGAAATTATTAGACAATAGCACTTTATTACAAATCTCTAAAAGTGGGATGCCTGTGGTCGAGGTTTCTCTGACACTATCGTTCCTTCATCAATACCAGTGTTACAGTGGTAGCAAGTCGGAGACTATCGTCCATATTTCCGTCTGCTATTCGATTTATGGTTTTAAATTTGACTTGCATCATCGTAGAAAATGTGCTCTCACTCACATATGTATGTGTTTCCAAACGTCGAATGCATTTTTAGTGCGAAATCTTTCAGTTTGAGAAATCTATCTTTGCCGACTAATTTCCTGAAGCTCTCCACAGTCTCTAACACCGTTAGCATTGTACATTTTTATTAAAAGATGTTATGCTTGTTCTACAGTAATTAAAATCACCAATTGCAGGGATGGGCAATTAGTTTGGCTCGGTGAGCACTTTGAGAAGGCCGCGTTTAGATGATGTATAGATAGATAGATGGATATGTTTGGCGGTACTGAGTTCATTGCGCCAGATTCAAGACAACGGAAGCCGGGGCACCGAAAAAACACAGAGGTTATCCAGATAGGTGCACAGAGGGGATTAGTGGAGGGCCGTATCTTCTAATTTGATTGTAAAAGAAATAAACAAAGCAAAAATAATAATGGTAAACAGAAAAGGTTATTCATTTGTTCATGTGCAAATGCACTTTCGCCGGCGCAAGGATTTAAGTGAGACAAATGTAACTTCACACGCTTTACAACCAATGTTGAATTTGAAGATTTTTCCTGAATGTTTTCGCGGGCCACTGAATACGCTGTGGCGGGCCACATGTGGTCGACGGGCCTGTAGTTGGACCACACTGCATTAAGCCATAAAATCGCAAACTTTGTAAAGAACTAACTGGTTTTGATAAACAAACAGGGAAATGTTCAAGCAAACACAAAAACCACTGCATTTGTTGTACAAAACAAACTATTGCATTTACTTTACAGATTTCTAAATTTAATAGAATCTGCGTAAACAGCAAAGGCGCTGAACTTTATGTGCTTACGAAAATTGGTGAGCGTATGTAGTACTGCAATTTCGGTCTCTAGCAAACAGCATAATCTGCAAGTCTTTGTTGATTGCAGTGGTAAAAGCACTGAATATTTTGCGGTGGTATGCTCTGGTAACTGCAGCACAGCCAGTTATTTTCCAACGCTAAGAGATTTTCTTAGCAAAAGTTGCAACCACAAGGTGTCGCTAAAACCTCGCAGTTTCTGCTCTTGTTGTTGCAGCTTGTAATGGTTTACTGAAGGCAACATCAATATACATACAGATATGTTTGGACTAAAAGCTTGTCTAAATTACATAATTGAAACATAATTGCAAACTTTGGAGAAGGTCTTTTACCTGTATTTTAACCGCATATTATATCAGCACATCATAACAAAAGCATTTCATTTTTATCAAGTTTTGAGAAATGAAATCTGAAAACAACTTTTTCAAGCTTTTTTAAAAAATAGTTGAGGACTTTTTTTTGTTAGTGAGTCATGATGAAAACGTTGGTTCATTGCTGTTGTACTTTTGAATAACACATTGTATGATTTGTTAAATGCGTTAACTCAACACGTTCGTGCATGTTCTTGCAACAATAAAACAGCAAAATGCAAGTTGTAGTTATGATTGGCCTATGGAGAGGTTGTTTCTGCAAAAAATCCAATTCAAAAACTGATTAAACAATTTTGAAGTAGCTTTTAAGAATGGATTTTTATCCGCACTGTCAATACCAACAAATAAAGCTTTTTGATAACTTCTGTGGCAAAGACTGGCTGACGCTTATTTACATGATGTTACAACTTTGGCGAAGGGAAAGAATTGGTGTCACAGAGACGTTTTTAGTTTGACGAGTCACGAGAACGTTATTTTGAACTAAGAGGCGCCTTTTGAAATAGCAAGCTAAAGCACTTTATTGTAATAAGCTATCTTGCCAAAAGCTTTGAACAAGGGTGACATCCAATGTCAGTTCAGTTATATTACTACAAGGGTCCTTCACCGTATCTGACAGCCATTTTCGCAATAGAAAAAATAAATTTGCTGAAATTGTGATGTAAAGACGACCGGCAATTTAAACATGCCGGAAAAATACCTCAGTCAGGGGCGTAACGAGGGGGGCAAGGGGGGCACAATTCCCCGGGCGCCAATTCACTATGGGGGCGCTGAATTACTGCTGGGGCGCCGAATTACTGCGGGGACGCCGAAAAGTCCCAACAATGTCACAAGTACTTTCTTCAATACAGTAAATTTTCTTTCGAAAGAACTCCGGTTCGACCACGAGGGCGCCAAATTTGTTTTTTGCCCCGGGCGCCATCTAACCTCGTTACGTCCCTGACCTCAGTAAAACCTCTTGCCGCAAGTTATTTCCTCGTATGCGGACCTGGTGTGACCAGGAGTGATTTTCGTGTGTAACCTTCAACAGCCCTGAAATCAATACGATGTATTTCAGTGGTGGTCAGACTCAGGATTTCAGTGTGATTCGATGCGTTCTACCAAATAAACACGGAAATTGACGGAGTTGACAGCAGGATTCGCCGTACCTTGAAACTAAAATGAGCGTGAGCGCCAATTCAAAAGAACCGTTGAATTACTAAGCATCGATGCAAAAGCAACTGCTGAAATTTTTTGGGCATAATGTCAAATTGTTGTTACTGGTACATTTAAAAAATTGTACTTACCATGAAACTATCCAAATTTTGAAATAAATATTTTTGCTTTCTAAAAGACACAAAATAAATGAATGGTTGTTTGTCAAACTTTTTAAGCATGCTGCAACAGTGGTCTTTCGTCTTTGCGGGTCAGTTTTGTCAAAAACGTTTTCTGATACTACTGCGCAGGTGTCGAAAAACCTCTACATAAGTTATAAAACTAGAAGCTGTGGTTAAATTGGAGCCTAGACAATATAGGGCTTTGTTCGGCTGAAAGAAACGGTGTATCGGAGAGTTTTGCTAACAGCTATCATAATCATAAACACTAAGCTTAGTCTCGTAGCTCACAAATTTTTGATCAAATAACACAATGTTTACTTGATAGTTGATACTTGCGCAAACAACCAAAGTAAAATTTTAACAAAGTTCGCTGAACAGGTAGCTGATAACAAATGTAAAATTCGAAGGAACTCCTCTGAACAAGTAGCTGGAAACAAAGTAAAATTTACATAAAGTTTGCCGTGCATGTGGCTGATAACAAAGTCTCTGTTATTCATCTAACACTATGTTAGCTCTTCAAAAAATCCCGCTTACGCGAAGTGAAAACATTCTTTCAGTCATTGCGCAGCATTCATGACAGTAGGTGAAAATCGAAACAAAAGCTGATTCAAATTACGGCTTTGCGATATTTGAAAGCTCTCATTTCGTAACTGTAAGAAACTTTGAAAATCATGCAATACTGTGCTTTCTTTTCCAATGCAGGTGTCAATCTTTTTGTTCTTTCTTCGGTCACTCTTGAACGTCCACTTAAGGTTTTTGCTCTTTCTCCACGTTTTGCAGTATTCATTTTTTACTGCGCAGAGTACACTGACTTAGGTTTCAAAAAAGACGTAATACCTCCTTTTTAGGGAAAGTTTCCAACCAAGTTGACAGATTGATTGCATGCACCTCCGCAGTGATCGTATGCGTGCAAGATCCTGCTTCAGAGGAAGAAATCAGCATCAAATCACGTGTGAAAAGAAAAAGTAGATCTTTTAAAACTTCCAACTGAGATACACTCTTCGACGCGGTTTTTACTGCTGGTAGAATTCCTGTAGACTATTAGGGAAAGTGGCGGCAGTACGTCACATTCATGCTAGAGTCCAGCCATCACTGCAAACGGCTTTGGTCATTGTTGTTGGCACGAATACAACATTCTGAGTAATGTTGCAGCAGCTCGATCGCCGCGTTGTCGAGTGCGCGGTGCACCACGAATGTGGACTAAGAATAGCACTTATATGTACGTGGTGCGAACAAGCGCAAACAGAATGAATGATCACGGCGTTTTGTTGCATACATTTCCAAAATTTATTGGAAAATTATTAGAGAGTGGAAATTCGGTCGGTGGTGTAACTAGGCCCGTAGCCAACGGGGGGCATTCGGGGGAAGTGCTCCCCAATTTTTTCCCAGAAACTATGTGTTTTGAACATATAATGAAAACAAAAATGTTTCACCTCTAAATGATATTAAGCTCCCCCGAAATTAAAACCTGACTACGGACCTGGATGTGACGCCATCATTGGCAAAACAACAATTGGTATCTTCCGCCTTTGGTTCACCTATTTCCTTTCATCTTTTTTCAAGGCGCTATGACTATGACATACAGTACTTTCTCAGAATACAAAATGATGTATTATGCTCCGATATTAGTTACAGTAGTGCATTTGTTTCTGTCTCCGTTCTTGTTCCGGGAAGACATCACCCCAATTAGCTCGTCCTTGCCTGAATAGCAACTTGTGCTTTAATACCAGTTATTTTAAATATGGTTTCCTTAAAAACACTCCCAGCAGGGCATAGCATCTTAAACCACCACAATGCAGTGCTTTGGACGTTTTGAAAGAAGCACTATTATGCGTTTCAGACGTGTCACAAAGAATAGAGATTAAAAATCTCTAAATATTGTTGGAAAAGAGTGTAAGAACCTATACGCAAGAGCCAGTTAGTACATGTCATGATTGCCGTCCGGGTCTGTACGAACAAGACGTGATACGAGCCAAGCACATGCTCAATTCCAAAGGGAACTAGTTTACTGTTGGTTGCAGTCGTCAGAAACTAAATGGCAGCAGCAGAGTAAGATTAAAATATTTGTTCTGAATTTGTACAAGGGGCGTTCTCCGCCGTTAGGAACTATATCTTCTTGAAAGTCGTGAATAACACTGGAGCATATTATTCCAGTCAAACCGTCCTTCTGTTATAACTTCATTAAACAGGACCTTTGTCCTGTGAAATAAAATATCAAGACCAAGAAAACCGCCGGAGGTACCGCACATACAAAACAAGAGAAAACAAACACGTCACTTGTGAACGCAAACACAACTTGAAATGGAACGTTTGCTGTTCAACATCGAGTACGCCCTGCATGCGTCATGGAGCTACTTGAAAGAGCTAGACGTGTTTGCCAAGTTAGCTGTTTGCAGAAACTTTGCTAGCGAATGCTGCAGATATTAATTAATGTTCCTTTCTTGTGAATAAAGTTTTCTGCATAAGCTTGAACACAAATTGCTAGATGTTATAAAATAGGTGTCAGCAGTGGAGTTTGGGCTTTGTATCATTTCGATGGACATCAGCTGATTGACCAATGACAGATATCCATTATCGTCGCGAATTTTTATGAGCATTCAAGCATTCTTTGAAGGCGCTAGATCCTTTAGAAAATAAAAAAGTATATATTTTTAAGCATTTAAAGTTTGTTATAAAAAGTATATATTTTTGTAACAGAAAAAGTATATATTTTTTGCAACAGAGCCAACATTAAATTTTGCTCTAAAAAAGTATATATATATTTTTTATAAAAGGTACATGCTTATTGAGAATTAAAGTTTGCTACAAATGTATATATTTTTTAAGCATTTAAAACTTGCTATAAAGTTTTACTAACGTGAATCACGTGCTTTCCCTTATGACGTGCGCTAATCCTGTGAGTAACAGGTGAAGTACCTTGGCTGAGGCCGAGGTGACCTCCCTGATGGCAAATCCCCGATTTTTTATAAAATCAATCATTAACGTTTAACAGACAGTCAGCACCCAGTATTTTACACTGGTCAGCGCCCAATATGCCACTGCCAAAAATGAAAAACCTGAAAAACACAATGTTCACTTTAAATGATTAGAGCTTGATTGAAAATGAAAATTTCCAATGACCATTAAGAAAAAATAACCTGCTCTTTTTGTAACTTCTTCAGCCTTTTTTCCCCAAAATACAGTTTTCTATCTCGATCATTGCTTTTTTGAAGAGGCTTACCTCGATAACAAGATGAGTGCATCTTGAATTTCTATCAAGACGTCAAACAAGTCGTAGATACTCCGGTTAAAAGCATTTTGCTATAGGAGATCGATATCGCGTCAAGCACGCATTTTCAATCCTGTAATTATAAGCAAAAACTTACAGGTCAAATGACAAAATCTAAGGCATTAGAAAAACGTGGACTTTCTGATTATAACATACACCATGACCACTACGCTGTCATTACCGAACATATTACGCTTTCATAAATGAACTAACAATCTAAGCTATCGTCAATTGTAGAGAGAACACAGTAACTAGATTGCAAACGCATGCCGTTCTTGAACGCAGAGAATAAAAGAGTTCGTTGCTCCAATTGTCAGAAGACGCTGTTTTGAATGATTCAAACAAAGTTTTTCTAATGCCTTAGCATGAGTTTTGAAATTTTTTCAAAGAAACATTTTGCTACGAGGTTGTAGCAGGAACACCGCAGTCCTGTTGTTTCGGTAACGCTGTTTAAGCAAAATTTCTTGTTAACCTGTGCTGACAACTCAAAATCAAATATTTATTTTCTGCCAAAAATTTTTTAGAGAGAAATTCACAGCCACAAGATGTCGCCAAAAGTCTGCATTTCTGCATAATGCTGGTGTTCATTCATGCTTCGTGTATGATTTGCTCAAGGAAATGTCAATGTTCACGCTTAATGTACTTAAAACAATTTAATTTCAAACTTTAAAATGAACTTTTCCACTGTGTTTCTACCAAACCTTTTGTGAACTTAACACATGGAAAATTACATTCAGCTGTGAAACGCAATTTTGCGTACGATTCTAGGATGCTTTCAAATTTTAAATCTAAAGAAAATTTCACTACTTTCAATAAACACTTTCTTGGTGATAAATATTAGTGAAAATATTGTTTCATTTTTCTATTGCACCCTTCGAAAAATGGTGTAGAAGTTGTTCAAGTGATTAATTCTACATGTTCATGTGTTTTCAAACATCACCAAAGAACGAAATGCAACTGTCATATTTAACTTTTGAGCAGTTTATTGCTAAAAAGCAGCAATTCAATAATTTGTCAAACATTTAAAAAATAGTCTTTCCGAAAAGATTGATGTTTACATTATCAGCCTGACTGAAACTTTTTTGGTTCTTCTAACGTGATGACCAGAAAACAGCTCTGTGTGTGTGATGTCAGAACCTCGAATGGGATAAAATGAGATATAAATGGGATAAGCGTTTTGGAGGTGTTATTTCCAAAAGGAGTTTAACTCACGATAGAAAATACCTTGCTTGCTGTTAAGCTAAAATAGTTTATTACGGTAAACAATCTTCCCAATACAATGCACCTAACGGAGGTGAGCGTATAGTTTGTGGTTCGCAACTATGCTATGAACCTGACTATCAGAAAAAAGCGCCGTCGAGTTTAAGGCTACCATATAAAAGAAAAAATAGCGATGTAAAAATGAACCAATTTTCATTATTTGAAGCAGTTTCACAGGTTATACCACTATATTTTAATTATAGTGTCGAACTAGTTATAGTGGCAAACGTCATAGCTTTGCTAACGTTAAATTCTCTGTAGCTAAAAACAGATTTCACAAACCTTATGAAGTAGTGGCTTAGTGGGTTTTTACAGCGTGCTATGGCAGTGAGCTTTGACTTTTGTGGGTCAGTTATCATCGAAGTACTGCAGTTTACTGATGCTAAATTAAGTGTCGAAAACATATGTGCATATGAAACAAAAATATAACTTCTGGTAAAACAAGAGTTTAAGCAGGCTGCTTGAAATCCAAAGGATATACACACTATCAAAGAATTTTGTTTGCACTCTTTTTGCACCCCAGCTTCGATACGTATCTCGTCGTTATTTTCTGGTCAAAGAACAAAGTGTTAACTTGTCTATGCTGCTACTCGTTGCTACTCACGCGAAGGGCAAAGGTAAAGTTTGCTCGTCGACGATTTTGTTATCCCAAGTGGCTGATAACTCGGTTTATGCTATTTATCTGCGGTCACATTGTTCGAAAGAAGTCTACACGAGCAAGCAGCTTAGACCTCTCAAGAGGTTTTGACAAAAAGCTAAAACTGCAATACGTCATTAAAAACTGTTTGATTGCAATCCTAGCCATTACCCGCATATATGTGAGGTGCTCTGTGCCGGGTTTCTAAGGCGGTATGTTTATAAGGTTAGGAAATGCAGGCTGCAAAGAACATTGCGTTGCACCCAGCTATACGCGATCGTGGTTTTAATGTAAACTGAACATATTTCCATTTTGTATTTTTCTCAGAACTCGTTGCTGTTCATACACTGAACTGCAAGTGAAAATTCATCGGGAAAAAAACGTAAACTAAATTGCACAATTACTTTTTCGAACAAGGGAAATGTTCTAACATAATTTTATTGAAGCTGCAAGTTTTGAAAAGGATAAGAGGTTTTCATTATTGCTTGAAAAAAAGTAATTTTTTATATTTATTAATTCGGTTTGGTTCAAACCATATCTTTATGGAAAAAATTGGGCTTTGTGGAAAAATTGGGCTTGCTCGCTAAGTATCATAAGATTTCCTGATCTAATCAATAGAAAATTGAATAATTTTCAAGAAATGTTTTAGTTAAATACCAGAATGTTGTAACATTTAGAAATGTTTCGGGGCCTTCCTGAACGACCCTGGCTGCCCAGTGTTTGCGAAGCACTGGTTTAATTTATGTCAGTTCCAGGAAATACTAATGTATTTTTAATTGCAAACAAAATTATATGCGGATTTGTAAAACCACAGTCAACATTGACGATTAAATAGTTTCATGAAGAAAGCCTACAATTATTTTAAAAATTGCAGTTATTTTCTTTCGGCAATTTAAACGGAGGCATTTTACTGCAGACTAAAGCACCAAAATGTAACTTCTTGCACCACTGCCAAGATCAAAGGAGTCTTTCGTTTTGCTTGAAATGTTATTTTTATTACCAGCGATCACTTATGTCGTGCTGACAAGGGGAGAATGAAAGAAAATTTAGGCATAAAATACTAAAAATGCGTTATCCCATGGGAAAAACTTTCAGGCAAAAACGTCATTAAAACTGTTTGATTTTGCATAATGTACAACATTAAAGACTTCAATTTTTTCCATGAATAAAATCATTTTTTTCAAAAATGTGGCGAAAGACCAGGCTGATTGATAAAGCAGACAGATCTGTGCAAATACAGCGAAACCATAGTTATGTTGAGACAAGCAAAAACCAGTAAAATATTCCATAGACTTACAAATATGGACACACCATTCTAAAATCACTTCTGCTTTCATCCCTAAGTTTTTGAGCTATCAATGTGGAAATTGCAAGTTGTATGTCGGGAAAAAATTTTCGTAGTGATTATTTCACTGTCATTCCGAAAACGTCGAAAAATCTGTAATGAGGAAGTTGAGTGTTTGCACCTTATTAAAACCTATTCATACTTCTTTCTGAAGACCCAACAGGATCTTATAAGTGGATGATTAAAGCAGGGACAATCAGCGATTTCCTTCAAACTGAAAATATTTTCTTAACCTTTGTTGCTGTGAAGCCACGCAGCTGAAGTTGATTTGGGAGGCGATGTTTCTTTAGAATACTGACAAAACATCTGAGAACAATCTGGTTGTTGTATTTGCATCTTGTATACCACCAGTAACCACTGGTCAGTACGAAGTTCTGTTGATAAGCTTGCAAGTTGCAAATCTCGAACGCAACAGCTTTCTACAAACCAAATAAAGTTCTTAATGACGCAACCAATTTATAGATCATTCAAACGCTCGACTTTGTAATTTAAGACGCACTGTAATATGTGGTTAATTACACAGTCTTTATTCCAGGGATGAGACCAACAAGCCATAAAGAAACAAATTCATTGACAAAACATAGCAATAAGGCTTCGGGTAAATAGGAGTCTTGGTTATGTACCAGTCACTTATTCAACGCCATTACACGTAGTAACAGGCATAGCAGGCACATAAAATTTTAAACCTTGGCAACTTGGCATTTGTGTGGTTACAGAGCTACACTGTTGTTTAGATTCCACATCTAAGAAAGAGCAAAATTTAAAAAAGTGTTAGATTGTAAAACTGCCCAAGAAACTGTATAGAAAACTCCTGGACCAAGCAAAAGTTGATACGTGTGGTATTGGTGCCCGTTCTGCGGTCTCCGCAAACCGAACTTGGTCCAAAGCGTGACAGTGAGAGCTTCCAGTACAAAACTGAAGGAAACGTCCTTTGCAGTGGGTCACAAATTTCGAAAGGCCAAGGGCAGCAGCATAGCACAATTAAAATATTTGCTCGGCACTTATCCAAGGGGGGG
>JGI24022J15233_10009921_pt1 | contig 10764 bp, 7 predicted proteins | sample Ectturendosymbi2_FD_15233 | JGI IMG/M metagenome (IMG submission 15233)
AAAAGTGATAAACGGGGTTGGTTGACTAGATGACCGCCACGGTCTTTCGCCAATCCTATATGACACAGCGCCCGTCTTTATTTACACCGATCAGCTGTTATGCCATTGTGTTTTCATTTGCTCCAATGTTCGCTTAAGGTTGGTTTGCTGCATGCGATGGCTTTTATGGTGCTTCTGCTTGTTGGCTGAGTCATATGAAACAATAAACCATTACCATTACCACAAACAAATCATCCAAAATCAGCGCAAAACAGTTTGACAGTTTGACAGTTTTACTGATTTCGGCCGCAAGGCCCACAAGACATGGCTATCGCACATATAAAACAAAGTAAGACACTTGCGAAACTTCAACACACTCGAGGCAATTATATGCACGCCCCAACACACACGAGGCGAAGCTATCGACGACGTGGATAGAAACAAGCATTTTAATGATCTGAGTCGTACTTATTCATAAAAAAAGAAAACAAGTGAAACCTTGCAGTCGGGACACCGAAAAACCTTGCGGTTATCGAGTCGAAGTGCCCCAGAAGTGAGAAGAGCAGTTTCTATCAACGTGTGCTGACGGAAAAGCTCTTGCAAACTTTTTCCTTTGGCCACCGCTCACGCCAAAGTAGCGAATAGCGGTAAAATGGTGATAGCTCGCTACCGCATGCGTTATTTTTTTCAAAAAAGAGCGGCGCTAGAGCTATCGCTCTTGGAAAATTAGCTCGCTACAGGAGATCGCTATTTTAGTAGCTCGCTACTGCCCAGCTCTGTCGGTAATGAATGCCTTAAGACCGAGTTTTTAAATTTTTTCTTCATTTTCAGGTGTTCACTGAACACCCTGAATATCCGCCACTGAAGTGCAGGCTGCCAAATCATATCAGTTGACGTTCTTTGACCGGTGCTTCTGGAAAGTTGAAATGAGGGCATGTGAAACGCTACGCATTTGCGCTAAGCGTTTAGGGGGCCTCGCAGTCACGCCTTTGCCCGGGGCCTCGCGTTCATTTAATTCGGCCCTGGAAGCCGGTATTTTGAAATCAAATAATTTACCGTAACTTCAAGAAATACGGGTAATTATTAATTGTGGCTTAACAATACTGACTGTCTCTCTGTTTTCCCTGTGCCGCTTACGAAATACGACACAGCTTAGATCTGGCACTGTTGGCATCTCAAAATGGCCGGTATTTTTACAAAACGCATCTGGCAACCCTAGGCCCGAGGGCCGCGGGTTGGACAAGCTGATCTATACAAACAATGCGACCTTGTTAGAACCTTCTTCCAAAGAGAAAGTAATGTATGAAATTCCGCAACGTTTGGGTTATTTTTTTCAAATGAACAAAGTTCAGTGAAAAAAAGGTTTTGTTATTTGGTTTTCACGACATTAACACAAAACCAAAAAATGCATCACTGCGCAATCCAGTTGAAAAACCATCAGACTGTCGAGTCAGCTGGACCAAACAGCAACCAAAGTAAGAAATTTACAGGAAAATCGGTAGGCTTTAATTTTGTAGCTTTCTTGAAGTTTCTCGGCCGGATTTTTCTCACGTTGAAATCAACCGGGGTGTCCGCGGGACTTGTTTCTACTTCCAAATGACAGAAACGAGTGGTATTCACAAAGTACATTTTCTAGAAATCTGCCTTGCCGTCAGACACGTTGACAGTAGGTAGGAAATTGTTATGAAAGTATAGGGAAATCGTACCGCTTTTGATGATTTGTCTCCTCCCATTTGGACGAAAAGGAACTTCGTTTGGCCATTACCGGAAGTACTGCGAGTTTCCCAGACAACTGTAATTTCTTGGCAATTACCGGAAGTACTGCGAGTTTCCCAGACAACTGTAATTCCTAACTACTCCCGCGATTGCCGCCCAGTGAAAGTTTCTTATTTTAGGCTATGTCAATGCCAGTGCTGGTGGTAAGAAACTAACGCCGGGGCACCGAATAAACAAAGGTTATCCAGACATGTGCCTCAAGGTAAGGTTAGCGGCGGTCCTGCCCTCTAATTTGATAGTGAAATTAATAAAAAAAAACAAAATTTTACACATAAAAAATTACTGTTTTTGTGCAAATGCACTTTATCCAACGCAAACAATTCAATAAGACAAATGTGACCTCACACGCTTTTCAACAAATTTCATATTTGAAGAATTTTCCTGAATGCTTCCGCGGGCCTGCAGTTGGACCACACTGATATACTTAATGCAACATCGGAATATAGATTTATATTCTTGTAACGCTTATGAATCAATCTTTCAAACGAGTATATTATTTTAAAAAAATGTTTGTCATCACGGGGGGCCCCCTTGGAGCGGAGGGCCCGGGGCAATTACCCCATCCCGGTATTCCGGCCCTGCCTACGCCATTCGTTTGTAAGTTATGCTGTGCGAAAGACGCATACAAGTAAACGTAAATAGACTTCTCAAAAAGTCTCTCGCTTAAAGGGAAAAACATTGACGAGAATGTGGGACTTAGAAGAAATTGCATTTTATATGGATTCTGAACGGAAACCACATGAGAGTTCTAATGCTCAGTGGCTCTCAAAACTTGCATTGTTGATGGACACGACAAACTAATTAAAAGGTATCTGCATGCGTCATTGTAAGGAAAGGTCAAATTCATTCACAACCTTTTAGTGTGATTATATAGCATTTGAAGCAAAGCTAGAACTTTGGCAAAGGCGGTTACGCCAAAATGTAGTTGATCATTTTGTGTTGGCAAAGTACACTTGGAAATGGTGAAAGTGACAGTAGTGCTACATATGCAAACGCAATTCTGAAGTTGCAAGGTGAACTTCATCGCCGATTTCAGGCCGTTCGTAGTGTGGAAAATGGCATCAAAATGTTTTTACTTCAGTACTCTTTGATATTGATGTCGAATCAGTGCCAATAGTTGTCCAAATGGAATTTATGGAACTGCAGAATGACTTGGATCTGAAGGCAAAATGTCTGTCAAAAACACTTTCAGAATTTTACAGAGTGTCTCCCACAAAAAGATATCCAGATATTTCAACGAGCTCAAATTCATTGGTTTGTTTGGAAGTACTTATCTTTGTGAACAATTCTTATCCGAGATGAAATATTGCAAGTCCAAGTATCGAAATGCACGTGGGCACGATACTCGCCGCATTGCAGCATCAAACATGGAACAAAACAGCATAGGCGTTGCCAGGGAGGGCATGCCTCCCCCAAACTTTTGGAAAACAGTCATTTTGTGCTTTGAGAGGCGTTTTTCCAAACAAAATAGTGTTATTCGCCTAAAATAAAAAATTGACCTCCCCCAAGTTTTTGGGCTGGCTACGCCGCTGCGAAACAGGCCCGCAACCAGAGGGTGTGGGCAATTGCACCCCCGACATTTTCACAAACATATGTGTTTGGTGCAGCAACAAGTTACATCATTTCGTCCTCCCCCGAAAATATCAGTTGGTTGCGGCCCTGGAACCAAATATTACAAAATGCAACAAACGAAGCAGTTTCGTAAGTCACATTGAAAACATGCTACCGCGCAAAGAAAATGTATAGCAATACACGAACGTTACTAATGTTATGCGTGTTTTTTTCAATGCACAAAACAGCCCGACCCGTGGACGCTGATAAAATCGCGAAGTTGGCCCAGCATCCAAAAATCTTGGGACCGCTGGTCTAACTATTTACGGGCATTATCCGGTTAAACACCGGTTAGCTAGCAGCTAACATACAAATATACGGATATATCTGTAATAGGAATATTCCAGAACCTCTAAATGTTATATAAAGAACTATGTTGCACTGCAATAAGAAGTTGCTGCAGATGTGTTTTCTGTTTTGTTTTACCAGTGTTCATTTTTAAACGTAAAATATTCATAAATTAAAAGCTGACATTTATATGTAACAAGTTTTTCTGGAATAGGATTCAAAATAAAGATTCAGGAATATTCCAGAACCTCTAAATGTTATATAATGCAGGGGCCCGCAAATAGTGGGTCATGAAATAATTCAAATTTACACTTTAAATTTGCCATTCTCAGTCAAACATAATTAATGCAATGATTTACTCATTTATGTGCTAAGTTTCATACAATTTAGTGCAGGAAAATCACTACTGTCAATAGTAGTCTTCAAATTGATATTTAATTATAAAGTTTTCTTTTCAAAATTATATGCTCAAGAAATGTTTGGGTTGTGAGAATTTATAACTACTTTTTGGGGTCGCAACAAAATATATTTGGGTCACACCAAAATATATTTGTAACTATTTCTTGGGGTCGTGTCAAAATATAAACAACTCCTTGCCAAACATGCACTGCTATTATAAAACTGAAATTATTTCAAGCAGAGTAATAACAAGAGGAATTGCATACGCAATAAAGAATGTCTTGCGGCTGTATGGCACAGTGACAGGCAAGCTTACTGCATTTGTAGGCCAGTTTTTACAGCCCACAGACACTCCACAGGTCATTGATGCTCTGAGTATACCCACAGAGAGGGTATAGTCAGAGAAAATCAAATCAAACTTTGCTATGAATATGCTTTGTGTGTTCAAACAATTTTATTTAACAAGCTGGGGAAGATCAGTGGATAGTGCAACATGATAAAAATTTTGGCTTACCTCTGTACAAAAAGGTATATACTAAAACATGCTGATATATTTGCCCATGAGGGAGACAAAAAATATGTATAGGATGAGGTCAAATTCATAGAAATTAAAAGTATAAAAAACTGTCCCACCACCTACTTAAAATGTGCACATTAAAACATTGTAAGAAGTATACTGCTATTCTGTCACATAAACAACACACTGTAGATTTTTCTGCAAGTCCAGCACAGATGAAATACAACTCTACATTTAAACTGCTAATAGTAAAGTCAAAAGGTCACAGACTTTAGCCAGGCAAACCTCAAGTCATAAGTAGGGCAACCTTTTGGTTGTCAAACAGTCAAAAATTTCTGACTTCTTAAAAGTTTATGAAACGTCCACAAACCAAATTTCACGCTGATACCATGAGCCACCCTAAAGTTATTAGGTAAAAATTATCATTAGGTCAAAATTTTCATGCAGCAGACTTCTTTTCTTGTTAGATATTTTATTAAAGTTACAACAACAGGTTTTGATATAATTTTACAAGTTTAGTTGCAATTCAGAAATAATGGGTTTGTTGTGACTTTTGATGTAATAAAGTTGTTTAGTTTACTACTGTACTATTGAATATTACGTAGACTAGGCATGGCAATGCAAGAACCGTGGTCTTACAGTACTTGGTTTGGCAAATACTCAATCCAGTGTGCATATACAATGTTATCACTTTATGATATTCTCAGATTTGACTCTACTATATTTATTACATGTACTTATCAACATATCATGTCAAGGTTCAACAAGCAAATTCTTCAAAAGTTTGAAGTAAACTGCATGAATATACTCCTGAGTTTACTTCAACACCTCAGTGAATTATTTTGCAAATTCTATGACCGTTTAGTGAGAAGCTTGCCCCAAGGCTAAAGTTTGTTTGCTGTTTAGTGAAAAGTGTCAAAAGGTTTATGGTGGAAGCATATGGCCGCAGTGCAAAGCATCAACAAGGTTCGTTTCATGAAACTGAAAGTAGCCAGAAAATTTTTTAATCTTATACGGCCTATATAAGATATCTTCAGTAGGCCATGCATACTATACTAGATTCAGATATGTCCTTTAACCCTTTGAGTATGTGGCAGCCGCTATATTGTTTGATCTAGCTTGCTTTATGGTTACTTTTATTGTGAATAATTTTGTTTACAGTACGAAACCTTAATAACAGCAATTTAGGTGAAACAAAAGCGTTTATGTTTACTTCGCAGTTCCGGCAAAGGTTCCTTGTCCGCTTTATTTTGCAAATTCTGTGAAAATAACTTTGTAGTGCTCCACGGACAAAAAAGTTTGGGAACCACTGCTGTATATGCATATGATTTGTATTTTGCATTTTAGTTGAAAATGCAAGAGATTTCAAAAATTTGTAAATTATGTAGTCAAAATTTGAAGTTTTTAGGTCAGAGAATTGATTACCCTAGTCATAAGTGAAAACCATACTATTACATCACTAACTAAAGTGAATGTCATAATTATTTAATCAAAAATGCAGTGGCAATTAGTTTGTTTATTCATGCAAATCATATATATAGTCTTGCCAATTCAAAGGCCCTGGCCCTACGAGTTTCAAGCGAAGAAAATTGACTTAAATCCAGCTTGCCACTTCAGCCAGATTGACTAAAAAAGTCTTGAATAAAGCAAACTTAGGAACAAACTTTTGGTGAAAGCTATTTCTTTGGATCATAAACCAATTGCACTCCAAGACCCAAAAATACTTGAAAACTGTGTAACAAAACTTTCCACTTTGATTAGCTGGAAAGCTCAAACAAAATTTGTTGTAAATTTCTAAATTCTTTAGTCAGCAATTCACACACAACTGCACCAAAGGTTTGCAGGAATCTTCTGTTGCTAAGTTTTTTTTATTCATAGACTGAATTTTTTTAAATATCTAAAAAAATCAAGTTAATGTTTGAAAATAAAAACTATTAAATACTGTTATGTCAAGTTTTGCGACTATTATGGGGAAAATGACTGAAATGTCTTAGGGAAAAACCAGCTCTGTAGTTAAACTTATTGAAGAATAGTACTGCATCACGGGTTATCAAAAATCCTCTGCAGTTGCATAATGAAAGCAACAATTCTGATCTTTTTTCTGTTTAGAAGTAATACTACCCTTTATAAACGTGTAAGTAAGATATGCCTTCTTGCTTTTAAATATCCACAATTGTTAGGGCAAAAAATCAAGTATGACAACAAATGACAATTGATATTGTTTGCCCCAATCACTATTAAAATGTGGGTTAAGAAATCAATATTAGTGAACAAGTTCATCATTTTGACAACTGGCATCTTTATTGAACTACTATTAGTGATTAACAGTCACATGGTCTTACAGAAATAGCTCATTTTCATACAGAAAATACAAGTGAAATATCAAGCTGCAACTGTATCATGCCAAAGTTCAGGAAACCATGAAAAAAGCTGGGGAATTTTTTGATTCAGCATTCAAATCCAACCTATCAAAAATATGAATACAGCAGTTGTTTGAAAACTCTTGACTCTGTTCCGAAATTTTTTGAGTCCAGATCCGGCTTCACAGTTTTCAAAATTAGAATTTGACTCTTGGTTAAACTCCATAAATCATGAATGCATCAGAAATTCAGCAATATTTTTAATTAACCAATGACATTTATAAAGATTAAAGACCACCCTTGCCAACATCGAATCTTATTTCTTTGCAGGGACATTTCTGCCATTTGTCTCATAATAATATTAAAACTCACCCCAACAGCAATATCTAGTCTATATTTTCAAACATAACTAAATTGACTTTAATTTTAAAATTAGTCTATGAACAAAAAAACTAGTTCTAGATCCAGGTCTAGCTATTTACAAGATTTTTGACACTGGGTCAACGAAATGCAGCATCCTGCTATAGTAGATTCCAGCACTCCAGTTCCATGACCCACCTCTGATTTTTATGACTACACCCAAGATGCAAAGCTAGTCTCACATTAAAATTTATTGCTTATATCAAGAAAAAACTTACATCATTGTTTTAATGTCAAAGTTACAATTTTACAATAAGAATATCCCACGCTAATGTTTTAATGCACCTTACCAGAATAAAGTGATTTTTTAGAACTGGCGCAATCACACATCACAGAAGAGTCATTGTTTGTCAGCTTGATATCAATATTATAATTTGCAAGCAAGTTTACAGTAGTGATCCACATGATACATTCTTTGATTCACAAATGTTCAGCAGTCGTGTCTGATGCATTTGCACCATAATGTACTTAAAATTATGTGTAGGTTACAAAAAGTTCAATTCCACTTAAGCATACTTACATTTATAACTTTAGTCTTTATCTAAAAAACATGTAATCATTTCTTTAAAAATCATTTTAATAAACCCATATTGTATCATTTTACATTGTTCTCTTCTGAACTTAACCCATTAATAAGCCATTACATTTTGAAAACAATGTAGAACAGTTTAAATGCCTAACTTTCAATTAGCTAACATAAATTTGCACAACACAACAAGTGAAACATGTGATAGCCAGAACTCTTAAACCTAGGCCTAAAATCATAATCATGTGCTAGATCAAGTGACCTTAGTCAGCTACTCAGCAAATGATCTTGCTTAGCTGTATTCAGCTACTACACTTACTTTTAAATACATCATTAAGAACTATTGTTTTATCCCACAAAGTTGAGACTAGTTTGTAAAGTTCACTGCTCCCTTTTTGAACAATCTAGCAAAAAAATTTGACTGGTGACAGAGAACAGTGGTTGCACCAGCAATTTTTTGACAATGGTCAAAAGCAATGCTATCAGCATTTTGGCTTGTGTGTATAGTCCTAAGCCTGACTACACACAGTGACGATGCCTACCAAATGGATCATACCAGGCCTACCTACCAGTATTACTGCTTGCCACTAACAAATCACACCGACCTATTTTGCACTAGACAACAAATTACTTCAGCCTGTAATTTCTTATTGGTTTAAAATGTATCCTCTTTCAAACAATGCACATTTCTTCAGTTTTGTTTTTGTGGTTTATTTTGCTTGATTTCAGGTCATGTCACTATAGAACAAATGCTTTGAGTAAACAAAAACTTCTTGTTTTTGTTGAGCTTGTCCAAGTGACTGATGATTATGCCAGAAGTTACTTGTTAAAATCTTTTGTCAAGATACCATCTCGAATTGAAAGTCGGTTCAGGCTGTCATCAGATTCTCCCATTCTTCGTATGTATCCAGATATGGTGTACGGTTTTGATGTGTTTAGTGCACGACCATTTTCATCAACATCAATGATCGATAACTGCACAGAAGCATGGTCTTTTGCACCAATTATTCTGCCACTTGATGAACATTTTCTAGGGATGTAAAGATCCACTATTTCACCAGCATCGTTCTGCATATTGAGATTCTCGCAAGTGAAGTTCACAACTCAACAATATACACCACAATGCACTCCGTCAACAACCACGACTACGACCTCACGATCAAAAGGCAGAGTTTTATCTTGCACACTGGACATGCTGGAAGCTGCACAGCGTCACCTAGAGGCATTTGTGCAGAAAGATAAAGAGCCAAGGTTGAGAGCAGAGATGTCGGAGTCAAGTATTTTGAGTCCGACTTCAGTCCTGATCCAAGAGGTAGGAATCCTGATCCTTGTCCGAATCCTGTTTGTAACACAACCACAAATCCAAATCCCGAAAAAATCCTGTTATCATGTTTGACTAATGTTCAACCATTTACAATTTTTGTTTCTGAAAAGCAAAGCTTTGATTAATACCAAACACAGACAGTGAAAAGTAAAACCACACATAACCAAAATGGCACAAAAACTCAGTTCTAGAAAAATCAGTCAACAAAGTTCATGCAATCAAACATGAAGCTGAAAGCAATTTACCAATCTGACTTCCAATCATGAAACAACTTCAATCACAAAATATTTCCCTGCATACTTCCGATAGGTATATGACTGGGATGTAGTCGAGGCCGAGATCGAGAATTTGTTAAACTTCGGGCCGAGACTTCATCAAAAATGCCGAGACTCGAGACTTGAAATTTGTGATCAAGACTCGATACTTCAAAATTTGGGCATTTGCCGAAATAAAAAAAATATCGTCACCATTTCTAAGTTGAAATTTCTTCGAATTTCTGGCATTTTTCCGACCTGTTTTGATTATTTCTTACCCGTAAATACAACATACAAAGAATCGTTGAATTACAAAAGTTTTACTAAACCATTTCTTTGCAATGTTCAAAGTCTCGAAACCTGTAGCCTTCGAGACCGAGGCGAGACCTGAAACCTTCCAGACCGAGACTTGGAAAAACGGTTCTGCAGACGAGGCTCAAGACCAAGTCTCGACCAAGCATCGAGACTCCATCACTGGATGGTGCTTTGGCGTGTACCAGAGGTGGCCGTGGATCCGGAGTCGACTCCGGCAGAATTCTGCGTTTTTCTTTCGGACCCGGATTCAAAAATTTGTGAAAAACCGGGCCCTGATCCAGAGTCACTTATCAATTTCAGCAGTAGCAGGAGTCTGCGTGGTCATTTCTTAAGGAAAAAAATGTGTAAATTTCGGATGGATCGATGGTAGCCGGAGTCTGAACAAGAGTCAGATTCTGATGGCAGCCGGAGTCTGAACAACAGTCAGATTCTATTTGATTAAGATTTACATCCAGTTCAACAAAGGTGTAGGCTATTTGAATAAGTGTAATTTAAATTTGATAAAATGTGTCATCTGTTACACTGTTAATAATGGCTGTGGGAACGCGAAGCACATCTTCTGCTATGGCCACCAAGCAAAATGTGAATGAACTGGTTGGGAAACTTAACGAAGTCCTGGAAACTCTTGACAAGAGCAGCGCTCTTACTAAACTCATCATGGAAATGAGAGAGCTTCGTAAAAGCCAGCAGTTTTTGTCGGAACAGTACGAAGATATGAAGTGTACACTTCAATCTTCTACTGAAGAGGTAAAGCCTCTCCGCTCCGAAAGCCAGGACCTGAAAACCGTGTTAAAAAACTCGAGGATGCTTCCTGTCAGACCCAAAAAGCTTTGAATGATCTTGAGCAGTATGGGCGACGGCAAAGCCTTGATTTTCAAGGTCTGGCTCGGTCTAAAAATGAGAACACTGATAAGCTCATTACCAGTGTCTCAAAGCTTATAGAGGTGGACCTTTCTGTGAAAGACATCAGTGTTTCACATCGACTCTCTGGGAAG
>JGI24022J15233_10009923_pt1 | contig 10763 bp, 3 predicted proteins | sample Ectturendosymbi2_FD_15233 | JGI IMG/M metagenome (IMG submission 15233)
ACACAAAAATTCAGGAATTTATTAACAGAACCCGACAAGTAAAAACTACAGCTGTGAATATATTTTTTGTGAAGAAAAACAGAAAGTAGGCCTTCGCGTACCACGTTGAAGGTCTTCGCGTACCACTAGTGGTACGCGTACCACAGTTTGAGAACCACTGGTGTAGGTAGAAGTCTATTTTAGGGGTATCCCAAAACAGAGTAGTGCAATCAGTGGCGTAACTAGAGGATTGAGCCAGGGGGGGGGGCAAATCTTAGCTGAAGGGGGCCCACTAGCCAAAACTAAGAAAAAGTTAGGAAATGATAGTGAATCTCTGGATGTCGTGGATGTCTATACTAGCTGAAAAAAATGAAAACACCTCGAAAAACGAAAAAAACAACTTAAACAAAACTAAATATCAAAATATCAACTAGAGGGGGCCCAGTTTCTACATTTAGCTTGCCAGGGGGGAGGGCGGCTCGCCCCCTTGCGAGGTACAAAATATTATTAATCTAACCATGTGACACGTTCCCAGAGATTAACAGTCCAGATATCAGCAAGGTTTATGCATGCTTATTTCGGCCAGTAAAAAGCCCAATGCGCACGCTTTATAAGCATATTTCACCTAAGCTCATGGTAAGTTTATCAATTTGCGCTAATGAAAAAAAACGTCCATCGCGACGCACATGCTTTGACCTGCCTCATGTTTGCTCCTTCAGTAATAATGTTTTCATAACTGAACGATAGGATTGATTCTGCTTTCCTGCAAATTTTTTTTGCATTTGCATTTCATCACTACATCCCCAAATAATCGCCGTCAATTAAATGACAATGATTTACGACCCAATTCCTTTTGTTAAACTTGTTCAAAAAATTTTAGTTGGGAACTACGAGCCTATTATGCGTATTTGCAGAAAAATATTTATAATTAATTTGCAAAATCTGCAAATGCTGTTATGTTGTGAATTAAAAATAAATTTTCAGAATGTCTAGCCCCCTGCACCAACATGAAGGTCCCCAATGGAAGACTTTCTGGCGACGGTTCTGCCCAGGCGAGCAGACACGGGGGGCATTCAGAGGCAGTTACTCCCAAATCTTTTTTGTGCCCCCCAAATTTTGTTGTGCTTAGAAAAATTTGTTTCAAACATTTGAGAAACATAACATCTTTCCCCCATAAAAATGCATTTTTCCCCCCCAAACCTCAAAACCTGGCTACGGGCCTGGTTCTGCCAAAATTGTGTCTGCAATTAGGATATTTTGTTTTGAAATTTTTTCGGCCTCGAGACGTCGCATAACATCACGTTTTTTTGTAAAATTTGGAAGCATTTTGGGGGGGGCCCAGAGTTGGGCTGATACGGCACTGGTTTCGATTATAACCCTGACTTATTTTCGCACAACTTATTTTCCTTATTTGTATTGCGGTGAGGAACAGTATTGCGCTATTTCTGAAACAGTATGCAGCGATTAATGATGGGCAACTCTGTTTAGATGCGAGATTTATTGATGATAACTTCAGTATGGGATCAAAACATGAAGAAAGTGCGCATAATGCAACGCATAGTTGTGTGGGTTGGTCTGCAGTCTGCTTATTTGTCCAGTTTAATCTTAGCTATAGATCGTCATGCCGGAGTTAGCGTATCATCGCTAGGAAGTAGGAACTACCTGGTTTCTTTTTATTTGCTGTTCTCATAGACTCGTTTCAAGAAGTCAGTTGCCACAAAAATAGCTGCTTCTAAGCAAGACATGTATTCTTCCATCAGACTTTAACAAGAAAAACGTGGGCTTGTGCCTTTTGCGTTTGGATAGAATCCCCAGGTGCATCATAATTTGCGTTTAATGATTTTGTGTGAAAAATACGTTTTGATTTATTGTTAGACTTTTTGGTGTAATTTTAATAGATTCACTGAATTTTGACGTGATTTGGTAATTGATACTAGTGACAACCTTTTCTAGCTTAAAACTGCAAGTAATTTTTGGGCAAATTATATGGTGAACATTGTTTCCCACTCCTTGTTTCCCTGCAAACATTGTACCCTCCATTTGCTGTGTGACTCAGGATTGGTAGATACTTCATCACTGCAATGACCAGGCGAACTCTCATAAATGGCCAAAGCATTGTGCTCAAGGCGAAATGTGTTTTTTATTTTTATACACAAATATTTTCGTTTGCACAATTTAGCAAGTTAATATTGCCTGACTGGCCAGATTTTGATTTCTAAATCCAGTTCCGACTAGCCTAGTAGCGTACTCCGCGTCTTAAAAGTCGTTAAGCCCAACAACCAATCTTTCTTTTACCAATCTTCCTTTGGACATTCTAAATGGTTAAATTTTTTCTTTTTGGAATGGGCTATCACATGCAAATTAGGTCAAAATTCGGCCAAATTTTCAAAAATACTAACAAAAGGCCAAACAAAATATTTGCGGTCAAACCACTTCTGAAAATTGCAAAATTTTCATAATTTGGTCGCAAAAAGGCCACGTTCGCAATCCTGGCATGATGACCCCTCCAATAACAAAAACGTGGTGACAAACCTCCGACTGCCCTGTTCCAAATATCTAATGCAGACAAATTACTCTAGCTATACTTTTATATTAACTTGAAAAGCATCAAAAAATCTCTGTGGTTTTTAGTTTATTTACTACAGACGAAACTGTCAGCTTTATCAAGTAACAAATGTTCCATTAAGTGTACACAGCTTGCACTCTGAAAAACTACTTCCTCTTAAAGTAGAATTTATAGGAAATGAAAACCAAGTGAACGACAAGAGTTTTTGTTATTTATTGATTTATTTTCGAGTCCCACTGCATACTATATAGCCTAAATAGCATAGTGCGTACACCTTCACTGACTGCTAGACTGAATCAATTCTAACCGCAACAAAGAATTTCCGACTACAAAATCGGATGTCATTTGCAAGCATAAAACAGGAGTTACCCCTATGTCAATCAGTCTATCAATCAATTTATTTTTAAGTAAGGCACAAACATGTCATGTTTCAGCAACTGCCTGGTTATAACAACAGAGAATGAGACACATACATGCCACGGAGCAATGAAAATTATATTTGAAAGAGCAGTTGTTTGTATAATTTCATAAAAGTATGATATAGTCTATATACGATGAGTCGTTCGGAATGGTATATTTCATAGCTTAGAGCAGCGGTGGGGAACCTGCGGCCCACGTGAACATTTGATATAAACGCTTTTCGAAGATTTTTCTAAAATGACATAACAACGAAATTGGTCTATAGTTAGAGGGATTTCATCTGGTAGCTGCTTTGAAGAGAGGAACCACTTTTCCAGCATAATGCTCTCAGGAAAAATGACGTGGGCAATACTTGAATTATGAAGATCTTCCTGATAGACAGATATGATCTTAGTCATTTTTCCTAATGAAAGTGGTATTCATATGGGTCATTGGACTCGTTGCATTTTATATCATTAATTTGAAGTACCACGTCATACAGGAGGATTGGGGTTAAGTACAGTGAAATTTTGAACTAAAAGATTGCAGGAATGCTATACGCTACAGATGACGAAATGTAGATGCAAGGTTCGGGTCTACTTGGGTAAGGTGTTTATTCAATATATAGTTGGAATAGAATATTTGTAAACAGTTGGGTTGGTTAACATTAAATGTTCGAGTTGTAGCATAGATATAGTGTTGGAAGATTTGGTTTTATCCAGACGTCCGTTAATTAGTTTCCAGGCTTCAATTGAGTAAAAATAATTTCGTTCAAATTCATTTCATAATAAATAATTAACTTTTCTTTTTGAGGTGGGTTAAACGATACTTTTATAGTAACTTTTTAAACACCATTCTGGTGTTTTAAAAGAGATCCAAAATCAGCCGTTAAAAGTTAGGTACTGATAGCTTATTCCACTTTTCAACTGCATGTTTGCTATTTTGACTGCGAAATGTCTCTTGCATGAAATTTCTTANGACAACGATTTCTCTTGGTTTCTGACAACTGTCAGTAGATTAAGGTGGCCGTGATATATTTATGCATTTTGAAAAGTATAGCCAAACTTTAACAAGAGTATTTTCGTGCGTTCATTTTCATACGCGGTTTCCTCTGGTCGAGCGCCCTGGGGCAGTGTTTCATTTGTGGGTCATGGACGCCTCCTAATACATCTTAATAAAGGTTACGAATCCCTCAAGAAGAAACTTTGCAATGAATATTTTAAATTAGGTCTTAATCATCGTAGTAGTAATCGAAATGTCTGCAAAGCCTATTAACCCTTTGGATATGTCAGATTAAATCACATTCACGGACCCCTTAAATCACCTTTACGAACCCGTCAGCTCAGGGGTTCACGGACCCCAGGTTAAGAACCAGTGCTCTAGGCGGTCTCGAAATACCTCACGGTCAACAGCAATCTCAGATAGTTCTTCTGGCTCTAAACCAAGATGGGACCAAGAACGGTCGAAGATGTAGTCACTCAGCCTGGTCCTTGTACGAACTCTGGGCCGTTATCTCGTGGGTGTAGCCACTAGCCAACAGCACTTGCCTCGTCAACCTTTCGTAGAATATTAACCCTGCGTGCGGGAGTGAAGACCTTACACAATACAATACAATCATTCTGTAGACATGGCAAAACCAACGTAGCTCGGATCTCTTGATTCGGTGAAGTGGCTCGACATTCAGAGCTTTACGAATTTCACAGCTGCTCGCCATGGGCATCGGAAGGGGGTGCTTGGCCACCCCTGGATTTTAAAATTTTCAGCAATAAAAGGTTGTTTCCTTAATTTCGAGTGGAAAAAAGAACAAATTTTACTTTTGCAAAGCCAGTGAAGTGGAAATTGTCCATTGCAAGACGTGTTTCCTCTCCGCTTTTATTTCGCATTTGCCCTTTCAGAATTCTTCCTGATGTGGTGGAGGCAAATCCCATTCCATCTCCTACAACAGATGGGGAGAAGTTCATACGCTGATTAACCTGATTATACGCAAACAAACTTAAAGTTGTAGAACTGCTTGCGTATGCGATAAAATTATTTCTTCCTACCCAAAAACAGTATGACGTTTTTTGCCATGTTTAGATTAAGCTTTTCCCTTCCAATAGCAGTCAGCAACTCCTTTCTGCCTTGGTCATACCAGTACTGCATTGTTTCTTCTTCCGCTGAAACACAAATGATGCATTTGTGAAAGTGGTTACAAGTGGAAGCACTGTTTTGTTATTAGTCGACAAGCAGCTCAAATGACTGGAAAATATTTTCCAACACACGCAGTTTTGGTAAAAGCTTTTTGTGAAACGATTCGCAGCACCACTCATTCTGTCTAAAACGACGCTCACTCTCTTGTAAAAACACATGGTTAGCTTTCCCGCAGAGGGCACGATCGTGCCTTTTGAAGTTATTATCGGCCATAACTCGCAAACGGATATACTATGCTCTTGAATTTAATAAATTGAAAATTTAAGTGTGAAACAAATTTAACTCTTTTATCCATTTAATCCCACATCTACGTTTCACAATGGCGATGTTTTGGGATCCCTATCTGAGAGTTTACCTCGGGCCCCTAAATTTTAATATTCACCCCTGTCCCCTGTGCAAGCTATCTCATTATATGCAAGTAATGGGAGCGTCAATGCCTTCAGTACTTACAAAATAAAAAGCATCTTGCTACGTCAGATTTTGCTGCTGATACTTGTTGCAGCTCAATGATTTCAAAGTATTTACTGTAGGATATGGTGACAATTAACATCAGATGAAAGTTGAAACACTTTGAGACTATGTACAGAAGGTCGAATTCTAATATCTTGACAAGACTGATTTTTTACTCGTCGGCAAGGTAGAGGGAACTCATTGATGAAAACATCAAGGTTCCACATAATTGTGACTGAACTGTCATAATATACAAGCCTTCACAAGTAAATATCTAGAGTGAACGTTATTGTTGTTAAGCAGTGACTGTGACTAATGAAGACTACCTTGAAACTGAATCGCTTCTTAGGCAAAGTTTGAGATTCAAGATACAAATAATGTATATCACCGCCATATTCACGCATTTAGTTTAAGAAATGTACAAAAACAAAATCTACGATATTGATTTAACGCTACAGCCGACACTGCAAACAAGAGTAGATTATATTTGTAGGACGTCAGGGTTATCAAAGGTATTTGCGATGGTCTTGAAATGAAGCTTACATCACCATTAGGTGGGTTACAGCGAGCTTATGGTCCGCCAAAAACAGCCACGAAAAGCATTACTCCAATTGTTTTTACTTGCGCTTAGTGATTACAAACGGTCACATACAAATTTGTATTCGACTAAAAGCTGAACTAGGATAGTTTTTTTCAGGCCAGGGGCGGCAATTAGCGGCCTGCCTGCCACATGTGGCCCGCGGAAGCATTCTGTAAAAATCTTCAAATCTGCAAATTTTTCCAACTCATCACACTAGCTTCTATGTCCATTAGACGTTACGGCCCTCCGCTTATCGCGACCTTTCAAAGTGGCTCCCGAGCCGAGAGAAAGTAGGCTAATTGCCAGGGGCGGATCCAAACAGTAAATTTAGGGAGGCGATTTCAGTAATATTTCGTAGTCAAGTCTCATGGAGTATACTTTACACAATTGCTGTAACAAAACAATGAACGGCAAAATGGTCTTACATCGCGAATGTTGTTTTCCGAATTGTACAAAATCATGGTAAATAAAGTTACTTTTTTAGGTTTTAAGGGGGGAAATCGCCCCCCTCAGTGGATCCGCCCCTGCTAATTGCCCACCCCTGCTCCAGGCAGTTTTGTTGATTTGCACTGAAGTACTTCTTTGGCTTATAAATCTAAGATTTAATTACCCTGAAAAGTTTTGGTACAACAGTTTGGAATTGGGGGAGGGAATTGCCACCGTTGCTCCCCTGTCTATGCGCCTGTTGAGGTTACCTTCAAAGTAAAACCTTTAATCAGGCAGTATAATTATTCCTTTACACTAGGCAAGTAGACTACTGTGGTGAGACTTTACTTACGAGTGTAGGGATGGGCTCTTTTCTGCTAGCGATGATCGATTCGTTTCAGTGTAAAGTACCTAGCCACAAGTCACAGCTTTTCACTACGCTACTACAATATACGTTACTGCCATTTGCAAGACTTCCACTTGCCAGCAACTAGTAAGGAGGCGGCAGAGCAGAAGTTGGTACAGAAAATGTCTTGATTTTTGTGACGCCGGCGATTTTCGAGGGCAATTACAAAAAGGTTGTACCAGGACTGACTGCACCAAAGTTTTGTGGTGCAACACGTTTGTTTAACAGGAAGGATATATTTTGCAGTTTAACAGCCTTAGACTAGAAACAACTGTCCACACATTCCTACACAGATAAAAATACTTTTTCTACGGATAATGCCAGCTGGAGATTTCTAAGCAATTGAACAAGGGTTTGAAGACAAAAAATTGGTCAAACAACTGATACAAGTCTACTCTATCATAACAACTTATTTTGATGCAGCCGCAAGAGTAGCATAAAATATTGATGGCAATCATTCGTTAAAGTTTTCGGAATGCTATAGCATAAGTATATTTAGTTTTTCGCTCTGTGAGTGAAATCAGTAATACCCGCAACTGGTTAAGCATCTATTGGGGAAAAGTTGCAGACAGTTTAAGGTCACGTTAAAATAATTAATCTGTTATTTCGTAAGCCAACAAAATGAGCCTAAAGTTGAACATTCAGAGGCCTGTCACAATTATGCTACAGTGTCACATGCAAGCTGCAATAGTGAGGAAGTACAGAAAAAAGAATGAGAACTTTAGCCTGGAATTGATCAGCACCGTAACCGGTAATAGAAAAAACAACAATAAGCCGAAATACGCAAAAGCTCAAGCTTGAGAGCATATACATGTAGGGGATATAAAGTCTCAACGCCACTGATACTAGATTGCACCACCTTAAACCCATTCTGTCAAATGTTTTCGCAAACCAGGTTGTCAAGCTGGTGAAATGTTACACAAACTCTCGAATGTTTATTGAAGGTTAACCAAATTGTTTAATTGCAAAGTCTGCTTATAGAATGAATGCCTATTTTTTGTTTCTGATGACAGCAAAAAAGCGAAGAGAAATAAAAGTGAAAAGTGAATAACAAACCTGTAACATCACGAAAACCACCAAAACAACATCAAAATGAAAAACAATTTGCAGCTGCATATAAGGAACAAAATTAAAGAAATATTAAGTGGAACGTAAAAGTATTGATACACGTTAAAGTTGTTAGTTTTCAACCCAATTATAGTTCAGAGAATTACATCTGACTCATGTTGCTTCATATTTGAGATCACTCCATCTAATTGATTTCTGTTAGAATCGAAGAATACTACTTTGTTTGACTCAACATTTGCTTTCACTTTTTCGTTCTTGTGGTTTAGGCTACTTTATTGTTGACCCTTTTCCGTCTGCCAATCGGTAGACGTTTTAGTTTACAAGAAGAAAAGAAGTTTCTTGAAAGCAAATGTTCTCAAATTCTGTTGCTGCTTTAACGCAGGTGCCCTTGGCTTAATTTACAGTAATTGGTTCCTTTTGGTACAAACAGGGTCGGCGGAACGAGTGTCGCGGTGAGGGGTCCGATCTGGCTTTGCGATCTAAATCATAGCTGTTTACTTTTGTCAAGTCATCGGTGATCATTCAAGTTTGTAATGCACTTAACGCAAAACTTCTAAAACATTTTACTGCACACACGACCATCCGAACCTGCCTCACTGCAAACGGATGGTTCATAAATTGTCACAGAGACGTTTTGTATCAGGAAACCAAAAATGTATTAAAATAATGGAGGCCTTTAGTATCTCGTAGCCCCTTGAAAAGCAGTGGAGAGTCCGGACTTCCTTTTCTGCTTCCCATATTATGAATTTACGAATGATAGTCCTTAGTTTGCGCGTGTGCACAACTACAAAATTGCTTGATGGCATAGGCACGGTTATTTGATACTTACGAGACCACATTCCAGATGCTGCTTTGATGCTGCCTGCTAGTAGACCCAATATGACAAGAAAACAATGCCAAGAGACGCTTAGCTGCATTTCTTTCTGTTTCAATAACATTTTCGCATAGATTCACAAACAAACAATCTGTAAACACAAGCAAAATGGCGGTTGCGAGTTTATTCTGAAATTGCCCGAAAGAAAAGCTTATGTAAGACATCAATATATCAAAAGTTTGTTTTTTTCTCAATATGTTTGCGACCTAACACAGAAAAAACTATTTTGTGCCAAGTTTACACTAAATAATTTGCGAGCAAATGTCTTTTTATCCTTTCCCTGCTCTCAGATATATTTAAAACGCTGCAGCGGAATTAGATGGCATCTAAGTAAAATCGCGTTCGTAGTATGTTGCAGGTGACACTGACTTTGTTGTTCATCTTCCAAGCTATCAGGGTGGTCAGTCAATATAGTGCTATATGTACAAACTTGCTCTCAAGTTTTTTCAAGTCTTCATCGCTCGACTAAATTAACCTATAGCAGTGCTCTAGGGTAATTAGAGCACTGCTCAATGATGTGCGTAGTGACGCCCAGAGAAATCTTTTAGGTTTTTAAATTTATTGGTGGTTTTTGGAACCAGACATCTCTCGGTAATACAATCACAAAAACCAAAACGGATGAGATAGATAGTGATGGTTTTATGCATTTCATTTAACATCGCAAAAATTTCAACCCTGGAAATGAGCTGTTAGCAATCTCCAACTTTGATTGCTACTCAGTGAAGCTTCTGCATTTTGTGTCATTTATTATTTAGTAAATATTTGCTCCTCCAGGGAATTTATGTTTGCTTCTCATGTTCAATCAACAGTGCCCTGCAGCTGGTTAAACTTTAGCAAGGTTCGTTCGACGATTGCCCTCAAAGCTTTTTTTATGAAAAGTGAATAGCTCTGCTATAGGAATAGAAAAAAAAATACATTAGTCCTTGTTTTTCTTCCTTACTGCATACGCACAAGGGGTTTCAAGGTCCAAGGTAAGTTTACACTGCAATCATAACGCGTGCAACAACTTTGATCAATAAAGATCTTGCGAGAATTAACGAAATTCCAAAACAGGAATTGAGAATCACAATCTGTGTATCATGCTGCTGATGAGTCCCATCCTACATTGCAAAATTACAATCGCCTTTTTTTCAGATTCTCGCGATTCATGTGTTTGTAACCAGACTGTTATGGAAAATTAAGGTTTATGTGGTGGTACTAATGTTTAGAGTTCATGCAAATTCATCCTGATTTAACTCATTCGTCTTCAGGAGATTTGTATAGACCAGCAGCCGATAGCAAATCTTCTCATAAAGATGGCTAAAATAAAGTAAAATATAATTTAGAGTTTCCTTACATTCGTTACCCTGTAACAATGGCTGTTTCTATAAAATCTAACTCTAAACAACCGTTGTCTCCCCCCTAGCGTCCAATGTCAACACATCTTCCGATTCCTTCCACTTTCTGCAGATTCAACCAACAAACCCGATCACACAACATTTGGATAACGGTACACTTTGCTTCTGGGAAACCTTTTTCGGCATAACTTGACTGAAGCCCTTTAATGCACAGTTGTCACCATCAGGACAATAGCGTAATTGCGATTAGGAGAGTGATTTTTTCTCCTTTAATTATTATAATAATTGTTGAAATATCGATAATTATCGAACAATTCGAACCATCAGTTTTTATACCTGATGCCAGTACCTTCCGGTAGTTCTATTTATAAGATAACCATTTGAAAGTCCAAACCCAACCCGAATCAAACAACCAAACAAACTGAGGGTTTCTACTCTTACGGTCACTTGTCATTTGTGATTGGGCCCTTATTTATCATTGTGTTTTT
>JGI24022J15233_10009924_pt1 | contig 10761 bp, 7 predicted proteins | sample Ectturendosymbi2_FD_15233 | JGI IMG/M metagenome (IMG submission 15233)
TATTGATGCCTAACTCTCTCCTCCTGCCATGTATCACCATCTGTGGCCTCGCCAGTGTTTTTCAAGGTGTGTTGAGAGACCGAAACGGTCTTTCGAAATTTTCCAAGTCTCCCAAAATACACTAAAACCTGGCTTTGTGACCATCTCAGTATTCAGATGAAATAGTTGCGGTTTCTCAAACTGTCTTAGCGGTCACCAAGGTCAAACCTTAACAAACCTGGTTCCGAGAATATGAGGATGTTGCATATCGGGAAATGTTGGAGAGAATAAAAAAGTTCATCTGATGCGCATTTGACAATTGAAACCTTAGAATATTATAAATTTTGAAAATGCTAAAGGTTGATGTGACAACAAAATCTAAATGAAATGATTTTAAAAGCAATGTGAGAAATGTATAGTCCGGAGGATGGCTCAGAAACACTGCTTTATTTGCTTTACCAAAACGCTACTAATGGATCCTGAATGTAAGGTAGTTATCTTGTCAACTCGAAGACCATATTTACAAAAAGCAAGATATGGAAACCAGGTCAAAAAATCAAACTTTGTCATGTCATTTAACCTTGATGTTATAAACTGTAACAGCTTTGCAATCTTGTGTTATTCTGCAATGTTTTGCTTACAAATGTTTTGTCTTGGTTTAGAATCACCTAAACTTTGACATAATATTCATATTATTTATATTTGAAACGAAATATTCTGTGCGTAATCAGCATAGGAGATTTGTGGGATCCTGATAGAAATAATTAAGAATAAACAAGCATTCCACGGAATTTTGCATAGAAAATGTGATTTATGGCAGAAAATCTTCAAAAATTAACAACAGACACGTTTGACATCACTGCTCGTATTTTGAGATAACTCTGCCAACACAAAATTTCTACTGGATAAAAACAATTTTCGCTTTGTAAATATTTACATGATGGTGACTTTGAGAAAACTTTTATCTCATGCTTATATTGTTCAAAAAGAAGTACCAAAGGCCAAGATATTACAAACGTAACTATTTTAGAATTATGGTTTCAGATGTACCTGTCACTGCAAATGAAAGCTACAAATATAATCGCCCATTTGAGCATCCACAATCACATGGAAATTCCTTTTTGCCAAGAAAATCGGATTCCGCAAGTCACAGTTTTCAGCAAACGGAGCCATATAATGCTGGTCATGAAACCCACCAATACGAACAGCAATCTAGTGCAAGCCACATTGGTCACAGAGCTGTTCAGATCCTCCGGTCTGATGTCAACAGCACATACTCTGTTGATGAAAATCAACTTGAAACGGTTTTTGGTCAGAAAAGCGTTGCCGACCTACCTGTTGCTGTTTACTCTGTGGCCGGTGCGTTCCGGAAAGGAAAGTCATTCATGCTGAACTTTTTCATTCGCTTTCTGACAGCAGTCACGGAAGGAAAGGTAAGCAGTAAATCTTGCAATTGTAGGAATACAAACTTACAGCACAACTTTATATTTAATATTTTGCACAGTTCAAAAAATAAAAACTGTATAATCCTCGCTAAAACCAAAGTGCTGGTTGTTCTCTCATATCTTTATAAAGCTATGTCTACAAGAACAAAGTGTGCAAAAAATTATTCTGTGAATTTACCCACTGAATGTATCGTTTTTCATGTACCGGAATTAGGATAGCAGTTCTGGTGCGAATTTCCCGATCAGTTTGAATCAGTGATATTCAACGTGGGCGAAATCGCCCGCCAGGGGGCGCTTTTATGCGTTAAGGGGTGATTTTGTGACTTACCAGATTTGGGGGGATTTCAGTTTCCAGGGGGGCAATTTCTGCAGATTGGAATATAAAAAAATTATGAATTGATTCCAAAAATAAAAACTAGATTTGCCACTTTGGAACCAATCAATTTGATGCACTTTCGGCTCCATGTTTCGTATAAAAGATTATAAAACACAAGATATAAGACTGAGGATGTAACAATCAAACTAGCATTGTCCTGTGTAACGCTTCACTGCACTAACTATTCAAGGCCAAGGAGAACTGTTTGGGAGCCACTGCGGTTCTGACAAATTTGCAGGTACTGTATATTGGTAAAACTAATGTTCAAAATAAGATTAAATAGTGGAGAAACTGTTGCAATAAGTAGTTTGGTAATTTGTTGACCTAGTCGTTGCATAGGCAGCGTCAAAAAAGCGACATCAAGCAATAACATTTGCAAGTCTTTAGGCATGTCAACACGCGCGGAATTTTGGACTTTTCTCGTATGCAGTAGCATTCTTTATTTCGTTTTATTATACTGTATTTATGTTGGTTGAAAGCAACCGACACTGATAGAGCAATCGGAAAATACCTAATCGGCCGAACGCCATTCCTTAAAGACTGAAAACTTCAGTTTCTTTGAAGATACTAAAAATGGGCCAACAATCATAACATTGCTACCACTGAATCATCACATCGATTTTCGCTGCGATTAAGAATATTAATAAAAAGTTGTGATTAAATTTGGCTTAACTTTTTCTCCCCGTGCACTGACACAAATCCCCCCAACTGTATGTACTATCATTAGCAAAATTGCTTTGAAACAAGACTTCATATAGGCTTTGATAGAGCGCTGCCAAAACATTGTTTCGTAGGCAACATACGTCATAGTCCGTTATCATGTGTTTTATAAACATTGGTTCGTAACTTTAGTAAAACAGTGGGACCAAGTGTTTTCTATTAAAAAATACGTGAAAAATGACTGTTGCCAGACGATTTACGTAGCAATTAATGGCTAGCAAAATTAATTGCAGTTAGCTGTAAGTTGTAAAACGTGTTTATCATGTTTTTCAGTACGTTCGAGTGTATTGCTGTGCTTGTAGATATAGCTGTACTGTGCTCATCTGACTGATGACACAGTATATCAGCAAGGTAGGCTAGGAAAGGGATAACTTATACTAGCAAGAAAGTCCAACCATCCCAATCTTGACTAAACTAAAAATTCCAAAAAATCGCATTCGTCACCTGAAGTTTGAGGTTTGCTAAAAAGTCTTTCTGTTGTGGAAATAACGCCGAAAGTTGGATTGCTGTCTATAGAAGAAATCCTTTCTCAAAAAAGGATCAGACACTAAGATCTTACACAGTATATATTTCGTCTGCGAAGTGGGCATCATCAGCTCTTATTCAAATAGAATCAAACTTGGATTTGCGTAAGTTGGATTGCGTAGAAAGTGACTGGGTGAAGTGTTTTACCAGTTTAACTAACACAGCGTGGTCCAACTACTTTTCACCTACGCGCCATTTTACACGTGACATCTGGCGGGCCACTTCCAATAAAATGATGTATAAAACAACAGATCCATAAAATTTAAAAGTAAAAAAGGATGATAAGCAAGTGCGTCATTTAAATTATTACACAATAGCAAATAGCAATTTATTACAAATCTCTATCAGTGGAATGCCTGTGGTCGAGGCTTCTCTGACACTATCATTCGTTAATTTATACCCGTGTTAGTAGTGGTGCAAGTCGGAGACTATCGTCCAGTGTTTCGCCTGCCATTCGATTCTGTTTTTAAATTTGACTTGCTCCATCGTAAAAAATGTACTCTCACCACACGTGTATGTGTTTCAAAACATTGAGTGCATTTCAGTGCGAAACCTTTCGGTTTGGGAAATCTATCTTTGTTGACTAATTTTCAGAAGCTCTCTGCAGTCTGTAACACCGTTAGTATTGCACATTTTTATTAAAAGATATTAGCTTGTTCTGAATAAAATTACCTATTGCAGGGATGGGCAAATAATTTAGCTACAGGGCAACTTTGAGAAGGCCGCTTTTAGCGGAAAAATAGGCAGATTTGTTTGGCGCTACTGAGTTCATTGCGCCAAATGTGCTCTTCAAGACAACGAAGGCGGGGCACTGAAAAAAGGCAGAGGTTATCCAGACAGGCGCCCCAACAGAGGTTTAGCGGAGGGTTGGATCTTCTAATTTGATCGTAAAAAAATAAATAAAACAAATTGGTGCAAAAAGTATTGTATATTGTTCTTGTGCAAATGCACTTTATCCAGCACAAGCAATTAAATGAGACAAATGTAACCTCACACGCTTTTCAACTAATTTCAGACTTTGAAGATTTTTACTGAATGCTTCCGCGGGCCACCTAAAACGCTGTGCGGACCACATGCGGCCCGCGGGCCTGTAGTTGGACCACACTGAACTAACATAAGCGAATGCGTTCCACATCCAGGAACCTTTAATCGAATACCACAGCGATGATGAAGCCTGTACCATATTTTATTAACACGGATGGTCAGATGTTTTGATCAAGTGCAGTGAGCGTTTTCAGGAATTTTTGGGGAAGTTAAGCTAATATCACCATTGAAGTTTCCCACGAAATATGTTGCTGAACAAGTTTCAACCACGTACTGCACATGCGTAATAAATTCCCCAATCGTCTTGACATGAGCATAAGCTGGTAGAAACGCCATAGGACACAAGCTGACCAATTTGCAACCTGCTTTAAAAAGCTTGCAGATAAAAAAACGGGGCAAGATCCGCAGTAGTTGGAAGTCTTCACCAGGGCTGTGGCGCCGAAACTTAAATTTCGGGCTCCGGCTCGGGGAATCTAAAATATTTTGCTCCGGCTTCAGAACGATTTGGTCCAAAATTGAAAACTAAAAACCATTATATTATTTGTGCAAGTGGCTTGCTCCACAAACTATGCCCGTAAAACGGGAACTGAAATTTCAGGCTCCGGTTTTGACTCCGGCGCCACAGCCCTGGTTGGAACCAACTGTTTTTGAAAATGAATAACATTGTTGCTACAAATGCAATTGCATTCGTTTCGTTTGTTCGTTTTTTGTGCTAACTAAACTGCCCTTTATTTCATTAGCATTCAAATATTTCCAAACTAAAATAATGTACAGTACTTGCAAACACTAAAATCATAAGCGGGGGGCAATTTTTAAGCAAAGTTCCTGTAGAGGGACGTTTGAACAAAAAAAGTTGAAGCCCACTAGTTTAAATACACGTGCAAATTTTCTAAATGAAACCGATTTATAATACTAATCAACGCAAAGCTGCGTCACAAAACCACATTTTTTCATTTAACAGTAGTAGTGTTGTACAGTTTTACAAGCAACGTTTTGACTTTCAAATATATTTTGTATTTTACAACTCAGGATTTGAAGATACGCAAAGAAAAAGACCAATCTGATTTTGAAGCAGTTTAAATGACTATTATTAGCAAAAAGTAATTCAACACAATAGAGGGATAAAATTCAGAAATCAATTCAGAAAAATTCGAAATGGTGAAACTTTGGAAATTACTAAAACTCTGGTCGCAATGTTATGTCGTCTAATATATCAAGGAACAAGGAGAACTTTTTATTGGATTGTGACGTAACTGTGAAACACTCTGGTGTTTCAAAAAGTTTCATTGAGCAGAATTCATGGAGATTAAAAAAATGCTTTTTGTTGCTGCTGAATTGATTTCTGCGTTATTTATAAATTTATTATTTCCAGAAAATGTGCTCTCAAGTGCAGACATTGCACATTTGCGAGATAACGCTGACCCACCTTGCCAGCCAGAATGAAACGTTTTTCATATGGTAGTGAATGTAAAACCGAATAGTGACTGCAATGATGCCTGATTTTGCAAAGTATTTTGAATAATGAAGAAAACAACAATGGTTTTAGATTAAACTACTGAAGACAAAATAATGCATATTGGTGTTTTTCCTTCAAATTGAATTGCTTAGGATTCATTTTTTGCAAACAAGGATCAAAGGGAGTCGGATGGTTCGCTACACCGTACCAGCACAAATGTCTGAGATAGAAGTTCTTAAATGGCAATGCAATGTAGAAATTGTTTTCAAAACCTTGTTTTCTTCCTACGTATGTTTTTTCTTCCTTAATGTAGAATACAATTGAGCGAAATACTACCATCTAACAGTTGGGGCCCAGGGCCAGATGAAGTGGGCAAAAGTGGCCTAAAAGCCTTTCACTTTTGACGTCACTCACAGAAATCCAAAACCCTAAACCAAAAAAATTTTTTTCATTGCAAACCAGAAGCCTTGCCGAGTCTTCTGAGTGTGTGAACAGCTCTCTGGCGCTTTCGGCGTCGGAGTTGTGCCCGCGCAAAGACACGCACATTGCGTGCACACAGCCTCTTTTCGCTCGAACCGCTTGAATTAATCCCGACGGCGGTGGTGTTCGTAGATTGCTCTTAGGTAAAAAGGTAAAAAACCGAAACAATGTGTTGTGCGTTGCGTTTTCCAGATTGATTCTCAAGTGTGAATGACCGGTTTCGCACTTACAAAAATAAAAAAATTAATTTGTACTGAAGGACGTTTGTTAGGTCTATTAACAATAAAATTCTCCCTGTTATTAGAAGCCATCTTTTTTCTTTTTGGAAAACCTGATTAAAACTTGCAAGGTAAATATGCCTGGTATAAAATTCACCGAAATACATTCTGTCTATTTTTACACACACATGTATGGTGGCCCATGCGTGCCACCTTAAAAATTTTTTTTCTGGCATTTTTTGAAAAAAATTAAAAAAAAACGTTTCAAAAACTAAAAAAATTTTAATTTCGTTTACGAAAACCCACAAATGTTTCTTAAATAAAAACATTTTCGTTTTAAAAAAAGTTCTTTTCGTTTCGGAAACACTCACTTTTGTTTGCAAATTAAAATCTTTTTGTTTCAAAAACAAAAACAATTTTACTTTCGTTTCGAAAAACTTTCATTTCGCAAATGTTTTCTCAATAAAAACAATTAAGGTTTAAAATTTTTTTTTTCGTTTCGGAAACACTTCGTAAAACAAATCGAAAAAAATCACTTCACTTTTCTGGTCGTGGCCCATGCGTGCCAACCTCCGTTGAGGGCCAGCGTTTCCACTTGAGAGGGCTTGATTTGTAGATTCTCCTGCGTCGATGTTTACCTCCACTAGCTCGCGATCATGTTGCGCGTACGTGTAGACTAGTCTGAGTCTTTCCTTGTTGTGATAACCTATCCTTGGGGAAATGTTTTTGAGGGATTTGTGACATAATACTTATAACTTAGAAGCGGATGGGTTGTGCGCATGGAGAGTGGTGGTTGTGATGCAGTCAGCCAGTACTGGAAAATGCTGGCCTGCAGCCTTGTTTGAAAGGTTAAAATCTGCTTCGTGATTTTCGGTAGCCTAAAGAATTTTATTGGGGATCATTTGTCGAAGTTGCAACGTATGCCTGCCAAATTTCAACGTTTTTGGCAATTTAGGCAGAAATTTGATAACTGAAAAATTGAAGGGTAGCCTATTGCTCCGGTTTTGAAGTCCTCCAAATGTGTTACGGGCTCCCGGTGCCTACACTTGGACAAGCGTCACTGCCTATCAGCAAAATCGACACTGCCTATCAGTATCACAACACTGTGTCGAAAACTTTGCCACAGAGGGCCCGTAACACATTTTGAGGTTATCAATGCTTCCCTTCAATTTTTCAGTTATCAAATTTCTGCCTAAATTGCCAAAAACGTTGAAATTTGGCAGGCACACGTTGCAACTTTGACAAACGATCCCCAATAAAACTCTTTAGGCTAGTCATTGGGCTAACTAAAAATCACGAAACAGCTAACTTTTCAACCAAGGCTACAGGCCAGCATATTCCTGTACTGACTGACTGCATCACAACCACTACTCCCCATGCGCACAATCCATCCGCTTCTCTTGGGCAAAAAGAAACTATTCACTTACTCTAATCTAAGCCACAAGTTATATGCCTTATGTCACAAATCCCTCAAAGACATTTCCCCAAGGATACGTTATCACAGCAACGAAAGACTCAGACTAGTCTACACGTACGCGCAACATGATCGCGGGCTACTGGAGCCATACACCAACATAGGAGAATCTGCAAATCAAGCCTTCTCAACTGGAAACACTAGCCCTCAACGGATGTTGGCACGCATGGGCCACGACCAGAAAAGTGAAGTGATTTTTTTCGATTTGTTTTACGAAGTGTTTCCGAAACGAAAAAAAAAATTTTTTAAGCTTTATTGTTTTTATTGAGAAAACATTTGCGAAATGAAAGTGTTTTCGAAACGAAAGTAAAATTGTTTTTGTTTTTGAAACAAAAAGATTATAATTTGCAAATAAAGTGAATGTGTTTCCACAACGAAAATAATCTTTTTTAAAACGAAAATGTTTTTATTGAGGACACATCTGTGTGTTTTCGTAAACGACATTAAAATTGTTTTAGTTTTTGAAACGTTTTTTTTGCCTTTTTTTAAGTGCGAGAACCAAAAATGTTTTCGGTGGCACGCGTGGGCCACCACACACCTGTGATATTGTAACATGCAGAAAACACTGATCATAGCTTCTTTATCTCATCATTGCTCATTTTATAAAAATCGAAAAAACAAGACGAAGAAATAACATTTGTTTGTTTTCTTGAATTCACTCGCTTGATGCAAACCCTCGCACTTTATACACACTTCTGATCCACAAATAACTTTTGAAATTACAGTCAGAAAGATGGCTTCAAAACAAGGCTGAAGAGTTGAGTAAAAGATTCGGATGGAGAGGTGGATCTGACAGACATACTCAGGGATTTTGGGTATGGAGTGAACCGTTTGTCATTGAAACAACCCACCACGGAAAAGTAAGTAATCATCTCTCTTTCTATAGTTTAGTTGGGTAAGGTATCCTAGGTATACTGTAGGTAACTATTCTTGCTTCTATTTTCTTTCCAAATCGCGAACTAATAAAGTCGGCAATACGTTGCTTGCGTTCATTCAAGCAACATTTCATCATTTTCTGATTTCGCACAAGCGTAATATTCTCAACGGCTGTGAAATGATGTTTCAGTTGATGTTGTACAGCAAACTATTTGCGTTAGTTACTGGAAAAAGTTTGGCAAGTTTTATATTCACTTGTAATTACTTTCTGTAATTGTGATGTAATCACTCAGTGTGGAGACGTTTGCAGTAATTACGTTCAAATCACAGACTTTATTGCCTAATGAAAAAGTTGAAAATTGTCAGTGTACTGTAAGAAAATGCTGAGACCAAAATGAAGTTGTTCATTTATACATACGGTGAAAAATGCAACAAGCTTGATTCAATAGATGGATTACAGAACTATTTTCCTACTTAAATGTTATAGAAAAATATGGGAAAATTTGAATGTTCTTCTGTTCACAAGTCGACCATAATCAGAAAGCTCATAGTTTATCATTTAGTCTTTCATATCACGAGTCATGCTAGACACTCAAACCTGGCAAAATTTGAATCTTTGTGTTCTGTAAAAAGTAATATTATTTTGAGAAATCATGGACAACACAGACATTTCGTTACCGTGCGATGTGGATCTGAGTGAGGTAAATATTCCAGGATATGACGTGTATCAACATTTCCGCAAGATTAATTGAATCGAAGCTTGCAGTACGGCTTGCAACTATAATTTTCTATGAAGATAAAAAATGTCTGTGTATTCATTAAAATCTATCGAGCTACACAGAAAACGATTCGACAAAGAAGAAAAATGGGGTAAGTACTGTATTTCCACCACAATATACATAACCTTCACGAAACAATCCAAATCAGGTTTCAGAAAATTTGGTTTCATCCCTTGTCAATTCTGAGGTTTCTCTACGTTCAGGTTGCTGTGTTTCTTATGGACACTCAAGGAGCATTTGATTACAAAAGCACTGTGGAGGGATGTTCGCTTATTTTTGCTTTGAGTACTCTGATAAGCTCTGTGCAAATCTACAACGTCATGCAGCAAATTCAAGAAGATGCACTTCAGTATTTGCAGGTATTTATACAGCATTAAACTCCATTTAGTTTTTCAAACCGCGTGTGTGCAATGTATTTTTAGAACAACAATGGATTTGCTTGAAATATCGGTGCAAAAAACTGAAGTAAAGGTGCAACAAACTTACTGATTTATATTTTATTTTTCCTAGACGTTGAAACATAATTCATAATATGTTCGCTCATGAAGAATAGATATGTTTTCAAATCATTCTGCATTCAACTATTTTCAGAAAAACAGACAGTATTTTTAAATCATCTTCAGTTGTTCATCGAGTACGGAAAAGCAGCTCGCCGACAGCAAGACAGCAGCATCGTTGGGCAGGAAACACCCTTTCAAGTATTTCTGATATTGGTCTTATATTAAATTTAATGTTTTGCTTGTAACTTTTTTGCATTCGTTCGATTTTATTCACGGAAATATAAAATGAGAGAAATTATCCGTATATATTCCTAACCCTCAAATAGAAACAAGCATTTTGGTGTTTTCAAAGTTGTAGTTGACAGGTTTCCAATTTGGTGATTGGAAGAACAACTTAAATGTGGTCAAAAGTAACTCATCGCTTTTGTTATTTCAACATGTTTGATCAGCATGCAGATGGTACGTTCTTTTTTATTTATTTAGAACCTCCTGTTTTTGGTGAGAGACTGGTCTGACCGTGACATTGAGTTTGGATTTGGTGGCGGAAATCGCGCACTTTCCAAAGTACTTGAAGTCCAGTGCAACCACAAAGATCTTGAATCTGTTCGAAAAAATATTCACGATTCCTTCAAATGTGTACAATGCTTTTTGATGCCTCATCCTGGTATGACAATTGCCCAACGTGGGGCCCACGATTCCCCACCAAAGTTGCAAGGTTCAGCTGCTGTGCACTTCTTTCGCTGTTGTTGTTTAGTACCATGTGATTGAGCAAACACTTAACGGGTTAAATCCGTTTAATTAAAAAAAACTTCGTTTAATTTTAACGTAACACGCAATCAGTGCAGGATCCCGGGTGGCACTTTGTCAATGTCTTAGCAACACAAAGTGC
>JGI24022J15233_10009925_pt1 | contig 10761 bp, 7 predicted proteins | sample Ectturendosymbi2_FD_15233 | JGI IMG/M metagenome (IMG submission 15233)
CCGAAGTACTTTGGGAAACTTAATTCCGAACCGGGCCCGACCCGAAAAGCCCGGCCCAATTTGCAACTCTGCCAGCCAACCAAAAACTTTCCAAGACAGACAGATCTTTCGAGAACTGAACAACGTTACGTTGGCAGAACTGCCATCAAAGTAATTACGACAGACACTCGTCTTGACCTGCTCATTACGAGTCATTAGACTCGCTAGACTACATACGTTGTTTACAATAGCTGTAGGCCTATTGCACTCTTACCTGGCACTAGTAACAACCAAGCTCTCTCCATAAAGAGTGGTACATGGTGGAGCGCAGATTCAACACCATATACTAGCATGAGAACTGAACATGTTTCATACCATTCGGTAGAAGAAATTCATCATTCGTTCAAGCGAGATAATTGTTTGCTAACAATGAGATTTATAAGCCGTTTCTACTGAATTTGGGCTCAAAGAGTATCTGGCAAAAATGAACAACCTGCCCAAACACCATGGCGCGGGGCCATAGACGCGCGGGGCCCAATGCAGCTGCATTGGTTGCATCGGCTTAAGGCCGTCCCTGTTTGAAAGGTTGAAAGGTTACGCTAGTAGCGCAGCTTTTGTTCGGGAGAGGCCAGTCAATGACGTGATCAGTCACTGACGTCTTCTGGAGTCCGACTGTTCCTTCCGTTTATTTCCTAATATGCTCTTCAAAACTGACATGAAGCGCCAGTATAATTCTCGGCAAGTTTTTTTCTGGGGTGGCCATGGCCCAGTGGCGTGCTGAGGTCTGATAATGTCTGGGGAAGCTGCTTGATTGTCAGGGTTCTCACAAATGTTGACTAGAAATTCCTTAAAGATGAGTTCAAAATTCCCAAAATTTCACAAAATTTCCCTAGATTTTGCACAAAGCAGTGTGTAATTCTCACCTAACTTTTAGCACTTCAAAATACAGTATAAGTCAGCAGGGATGCTGGAAAGCGGGAAAATGACCAGTCCCGTCGCCATGGGGGGCTTTTGTGGGATTAGACACCCCAAACAAAGCTCCAAGCACCCCCAAATTGAAATATGAAACACTGTAAGTTAGTAGAATTTTTGTCAAGTTTGAATGTCAAGCCCCCCCTGCATGAACGTAAAGCCCCCACGTACAAACCTAAAGTCCCCTATTGACGACTTTCTGGCGACGGTTCTGAAAATGACAGATGCATCGTCCACCCTGCCCTTTGAAAAAGGGGGCAACGAGGGTGGAAATGCCTTTTTCATAACAGTATCAGGGCAATTTCTAGATTTATGAAAATCGGATTGAATTAAGTTCATCATTGCAGCTATTTGCGCAACAAGAAAACTCAGAATGGTTGTGGTATGGTGATTACCCCACATTTAACATTGAATACGTATCAGTAACAGCATAGTTTAACCTAGTCAAGTGGGGAATCTCTGTTGCTGGTATCCCGATGGTTGTCCGTTCGACTCTCTCTTTGGTCGGCTCAGGGCAATGCAGCATTGTGGTTGCAACAAATGTATGTTATTATTTTTGAGGTCGATATTGTAGCTGAACAGAAACAAACATATATTGGTCACAATTTGTTTGTTTTTATGATTATCCATTGTCCTAATTTTTTACTGCTCCCCATTCTACACCGTTTTCCCGGCATCCTTGTAAACCAGCTTCCTGGATTTGTGCTTAAGAACAGTTTTGGGATGATTCTTGAGGTTCTCTTGACTAAACAAAAGAAAACAATGGCTTGGCCAGAGTGAAAGCCTGAAAGGCAAGTTATGTTTTGTTACAATAAAACTAGCTAACTGCACGTGATTACCTGTTTCTGTGCTTTATTCGTGTGATCTACGACAAGGGACAGTTTTATTGCACCCTGAACATCTTGGATTGACTAACCAGTTTGCAATTCAGACGGATGCAACTGCTGCTATCGGAGAGCAGAGCGCACAATATGGCAGCAAACAACAATAGAGATCACACCCATGATCACTCTATCATTGCGTGTTCACACCACTTACATGTGGGTGCAATTCTTTGCCCACATCCCATTCGTGGTGAACCATGCATTCAATGTCACGACGAGAAGTGGCAACAAAACCATTCACTGCAAAATTTTTGCAGAAACTGGATTTTTGCTGGAGAAGGTTCAACTAAAGCTGATGATGTCTCATTTGCAGCAATTATTTACATTACATTGGTATAGGCGACTTCGGCGTAATAATGATTACAGCACATACCCGCATGGGTGTCAGATGGATTTTTCCGTGGAGTGATATCTGATTTTTTCAGATGTTAAATAAAATTGTCTGTCTGTCTGGCAGAAAAAATTTTTCCAGGGTGCCAATAGTGGTGAAATTTGATTTCATTGACTCAAAACTAAGAGAAAGGTATTTTTTAACTAAAAACTTAATGAACAAATATCAATATACAACATCCACGGGACTAAGCTCCCTACCCGTTCTTAAACCCATGCATACCAGTACACTATAAAACCAAATAGATATAGTCAACTTTTAGCATAAAGATGTGTTCTGTGCCTTTGGGGATATTAAAAACAATCTCTACTGCAAATTCACTTTAAGTCTTTCCATCACCGGTAACATAAAAGTATTGCAAGAGCAGCCCTTCGTTTTTCACGTTCACAATCCTTTAAATTTAACTACCAGTTCTCGCAGACTCGCAAAATCCGTTGTAGATTTGGCCAAGTGATAGTTTTCTTGATGATGCAACTCTAATGATTTTTTGGTTAGTGCCCTTGCAACCCCTATCACAAACAAACCCCACATAAAAACCGCTACCGACTGAGTTCATCCAATTTCAGCAACACTATACTCAAGACCTTGTTCGGTTGCATTTGGCCGTAGAGATGAGACGAATTTAGATACATTACAACAGATAGACAAGATCCTGGAATTGACATTTAAATCACAAAAATCTGATTACGATATTTGATGGAAATGCGTGACCACACTGACTGTTCCCAATTTTATCCCACAAAATGCACTTTCCCTAAAAATCCCTAGATACCTCAATTCTCCAAATTTTTCCCCAAACGTTGCTGAAATTCCCAATTTAGGGACAAATTCCCCAAAAGTGGGATCCCTGTTGATTGTATTCCCCCTACCAAATTCTAGTATTGAGCAGTGGCGTATGGTGGTCATTGTTACTGGATATACGCTATTTGTGACGTCACGATATGACGTGGTATTCACGTTTGCAAACCAATATTTTGGCGAAGTTTGTTGACACACCATGCATATTATTCTACATGCACTCTCCTTATTCGTTGTTGTACAATGTGTCACTGTAATGAACATAAATTATATCGGCGCTTCAAGTTAGGAGACCGGAGCAAAACAGCACTCAAAGCTGACACAGAGCAGTTCATAACTGCAAAAATATCCGGCAACACGTTAAAACAGGGGAGTACAACACACTCAGTGATACGTCAGCGCAGTTCACAACTGCAAAAATCTAAGGCTGCGCATTAAAACAGTGGAGTAATACACACTCAACCCTACGACAGGGCAGTTCACAACTGCAAAACATCAGGCTGCGCGAATGTCTCGTCGAATAACACTCCCAGCAGAGACGCGATGCGGCTGAGATGGCGGACACCCAGGGTTGACAGTTTGAAACTTGCTAAACTACACATGAATTGAGAATGCGCATGAAGTACGCAAGAAAACTCTCGTTTTTGTTATGTGGCTGTTATATATACAATTACTGGGGAAGAGACGGGGAAGCCGGAGTAGCAGTAGGGCAGGGGACAGTAAAAAGAGTTGAGGGCAATGGAAACTTATCCAAAAAAAATTGTTACCAATTATGTTTGTTTTTGTTCATCAACAATGTTGACCGCAAAAATAGCAACAGAAATTATAGAAAACCATTCTGAATTTTCTGGGTGCACGAATAGCTGCTATAAATATGTTTCATTCGATCTTGATAAACCATGAATTTACCTATAATATTGTTATGAAAAGCACCTCCGCCCCCATTGACCCCCTTTGAAAGGTCAAGGAGGCACTGCCCCCGCTCTCCGGCGTCCCTGAAAGGAGTAGGCTGAAAACAGTTTTCACATTACAATCTGCAGAACTTTGGCTTTGAACCAAGGCGCAATATGAACATAATTGGACATCAGCGCTTCCCAAATTTACTCTATTGTAAAATCGAAAATTTTATACAACGTAGTTTGAAAATGATGACAGTTGGCGTTGAATAACATATCAATTGCAGCTTGCGCTGACTCCGGTTTTTAACAAGGAGTTTTTAACTCCGGTTTATTGTAATAATCTTCTCTGACTTTACGGCTACTTATTGTTTTGTCGCAAAGTACCATTGGCTTGTTCCTCATGAAACTAAACCATTGTAACTGATGATCAACATAGTCGGCTATTTTTATGACAGCGCTGTGAGCGCTACAAGCCAACCGACTGTTTTCTAATATGTCTATCAAACTTTGAGGGTAAAGCATTAACCCGTCAGAATATTAGAAGTCTGAGCATAAATTGCGAAAATGCATGGCACGACACATGCTGGATCAAAACCGCGCCTATTATGATGCGCTGCTCAAATTATGAAATACATTCAGAAAACATCAGCTGACACATGAGTAGATTATTGTCATGCAACCAACAATACTTGAATGTTGATTAGCTTTTTAAAGTGTCGATCATGCCCGAGTGTCTCAAAAGCTTCTACACTTCAAAAAAACGCTTTTGAGAATGTAGATAGTATTGTGTCTCTTTGCATTTTCAATAAGCTCTCCTTAGTAATTCGTACCACATGAGTGAATGTTTCTTTTATAAAAATGATTGAATGTTTCCTATATAAACAAATACAAACTTTTCATAGGCAGTGGCGTAACTAGTGGGGCAAAGGAGTTATCAGCCTAGAGTACAACATCCGGCGTGCGCCAAATTAATGTCGGAATAATACATAGTTATTGCGAAATGTGAAATGGCAGCGGATGCTTATAATTACGATTTGCAAAATTTCAAATGCCAGCGGCTGCTATCCATTTGCAAAATATCGTCAAGGTCACCAAACTTCGTAAAGCGAGCACCAATCGTCATAACGTGTAAAGGCGTAATTTCTGTCGGCAGCAATCAGCGCTCGCCTGTCGTTTGCTTAAGTGCCAGTCGCAATGCTTTGCCAACGTTAGGAACTTTCCGACGTCAGTCACATTCTATATTTCGGTCACAACGGGAGGCAATCCAGCGCTCTCTACGTACATGCAGCACACTGTTAGAGCAGCGATGAAACCAGTAGTGTGTTGTTGCAATATTAGATCAGAAGTTCAGGACAAAAGCTGAGCTTTGCTGGTTTGACAAACTTCGTGTTGATATGCATTTGATGTTGTTCTGAAGATTGTTTGATTATTTTGTTTCATGTGATATTTGATTAAATGTTCATTACTTTTGCAAAATTCTAATAGTATTTGCAACAGTGCACCAGCGTTGAGTGTATCAGCATAATTGTGAATTATTTAAATTACTGCTACATATGATTTACGTATTACGTTATAAACTACAGCACGTCTACGGACATGATTGCCGAAATCCAGGTCACCGTGGGCGACGAGGTTTGATACCACGAGTGATAAAATGTAGAGAGATATCATGAGATTACCATTAAACGGGAAATATAAATGGATTTTCTTGGTGACAGAAATAAAGATTATCTAGATGCGAAAAGTTGCCAGATGACACCTGTTATGAGACTCTTGCTTCAAGTTTTTTGTCGTGCTGTCCCTGTCTTGGTGTTTCCAATCGACTTTTGCAGCTCTTTCGTGCTTGATCCGCGTGGGTTAATTTAGTAGTTTTGCAAGTAGGCCTACAAGATTCTAATTGAATCACTGTAATTGCATTGACTTACTGTAATTTTTGTGTTGATTTGCTTCACTTGGCGTGCACTGGCTTTCGTACTGTATAGCTTTTCTCTTTAGACTTCCATTATCAAGGTACTATAGTATGAGAAAAAAGTGGCACGTCCAAGGTCAAATGATGATACAGTGAAGCCTCTGACGTAATCGTCGCGGTCCATAAAACGTGATCGCGAGATGAGGGGTCCTGGTGTATTGTTGTAATAAATGAAGTCGGTGAATATTTTAGACCTTGTCGGATAACCACACTGGTGTTGCTTTGTTTTCTTTTCGTTGGTGCTTCTCATAAACTGTTTCACAACGGCAGTTGTTTCTTTGCTTTTCATTGATGAGCTATTCTTAACTCTACACATAATAACACTTTCCAAGATTCCATGGTCCTTACGTCACAGTCATATAAAGTTTTCAAATATGTCTTATAGAAACACATATACACGCGGGGGCATAGTAAGCTTTTGACGCTCCTACTCCCAACTTTTCGCATCTACAGTATGTTTCCATGAACATGTTTGATGAGGGCAGCCAATCCATCTTTGTTTCCGGGAGCGGGAAATCCTCGACAGGCCACTGATCATATGTAGTGCATTTAGAAATTTGCAGTGGGGAAATGCGGTGTGGTGTTTCAGCCTATGGTTTTGTTGTTCAACTAAAACACTGCAATGCAAGATGTTAATGATGTGACATTAACAATTTTCGGCAATGCCCCAGCTTAGACTAAATGGAAAAATACAACCACCTTTTCAGCAAAATCAGGCTGAATGAACACTTACAGAAACTTAACGCAGGCCTATAGTGGTTTTGCTTCGGTTGTGAAAATACAATAAATGCTGATGTCAGTAGATGTTTTTTCACTCAGTTACCAGAGTTTCACTTTCTAATTTTAACTGCTTGCTGCACACGACTGATTATACGATCATAGGTTCCACTTTGATCAGTTGATTATTGCTGTATCTCACTGACCCTATGCCGTTTAAGGAAAAAAATATCTCTTCAAATTGTTAGGACAGTGAAATTCTCTTGTGGGTCAGGCGCCAGAAATTCAATCGAAATCTTGACGATATACTGACTCCAGTCGGACAAGTTTAAAAAAAATCTTACAGTTTAATGCACTGTGTTTTGGTTATTGTGAAGATCGGCTTGGCCACAAAACCAGTGTATGACATTGCTCGAGCAGGATTTCAGTGGCAACATTCGTTAAGTCTTTGGCAGGATTTGATTCATCATTGGCATTTATTAATAAATGGCACACCAATAGTAATACAATACACTGGAATTACTTCTGAAAAACAGCATGGAAAATATTTGTTGTTGATGATGGATGCAAAACTGAAGCTTGAATCTGTATCAGCTTCTAGCGATTTTAAGACTCGATAAGATTTGGTTTGTAACAGGGTTTTGGATCCGGAACCCAGATTTTAGACTCCGGCTCCAGGCATTGAAGCTTTCTTGGCTCCAGGATCAATGTTTTTCATCAAGCTTCTGAAAGTTTATGTTCAGGCACTTGTTTAAAAATGAATTTGGTCCGGTGAAACATGAAACGCCTTCCATTGTTTGTATTGTTAAACCAACATCTAGATGAAGTGTCGCGACATGATACATCTGATGGAAAGGGTCGTGTGCAAAAAGTTTAAGAAACCCTGATCTACACACAAAGAGGAAAATGATGTACGCATACAACCATCCTCGCATCCGTAAAGAGTGTCAGGATTTTTGTTAATGACTCATCTTCAGGGTTCAGCTCCGGCTCTAATCATCCAAAATTGCTTGGGCTCAGGATCAAGATCCCTGGTTTAAAGTCAGTGTTTGATGCACAACGACCTTGCTTCGGAGGATTTCAGAGTTGAATGAAAAAGTTATTACCGAATATATGGAGCTCTTCAGCCAACTTCTAGTACTCAGCAATAGGCTACACACGTGAAACACTCACTGACAGCGCGTATTTTCCGTATTCCTACAATAGAACTTAGCTACACTACGTCGTCTCAAAGAATCCCAATTTATATTACTGTGTTTCTAACATACCTCTTCAAAGACGGCCATAAAAATAGAAAAAAATGTTTATCCATCATCAGCTACGATTGCTATTTTTCGATGTTGCCAATATTATTTGCTTTTCTTTACAGAAAGTAAAAGTAAGACAAATGCAATACAACCAAGAAAGCTTCGAACTTGTTCTGTAGTTGGGAGGGAAAATTCAACGTTGTTGTTTAGTGTTTGCTGATGTGACGAAATCAACGTGACGTGAAGGCGATACATGTATTGCTGTTTCAGAATACTGATAGCACAAAATAATTAAAGTTAAGCTGTGTTTACTGATGTATTGTACGAGCAGCCAAGGGCGCACGCAAGGGGGGCGGGTTGGGGTTAAACCCCCGTCCCCTTGAGATTGATATTTTACAAAAACTTTATTACAAGGGGAGTGTATAGGGCTTGGTTTTTACAAAAATAACGGGAGTGCGTGTAGAAGAATATGCCTATTATGTCAACAAACTTCGCTTGAAAACATGAATAGCCTATGACGTCAAATTGTGACGTCACAAACACCGCACACCAAATACAAATGACCACCATGTGCAACTGAATGAAAACCCCCCATGAAAATTTTCTGCGTACGCCACTGCGAGCAGCAATTAATCATCATGTCAAAAAGCTGCAAATCTCTAGTGACACGACTTTGTCCAGTCTGAGTAACATTCTTTCCGATCTCGCTATAAATGAAAAAAATCTGGGCGAAACTTTCTTGTCACACATTATTCAACAAGCCAGTGTCCTGATAGTCAGTGCTTTGCTTTACAAAAACATGATTTTTGTTATTTTCGCCAACTTCGTCTTGTGGCTTCATTATAGTAGATTTATTGCATTAGCTTGCAAGTAATGTCTTCTTGAAATACTCTTTTACGTTGATACAGACATCCAAATCATTGTCAGAGCATGGCAAGAACTGATTATAACTTAAGTCTGTAAACTTAGTGCGTAACTAGACTGCATATATAATGCACTTTATTAAATCCTCTGTCAGAGTCTACAATATCTTCCAGTCTAATCACTGACATCCAAAGACCAAAATATGAATGAAGTTAATTGAAAGCTTTAACTAACTGAAAGTTACCAATTGAAGCCAGGCGTATGCACATGCCAATTTTTGATGAGGATGCACAAGCACAACTTGACAGGTATGACAAGCTAAGCTGGCTCGTGGCAATGACTGATGGTGCACTCACTCTGTTGAGAAACATTGGTTTATGTTTCGTCTGAAGAGGGCAGTGGCCTTCACCAGAGCACAGGTTTGTGTTGCAGAGTTCAGTTTTGTAAAGTTCAGTTGGACAGTTGCCATAACAAAAATATATCCTGCACAGAAGTGCTCAAGGTTAAACTGGAATGATGTTTTTGAAACGTGTATTTTCGTCTTGTGGTGGAAAGGTTAATTTACGCTCCGCCCGTATTCCGCTCATTATAAAACACCGTTGTAATCAGGGTTGCTTCAGGCGCTGAACGCTGTTTTCGTGAAGGTCAGTTGAGGCATTCGCGCATTCGCGGTAACTGTTGATGACTGTGGTGTTCTAAGCTTTCCACCGAGAGTATTAACGTTATTTTGCTATGTTGCAGCTCGGTTAATGTTTTGAAACCTGGATTCAGAATTTTAATTCCTCTAAAGGTTTACAGAATCGCATTAAATTGAGGAATATAAAAGCTTTCGGATTTATCATAGTTTGAGGGTATGCTTTGTCTGTTATTCAACGTGCATTCAATGCTTTTGTGCAGTATAAGCTTAGGTCGAGCTTGTTTGATTTCATAACTTTATAGTTCTCTACTGGCTCATGCACATAAAAAGCATAAACTGATTTTTGTCATCAGCGCTCTTGAAGGCAGTTTGTCGTTTGCTCAAGGAGATCGATTTTTTTCAGTTGCGCTGATACGTAGGTCTGCACAGTGACAATTTGGTTTAACTCTTGTATCATTCACATAGCAAAGTAATGTGTTGTTCTGACTTCACCTTTTGAAAGACACTGATTTTAGGCATGAGAGTGCCATCTTTATGCAGTGGGTTATGATACCAACTTAAAAAGAACAGTCTTGCTGATAAAGATGACGAAAGCTGATATTCTAATGAAAACAAAGTTAAGTTCTGATCGTTAGTTGCATTCATCAGGTTGGAAATAATGCTCTTTGTTAGAACATGTTAAGGTTGTAACACAATGGCTGTTACGATCAACAGACCGAGTTGCGGAATATCAGACAAAGTTAGTGTTGTTTTGGTTTAAATGACATTCCCAAATTTTGCAGTCGCCATTTATAAGAGAATATGTTAAAAAGAACAGTCATAATGTAAATCACACCGTTGATTCCAGAAAACTTGAGGAACTTTGGCAAAAAAAACAAGACGTTACTGAACGTCTGGTACGGATTTTGTTTTGAGCTTGGCACAATGCTGCACGCCTGAGTAATCTGCAATTCGTACAGTACAAAGTGTTGATTGCCTTAGGCCTAGGGGTTCCCAACCTTTTTACGATCTCGTACCACTTGAGCACCCCGTATTGTTAACGCGTACCACTTCTTCCAGAACAACTAATTTGATCGAATCTTGGTTTACTCAGATGAATAACAATGCACATTACAATAGCAAGAACAGACCACAACTAAATTTACGTGATTTTTGTTTTTGTTTGCCTTCCAATTTGTGGATGCGTGGCGTAAATTTGTTAACAACGATTCGAAAGTCATAATGTTACAATGCCAATAGGAATAGCAGGCTACAGGAAAATGTATTTATTTAGAAACGAAGCCCGATACGTAAACTAGAAAGTTGTGAATCCAGGTTTTTGTGAAAAAATGGAAGTTACTCGCGTACCACCTGGAAGACCTTCGCGTACCACTAGTGGTACGCGTACCACAGGTTGGGAACCCC
>JGI24022J15233_10009926_pt1 | contig 10761 bp, 7 predicted proteins | sample Ectturendosymbi2_FD_15233 | JGI IMG/M metagenome (IMG submission 15233)
CCCCCCCTGGAAAAAAACCCTTCCCACGTCCATGCACGTGCAGCCGAAGCTACATGCCATGCACGTGTAGCCGAAGCTATGAAACGCAGCGATCAGCCGCGAAGGCACTGTATCGAGTAGCGGTGGCGCAGTGAGTAGCGATGGTATATACCGAGTAGGGATGGTATATACCGAGTAGCGATGGTATATACCGAGTAGCGATGGTATATACCGAGTAGCGATGGTATATACCGAGTAGCGATGGTATATATCGAGTAGCGATGGTATATATCGAGTAGCGATGGTATATATCGAGTAGCGATGGTATATACCGAGTAGCGATGGCGCAGTGAGTAGTGATGGTATATACCGAGTAGCGATGGCGCAGTGAGTAGTGATGGTATATACCGAGTAGCGATGGCGCTGGATCGATCTTTGGCTTTGATGCAAAAGCGCATTTTACACATTTGCACAAGAACTTGTTTGGCCCCAACCGACAATGCAACACAGTGTGTCGTGGTGATGACGTACCGCAACACTGTGTGTCATTATGATGACGTAACGCAACGTACTTTGTGTAATGGTGATGATAGTTTAACGGACATTTTTCAGAGTAAATGAAACCGATACGACCAGCCAAGCACTTTCGTAAAGTGGATTTCCCAGGGATTTTACGCTTTCAACTACAACAGTTCATGAATGCGCTTGTGCGCCACATACCGGCGAGTCTGACGAAAGCGATGAAGATTTTAATCACCACTCCGCCGTGTTTAACACCCTGGCACGGTGTGGAAAAGGGAACGGATCAAGCAAAGTTGGTCGTTACATTTTAATTTGTTACCTGAACTTTTGAAAACGGTTCTATGACGCGGATCAGGTTCTGTTCGAGGAGATTGTCGTAGAGCTTCTGGAGATGGGCGGATATGACGATGTCTGCTTTGAGTTCTGCTCCATATTGCGACAAAACCTGAAAAAGGAACAGAACTTTGAAGTTGCTGAGCTTGAGTTCATGGTTTGGCGGGCTTGGCACAGATTTGCACAGCGGCCAAAAGCGTAGTTTGCCAGTTTACCACAAGACACCAAGCGACCTATACAGCAAACGCAGAACGAGATTTTCACCAAATTTCCGCTGAGTTCATTGCATGATCAGTGACAACTTCGACCGCGTGACTCGTTTGCCTCTGTGTCGTAACAAAGGACGGTTGTTTGTTGCATTTTCGGCATTCGTATAAAGACGCAATACGAGTTAACAACGCGTCGAAGGACGTGGCAGTACTGTCTCTTGCACAACATGTACCGACTGTAGATTTCATGCCGAAGAAGAATTCAACACGGTTTAACGACAACATTTTTGCAGCTTTAGTTAATTCGCGCATTACCTCTTTCAATTCAGATATGGAACGATTGTGGCTTGCCTTCGCTACCGCTTTCATTGCATCAATCTGCAGACAATAAAATCTCTTTTGCAAGAACGCTAGACATTATCCACAAGCACTTGACTCGTTGCTCACAACCAGAAGGCGAAAGGCAGAAAATGATCAAACGGTACAATGGTTTAGTTCCAACTGCCAAGGGCCAGGCGCAAACACGCCAGTTCTTTTGGGTAAACGCATCTGCTTGAATCCTCTTATCAGTACGACTGCAACAGTCAAGACAATGGTCATATTATCTTCTATTGTAGGGGTTCCCAACCTGAGGTACATGTACCCGGTGACGGATTTATGCATACGACAAATAGGCCATGGCATGTTCTAAAAATAACATTAACATGATCAATGTCTTCACAATAACGGATATCAATACTAAAATAATTGAAGGTAAATTGAGCAAAATTTTTATTTCAGAAATGTGTATCAAACTAGTAGCCCTTCGCATTAATCGGTGCACAAGAAGTGGCTTGCAGTTTCAAAAAGGTTGGTGTCCCCTGAGCTGTAACTAGGGCAACCAAAAGTCAATAAAGTCAAAAATTTTCTGCCTTTTTGAAAGTTTATGAAACGTCCAAAAAACAAATTTCACGCTGATACCAAGAGCCATTCCAAAGTCATTAGGTCAAAAAAAGTCAAAATTTATCGTTAGGTCAAAATTTTCTTGCAGCAGGTTTTTTTTCTAGTTACCGATATTTTATTTAAAGTTAAGTTTAGTTGCAATTCTGAAACACTGATGGGTTTGTTGCGACTTCTGAGGTAATAATGTTGCACAGCCCACTACTGGATGATTTGAATATTAAGTAAACTGGGCATGGCAATGCAAGAAACGTGATCTTACAGTACTTGGTTTGGCAAATGCTCAGTCCATTATGCATATATAGTGTTATAACTATATGAGATTCGCAGATTTGACTCTACTCTAGTTATTAATGTACTTACCAACACATCGTGCCTGAGGTTAAACAACCAAATTCTTCAAAATATCGAAATATATTGTATGAATATGCTTCTGAGTGTATGAATATGCTTCTGAGTGACACGTAAAAGTGAAATATTTTGCAAATTCTGTGACTGCTTAATGAAATGTGACAAAAGGTTTATGGTGGAAGCATGAGGCTCGTTTCATGAAACTGAAAGTAGAAAGACATTTTTCAAACATGCTGTACCAGATTTTGCAGATGAATTATTTTTGTTTCATTTCAAACCTATGTTTGTTTTCTAATACTGTATATGAAAATGCTTTGCATTGCACATTTTAATTGAAAACACTGAAAATTGACAGGTCAAAATAAAGTCAAAGTCAAAATTTTAAGTTTTTAGGTCAAAAACTTGGTTGCCTTAGCTATAACACAACAGTCCGAGGGCCGGACAGTTTGCGTAATGTGACTGTTTCGGGATATGTTGCATTCTACAAAATCAACAAATTTTTCGTAAAAATATTATTTTTTCGTTATTGACAAAATCTTTTCGCGGGCCGGATGAAATGGCGTCGCGGGCCGTCGTTTCGAGTCCCCTGATCTAACGCAATCGTAGAACCAAAGTCGGCGCAAAACAAGATAAATTTTGAGGAGGCACTACACCATACGAGGGGCATATTTTCACGCTTTTCAGACAAACGGCCAAACAGGTCACACCCGCGTGAGGCCCCATAAACTAAGATGGCCTAGGGCTCCGCTCTGCCTATATCCGTCCCTGTATGCACCCCTAGGGACACATCTGCTGAAGGGTAGATTTAATGTTAGCACCAGAAGGGAAAAATATATTTGTAGATTATTTATTTCTATTGAAAATTCAGTGGATTTTTGTTATTTTACTCAAGTCTTTTTGCCACAAGAAATTTTAGGGGTACACGCTTAACTGGCGAAATACTGAAAGGGGTGCATGGTTAGAGAAAGGTTGGGAACCCCTGTTCTGTGGCTGCAAGTTGTATTTTCACTTTGATGTAGCAAACCCAGTGCAAGAAAATCACTACGCAAGAAACGAGGAAGAATTTACTCAATAGGTTGCCGTTGAATCTCAGAAAATTTTTTGAATATTGGCAACAAATAAAAGAAATGGCGTAAGCACAACGCTTACCAGATTTCAACAACAAGCAAGGCAATAAAAGCACTCACGTCAGATCCTGCATATTTAAGGGCGAGCTTTCCGCTGAGAAGCGAGTGTACATCATCGGGCGTGCCGAGCATTACTTTGCAAAGGAGCATGTACTTCAGTGACGACACCGCTTTCTTGCTTTCTATCGAGTCGTAGCCTTCAAACGCCTCGTAGAAGTACGAATAAGCTGTTTTCCAATCCTTTTCTTCGGCGGCATTCAGAATGCCCGACTGCCGGTCCAAGGACGCTTGCATTTTCGGCGGGCAGTACATGGAGTTGGCCGTCGTTCTGGCCGACGTCAGGGCCGCTTTGGCCTTTTGTAAATTGCCCAGAGCGTGGTAGGTCTGCGACTCTAAACAAGAAAACAGGAGCGCGTTTGTAAAGATCAAGATTCGTTGCTATCCTTCTGAGATGCCTCCGTCCTTGGAAGGAGTTCACAGCGATGAGATGTGCGTGGACGATACTAGGCCCGAAAGCCGACTCTGCTGAAGCGTCGACGGTGACAAATCGGCGGCATCTTCACTTCCGTTGCTGTTGCACAGTCGGCCGCGCACCACAACAATGCGATCAATGTGCATTTTAATGCGATTTCAACCAAGTTTTTTGCAAATAATATGATTTCGCGTGCTTGAAAGACAGCTTTAATGTTCACGATGATACTCAAACGGCAAAGCGTGACACAATGATAAGGTCAGGTTCGAAAAATAACAACGCGTTGCCGCAATGTACATCAAACGCGTCTTCTAGAAATGTCGTTTGTTTATTTCAGCAACATGCCTCGCAGAGCGCGCGCGCGTTTTAGCAATTTAGCTCATCCCACCAAGCTGCCGCACGACACTAACCGGTCAATTGGACTTCTACGAGGAGCTGCTTGTCATCGAGTTTCTTCAGTTCTCTGAGCAAAGCCGATCCTGCGGAACACACGAAAAGCTCAGCACAACTGACACAACAGCGCGAAAGCCATCAGGTTATAGGGAATCTGAAGCTGGATTTATTTTCGCTGAAACATTTCGGTCATTTGTTCTATAATAGTATCAAAAACGGTATAAAAAAAAAACCGCAACGGTATTTATTCACTAGACTATATTTTCGAACATTATGACGGAATTGACTTAATATCTTTCGGTCATTGGTCTATGACGAAAAAAAGAACCGCATCTGAACTTGCTCGAAAAATAGTAGATAAAGAAATTAAAAACGTTGGACAGGCATTGTTTTATGCGATCATCCACCGGTAAATCACTGTAATCTCAGACTATCAAAGCGCTGTAAAACACAGGACGACTGAAATGTGTTGGCTTAAGATCTACTTGACAAGAATCGTAATTTACCGAGTTTTAAGGCATCTTGGTACTTTCCAGTGTCGTAATAGAGAGCGACCAATCTGGCTTCAAGAGCTTGTCGCAAAAATGTACGCTTCTCTTCTTTGGCCCATTCAATGCACTCAAGACACAGCTGGACCTAAAAATGACATTTTAACACCTCAAAGTAATTTTGTCCGACAGGCATCACCACCTACCAAACCATTCTTTTCAGAAACGTTAACCAGGCAACGACGCGGGGGCCGCGTAGATAAAGCACGAAATGCCGTCGCAAGGGGAGACTAGGAGCAAACAAATCTTATTAAGAGCTTCACGGAATACAATAATGATCAGATTTGCGCTAATGCGACTATCCTCAGTGCTGTCGCTGCCGAGATAACAGTAAACCCTGAGGCAGCGAGCACAACCTCTCGCGTCCCGTATTCCCTTTTTTGTTGCCACCACTCAACCTTCTTACGAGAAACATCGTCGGCATCTAAAAAAATTCGCCCATCTCGTGGCCATTACACACCACACCTTTTCACAAGATTTACACAGACCAAAATTTTATCGGTTTGTTAAGAAAAAAGTTACGCACTGAACCAGTTTTTTTTAAGGTGTTTCAGGGATGTGATTCGGGTCCCTAGAATCAGAGGAAATTATCAAGGGAAATATCTATGAAATTCAGTCGGAAATTTTGCGGATCCCTACGGGGTACCTAATATTTTCCTTTAAAAAAAGTCTGCACTTAACTGATTTTACAAAAACATTGTAAATTATCCAAGTGCGTTGACACGTCAATTCAGAACAATTGTTTCAACAGCAAGCCTTCGCAAAACTTTACAAATTTTTTAACCATATCGGCATGCGACTTTTAAAAAATCTATTCGACGGTCACGCTACGAATCACCAATTTCCCAGAAAAAAAACGGCTGTAACGGAATTGTGCAAAATAAACGTGTGAAAATACTGTATTCACACCAAAAAATCTGACGGAAAAATATAACTGTTCGCTGACAGGTACATGAACTGGTTTGCAAAAAAACGAAAGAAAGTTTTATTTTGAAAGACGCAGCTAACTCAAGCTTCGGGGATAACTATATTGCACTGGTAGTAATGTGCGCATGACATTCCTTAAAGTTGAAAAAAATTAAAACCGTCAGTAATGGTTCAATGGCTACAGTATCTCACTAAAGTCACCAAGGGAGCAAGTATCCCCAGAAGCAAATGACGGCCGGATTCACATACCCAAAAAGCTTTGACTGACCGCATTTTGTGGGCTTGTTCGAAGATTGTACGCTAAAATGTTGTATATTTTCATGTTTCCACAAGTGTGTAATTTTAGCACCTGCTGCTATTTCTTCTGGCCAATAAATGCCATGACATTTGTCCTATACGACTTAATGGTTTCGCCCTTAGGGAGCGACTTGCCTTTCGTCAAATTTACATTGACAGAGATGTGCCGTGAAATGTTGCCCGTGTGAAAGTGTTTGTTTGACAACTAATTTGCCCATAATCACATGTTCTTTATTGAACTAGATAACTACGAGTCTTTATGATGTTTCAACTCTTACCGCACGTATTATAACTGTCACAATATATTACCTCCAGTCCAGAGCTAGTTTCCATGTCCAGAAATAAATCCACCAACGTTCGGATAAGTTTGGCTGCCTTGGCCTTACTGATGGATTTAAGAAAGGGACGAACTTTGGTGACAAGACTACTAAGCTCTTTTGCATCTCCCTGAGATTGAAAACAGCAAAGGTCATCACTAGGTTTTGCAACTTTTTTTACAGCTTGCCAAATACTGAAAATATATGTAGTTCAATGTTTTGAGCTGTTTCCAGGAATTTTATATTGCAACTTTTTCGATTTTTACGTGCAACTTTTTACTGCGATTTTTATCAAGTATTGCGCAAAAGGTATAAGTGTAACTAGAAAAATACTACAAAACTAGTTCAGTTTTGTTCTATTCTCTTTGATTGCATAAAAAAGAGCTATATGACGGATTAGCTGCGTTTCAATGTTATCTGTGACAAAACGGTCGGTTTGCAAGCTAGAAGTTTTACAACCCCAGCCAAGTACGACACCATTTCTCCCCCAAAATGTTTGGAAATATTTAGCGATTTATGAAGGCTAAATAAATCGCTTGAGTAAATTACTGTCGTTTGCAATGTTTGCGCATAAATGTAACCTTCGTTGAAAATAAATGCAACTTTCTCACTTTTTTACTGCAACAAAAACCTGCCCTAGTCATCATAATTAATGCAATTCACAATGATCAGCAGCCCTTACCACACTTCAACAGCTATGCAAGAATGACTAAAACACATGTTTCACATCTTAAAGCAAAGAGTTTTGTTAGATAGACTTATGAAACCTTTCATACAATAATAGCTCATTCAGGTATAACAAGCAATAGACCACTACTTTATATATAAAAAAAACATGCTGAAAAATTTACAAGAGAAATGCCTACCAGTCTCAAAAATGAACAAAAATGCTATGAATGGGGATTTTATAATACTGCAGACTTAAGTACAAATCTTTTCTTTTTGCAAACAAGAATAACAGTTAAATTTTCTCACCGAAAACACTCCAATCTAACTAATATTATTCATTATCAAATGTTCAAATCATAATGGTTATAACCTCAATAATGAAACCACAGTATGATTATATGAAGCCTCACATGTCAGTTAAAAATTGTTCAAGTCAATCTATTGCAGAAAAAACTAAAATGCTTCTGACCACACTCATAAAACTCGACATGATGCATCAGTGCATCAAAATCCAGTAAATCATCCATGTGTTCCAAAGCATTTCGAAACCATTTTAAATTGATTTAAACATTAACACAAAAAAACTGAAACAGTTGTTAACCAGTAAGCACACATGCTCCTTAACATTTGACTGAAGCCTGTACGCTGGTACCAAGCCATGCTTCATCCCATAATTCTTTGTTGCAACAAAACCATCTGTCATAAAATGCCAAACACCTTTTCAAGCTTGGAATTCAAAAAATGTACTTTATTCATGTACAGAAAAACAATAATTTAATGGTTTAGATGAGACATTTCACCTGTTGCTGTAGAAGAGTTCCCAATTCAAGAATGCTTTGTTCTTTCAGTTTCAAGCCTTCTTCATCAGTACTTTTGACATCTCTTTTCACTGTAGAAAAGAATGAGCTAAAACCTAGCATTTCAAATAAAATGACAACTTAGTATAGTAACTACAGCTCAACTGATAAGATTTTTTTTGGCCGATACTGGCATTTTTCTATGCCAACAACCAATATATAAGCCTTTTTGCATTACTCAAAACTATTGTTAAGACACATTACAGTGCATATTAAACCAACTCACAAGCAAATTAAAATTGGTCACAACTTAAAAATACATTAAAATGTTTGTATTTATGCAAAATATGTTGCTGATATCTACATACACAACTGATGATATGACATACGATCAACTAGGTTCAATATGCATTGCCAGAATTTTGTCGATATATGATGAATCGTCATCATTGTTATAACACCGGATTTACATTGGCATTATGATACATCAGCCAAGATCTACTAGCAAACACAGAAAATGCTGATTATCTAGGTCAGGTGTCTCCAAACTTTTTTGTCTGATGGCCACATAAGTTCTTGCACAACAGTTTGAGGGCCAGGCATCTTACGTATGTGTCTAGATATGTTGCAATGCACCAAATCAACAAAATTTTCATTAATATATTATTTTTTCATTATTCACAAAATGTCTTTGTGGCTGGACCATATAGCTTTGCAGGCTGGATGAATGGCTTCGCGGACCAGATTTGGTCCACAGGCTATAGTTTGGAAACCCCTGATCTAGATGTAGACAATATTTACTGAAAACACATTTGGAATAATCTTTTGTTTTGATTATGTTCCCAAAGAGAGCTATTGAGCAAAAACATTCTCTGCAACATTTGTTTTTCTAGCTTTACAGAGATACATAGCTGATGACATGTGGATATTGCCATCTTAGTTGATCTCAATGAACATCTTGCTCATTGCTAAGCACAATACCTTGCAACTATAAGCAAAGAAATGCTGCTAAATTGCTACTTATGAACTATTTTGATGCACACTCATACAAACAAAGGGAAATGTGATGATATGTTTTATGTCATAATATTTCAGCCTGAAATGATCCGTAAAGAATTATTCTGTTTTTTGGTGGATATTGCATTTCATACATCATTTTTGTATCAAATATTTCTTGCGAAGATTATAAAAAAAAGCTGCACTCAACGTGCTGCATTATGAAGCAATTCATAGAAAATTGTAGCACATCATTTTGTTCTATTATCAATCCAAAGAACAGCTCAAACTAGGCTTCAAAATTGAAATAAATTTACAACTATGTGGAATGAGATTTTAAGTGTCTGTGTTGTAGTGATTTTTCAGATCGCAACACAATGAAATAGAGTATAAAAAAGGACAAATGAATTATCTGCTGTCCACCAATCACTTTTGTTTGCATGTGTTACCACTGGATGTAGTGGTGCAAGCAATTTCACAAATGAAAACAGTGCATATATATTGTAACTACATTCAGACCAAGACCAGTCATTAAGTTCCAGTTGCAGAGACAGGATATTGTTAGCACCTCCAGTGCCAGGTTAATTCAAGCGGTTTGCACGAAAACTGCATGTTCCCGCATGTCTTCGCACAGGCACATCTCCAGCACCGTAAGCGCTAGAGAGCTGTTCAAACGCTCAAAAGACTTGGCAAGTCTTCAAGTTTGCAATGAAAAACATATTTTTGGGTTTTCTTTTTTTGTGAGTAATCTCATAAGTGGAGGACTTCTAACACTTTGAGAGCTGGTCTACGAATATATCATACCTAGATTTCAGCCTAAAACCGACAGTTTTCAGTTGCCTTACCAACGCCATAGCTCCTCTGCCGATTTGCGCTCGAGAGCTGTTCAAGCGCTCAAACGGATCAGCCGTTTGTCTTCTAGTTTGCACTCGAAAAAAAATTTTTTGGTTGGGGGCTGTGGAGTTTGAAGACTTGCCACATATTTTGAGCCTTCTACTGGGTCTGTAGCGCTGACCGGACCAGAGAAATTGCATAAAATAAGAAGCACTTGTTATCAAGACCAACAATGTATATATTACAATCTTGCATACTCTCCACAAGCAAAGTTTCTAACATTCAAAAATAAACAAAAACGAGCAAGTTTGTATATGTAAATTAGAAGTGCACCATTAATGGCAAAATCCCAGCAGTTGTTTTCAAATCAAACTGGTAGTTATCCGGACTTCTCAGGCAAATATCTTGTGTTGCTTTTTGTTTGGGGCATCACTACTAAGTTTCATTTCAGAGTTGGGATAACTTTGACACAAACATTTTTGCTAACAACCAATCACTCTTCGGTATATAATATTCTAAACTTTGCTTATGTGGTAAGCAAGCGTTAACTACACTTACTTTCATTTCAATGTGCAATGCGATGATGGCACACTGCTTTTTTTACTTGCAAGACATTTACCAAGGAGCAAACCAGTTTTACAAGTTCAACAATTTAAAGCTTAACACATTGGGAGCCAGTGTACAAGTATATCGTACTTTGCAATGACGCATTGAGCCACTATTTTCACGCTACATTGCAACTACAAAGTCGCCAGTCAATTGTCCTAGAGAGCTATTCAAACCCTCAGAGGATGCGGCAAGTCTTCTAGTTTCCAATGAAAAAAAACTTTTTAGTTTTGGTTTTCAGGTTTATTATGGATGACATCATAAGTGGGGGGTAGGTTTAGGCTATTTTGGCCGAGGTTTATTGGGCTCTGGATCCCAACCTTAAGAGGTATTTTGCTCAAGTTTTTTTAACACTTTGAGAGCCGGGTTAATTCAAGCGGTTCGCAAAAAGCAGCTGTTTCGAACGTGGCTTTGCGGATGAATATCTCCGCTCCTGTTCGCTCTA
>JGI24022J15233_10009928_pt1 | contig 10760 bp, 7 predicted proteins | sample Ectturendosymbi2_FD_15233 | JGI IMG/M metagenome (IMG submission 15233)
CAGTACAATGTTGGTGAAGAACTAAGAAAATAAACATCAATATCCTGATCGCTAAGGGGGGTGCTTGAGCACCTTCAGCACCCCCCCTGGCTGCGCCTTTGGTTCATCCCATTTGCAAAACTTTCCTGCGTTTTCATTATGACTTGCTCAACAAACTGACACACGAAAACACGACAACCTGTCACGTTTTACCAAGTACAGTAAAAAGCGGCAAGCTAACAAAACCACCATTTCACTGTGACCACCAACAATCCTCTCGCGGGGTCAAAAGCACCTGAAGAATCAACAGACTTGGCTTTTTGTGTAAGTCTGTAGCGCATTTCTTCGTTAGACTATTAATCATTTCTACCACGGTAAAACTTTGACACTGTTTTCAAATGCTCTTTGCTTTACTTCATCATTTTCATGTCGGATTAGTCATCTTCTGTTAGGCACTTCACTAACAAGCCAAAATTTGTCATCATTCAACGTTGTTCCGACTAATATTTCTTCAAGATGTACGCACGCATGAAGTCACCGACTGTTTTTGCTGAAGCAAGTCGCGAATGTTCAGCGAAATCAGATACTGTATTTTTTGTCTCGCATCAGGGTCACATTGCGGCTCATGCAAATTTTTGTTCTGCCTGTGGACATCTTTGCAAGGAGAGCGATTTTTTGTTAAATAGTCGTTTGTTTTTTGCAAGTGCTTTCAAGCTTTTTTCTATATTACGTTGGACAAAACTGCTGTTTGAAATCTACGTAGAGGTATTTCCTTTCAACCTACCTGAAAACATTGTTGTAACTTACCTCGGTAATCAAATGTTGCTCCTTTTTCTGCGTCACTCATTCTTTTCTTTTGAGTGTCATAACATGCCTTATACATATGCAATTAATTTGCAAACACGCTCTCCAACAAAATATTCGTCAACGCTAACTTGGCGTGTGGAGTAAAAAGAACGAACATGAGGAGTGATGTTTATCGATTTAAATCATGTGCATAAAGACTTACGATAACAAATTTCACGTGAAATGCGTCACCCGTCATCTCAAAGAGAACACGTTGCTGCAGTTTCCCCGAACGTTTATGTTGAAAACAAGGGGCGGTGCGGAGTTTTATCGGACGCGCTGTGGCGCTCTCGGAAATTTTGCTTTGGTAACGTTAACCGATTATGCGAACTGGTCACTGATCTTGAAAATCAACACACTTAAGAAATTGTTGTGAAACAAGAAACATACAGGTGGTACGCACAACTCAAGTATTACACAAGGAAAAGCGTTTGGTTTTTGCTCAACGGCAGGAAATCGACTGAGCAGCCGAAAATAAGGATGATGTTCCTAGTTTTGTGAAAGCGTACTTTTTATAACGAAAAGGGTATAACGCAGAAGACGGATCTTTTGCTGAGTAGGGGAAATTACTGAGTTTTGCTTCGAGTGCTAAGGAATGTGACAAGTTCCATCCGATTCCTAATATACGTTTTACAACCCACACCAACCCAGATGCATCAAAATCTTTTAACTTTCAAGTGAAGAAACAGCGGAGTTGAAAAGATATTGGTGAGTGATTTCGGGAAAAATTTACAGGACAAATAAAAAAATGTACAACTTCATCTGCGAAGATCGCAAAGTGTGTAAAAACTGGAACGTTGGTACGAAAACGTGAAAAATGTAATAAGTTAACATATACACTTGAAAGTCAATTTTTTGCTCCGCTTCAAAAAGTAAACCAAAGATTAAAAGCGCATTGTGTGACTACCCACAAGCCCAACTTAATTGGATAAACAAAGCCTTCATCGGATTAGCAGCAAATGGCAGAGTGGGACACTGAGTCCAACACTCGCCAGGGCCAGGTAAAGTACGAATGTGTTGTGGCATGACACGCACTCAAACGAACAAGCACTGTAACGTCCGAGCACTCAGGCACAAATTAAAATGCGATAGATAGTGCTCAAAGTATGAGGACATATATATACAATCTGACTGTATTAAAGCGAGCAACATTACGGTGTTAGACTTTTTCCATCTTTCAAGACACAGGTGCACCTTCTTTCTTAGCAAGGCTTCAAAGGTGGGAATGTTGTACTGAAACTGGTGACTACTAACACTGCTCGCCACGGCAGGTTGTATAGAGACCTGCAACCAAAATCATAGGCCACACGCAATCTCTGCATGCATGGCTTCCTGAAATTGCACCATAATTGTGGTGATGCATACACGGACGTACAGAAGGAACAAAAATGTACATTTCAACTGCATTTGAATCGGGAACAAGAAGCTAGCAGCTTGTTTGCTGCACAATTTTGATACCGCAGTTGTCTCTGGATGTCTTTGTCATCTGAGAGCTCGGTATCCAGTATAACATACCTTTCTTCTTTTTATATCAGTTTGCACAAGGAACATACTCACAAAACCTTTTATGGGCTGTGCGTTGTTCGGAGAAAACTTATAGAGCAATTCAGTGTTTATGACGGAGGGCGCCTGATCCCTATCTGATCATGACTGACCTTTCTATCATGCTTCGTCGCTATTACGCTATAACGCTTTTACGCGTCGCTATTACGCTTCAATTACCTCGCTATTACGCTTCGACCATGGCTGACTCCGCTAGTTAAGAGTTTGGTTGGCGTCGTGTACACTGCTTCCTGTGGAAGGAACTACTGCGACGAGTGGTAAGAGCGGTTGAAATCAACGTACTTGATCATAAGATGTAGCATTTGGACCAGTGTTGCGACAAGAAATTATCAGTAAAGCTACAGAAAATGCAATAGCAACTTAACAAACTTTCTTGCCTTTACAAACTGTTTGTGCTTGCATTTTTTCAGGTTTTAGCCAAAAACGTGTTTTCTGCTTAAAGTTGTTATTGAACAATTAGCGATGAATGTTTTCTTCAGATGCGCTTTGCTCCTTCTCTTATTGCAAGGTGATTACAACACATTTTTTGTATTTGAATGACTTCGTTAACATGAACATTTTAGCTATGCTCTCGTCAAGTTTCTGACTTCATTTGTTAGAAGAGAAACAAGGGTTAGAAGAAAACTTGCCAAGAAGTTTTGATTTGTTCCAATCTATTGTGTGCAAAAGAGTGCCTTATAAAGAAACTGATGTTATCAAGAAGAATGTACGCATAAGATTATGCTTCAGGAACACAATTGCTTGTGTGCGAGGTTTGTTTGAAAGGTGTAGCTTAGGGGTTGGTAACCTTTTTTAACAAAAGGGCCATTCCGCTTAATCTTCCAGCGTATAGGATCGGTGAGGAGCCACCAAACGTTGACATCGCTTCATTTTTCATGCGACGTCATAGGGAGATAGGCTAAAATGTAATCAACTCATTTCTAATAATAGTCAACTTTAAATAACAAGTTTTGTCAAATCCAGAGGCCACTTTGCAGGAGTTAAAAAGCCGAAGGCTGCCGACCCCCGGTATTGGGATTAAAGATAGAACAAGGTAAACAATTTACGAAAAGACCAAACATCAGAAAGCAGCTGTTCCGATGCAGAAACTTGAGTTATTTTTTCCAAAAAATAAGCTTGCAAGTACGTCAGCAAGCAATTCGTCAAATATTGATTATATTGTTGGAGCTAGCAGCGTCTTGGCAAACTACCGTATTAATGCATTGGATTAAAGTTCTCGTTTCTTCTGCATCAGACCGAGTTTTCTATTATTCTAAATATCGAAAGCTCACTGATTAACACTTATAACCAACTTTCAAAAGTCGTTTATTTCATCAGACATGAAATGCATTTGTAAGTTGTGCGTGTCCTATCAAGGCAGGGGTGCAAAAATGCGGTCGCGCACGCACTCGCGCCGGGCGACCAGAAACTTGGAGTGCGCGAATGTTTTTTTACATTTTATACTTTATGCATATGAATGCTGTATGGCAAAGCTTATATGCGTGCTCTACAGAAAGATTTCTGCGCGCTACTAACATTCACAGAAAATGTTGCACCCTGCTAAAAGGTGTCAAGAGAGAAAGGAAGTCAGAGCTCATGTTCAGCAACAAACTGAAGTTTTTCATCTGTGCTTGCATCGTGTAATTTTCGCTAACGTAATTGCTTGCTGAAATGTCTCCAAAAAGGTCGTCTTTTCCCGAGTTGTAATCCATGGTGCTCATTGCCAGCATCGTAGCTCAATTACGCAAAAAATATTGGGTTGAATCTGTTGCATTATGTGCAAGAACACCAGCAGCTCCCAAACTAATGTTTTTAATCTCTTTAACGAGATGTCAAACAACTATACACAGCGTATTTCAAAGTGGCGTCTTTGGATGAAATTTTTATTTTTTAAAACCAGCTGTGGTAAATCTAAATACATTTCTCTCCTAACGTTGCAGGAAGATGGGAATTTACCGTAAACGTTTTTTTTTGAACGGCAGCAGAAGTTTTTGTGCGGTGTTGAAGTTGCATAATTAACTATAGCTTAGGTTACGGTTACAGTCTTCTTCACGCGTTACATAATGTTTTCTTGGGACAAAGTAAAATAGAGGAATGTGATTTACCTGTGACCATGTTGTATGTTCTTGCAAAAGCATAACCACGTTAAATTATCTGATTGCTCCTTACCATTTGCCCTTTGGTGACTTTCACGCATGATGAATATAATTTGAGTTTATACAGCGAAAAAAGAACTTCTGAGCTTGGAAATGAGCACTTTTTGTAGGTCCTAATACTTCCTAATTAAGTTGTGTTTTTAAAATAAAATGTTATGAAAATTAGGGTAGAAGGTAAAGCGATCAGTTTTCTCAATTTGGCTTAAGCCTAAATCAGAGGTTCTCAACCTTTTCAAGCATATGGCCCAATTAACAAGCGAACAGAATGTCCATGGCCCACCCACTGTACAACTTCTCCAATGTGACAACTGTCGCACACGCACAGAGCAAATATATAAACAACGCTTAATAACACAACATGCGCTACAATCAGTGCGAAGGTTGGGTCTCTTCGTTGTTAGAAAGCATAGGTATTCGAAGCTCAACACATGATAATGCATAGATCAAGTCATTTTCCGCATTAAGTCTACTTCTAGACTTCATTTCGTTTTCATGGCAACAAGAGCCGCCTCGTTGCCTCAAAATACCTTCAGCAACCGTATATTGTGCAGAGTGTGGTAGGCTAAGTGGAATTCTCCATGTCGCAACAATGTCTAACACATGACGGAAAAGAGCTTATTATAACTAGGCCAAGCAATTTTTTGACCTAAAACTCAAAATTTTGACTTTATAATTTACAAATTTTGACTTTATTTTGACCTACAAATTTTCTGCCTTTGCAACTGAAAAATAATTCAGCCATAGGTGTTGAGGATAACCAGAAGCATATTCATGCAATCAAAGCTTCAAAACTAAAAAAATTTGGTTGTTTAACTTTGGCGATGGTGTCAAACCTTAGATCAAATTTGAAACACTATGCATGCATAATGGATTGAGCATATACCAATCCAAGTACTGTAACCCCACGTTTCTTGCCTTACTACGCCTGTCGTACATAATATTCAATCATCAAGTAGTGAGCAAAACAGCATTATTACGTCAGTAATCGCAACAAGCCCATTATTATTACAGAATTGCAACTAAACTTGCAAAAACATATCAAATCTGTTGTTGTAGTTTCAATAAAATATCGATAAAGAAAAAAAAACTGTGCGGCAAGAAAAGTTGACCCAACGATAAATTTTGGCTAATGATAAATTTTGACTTTTTTTTGACCTAATAACTTGGGATTCCGTCATGGTTTGAGCGTGAAATTTGGTTTGCAGGCCTTTCATAAACTTTAGAAAAGGCAGAAAAAAATTGACTTTATTGACTTTTAGTTGCCCTAATTATAACGTTTGTATCTCAAGAGCTACCTTAGTTTTCAATTAAAAGGTCCATCTTGCAAGACGTACTCAATTTCAGTTATACTAGGTCGTGACTCGTGGCACATAAAAAATCCTTCCGTGGCCCACAGGTTAAGAAAATCTGGTCTAAATGAACTGAAAGCAGTCTTTATATGGCTACGTAGGCTTGCTCATCGTCGTTTGTAGCACAGCTACCCTAAATCGTTGATGTTACCAAATAGAAACTCATTCATTTTTAGCATATCTTTTCACAAACATGACTTAATAAGCAGTTTGCAAAAAGGCTCAAATCAAGAAAAAGTTTTTCATATGCGTGAACTTTACTCTTCGTTCTAAGATGTTTCCTATAGAAAAAAGCATATTGTTTCATTGTTGTTTGAAAAATCTTATGCAAGGTTACAAGTTTATGGCTACTGTTGTTTTCGTAGTGACTTATACTTTTGAGCTCATTTACGCAACTCGAAGCAATTGTGCCTTGACATTAAGTAGAACCGTCGCCGGAAAGTCTTCAATAGGGGGCTTTACGTTTGTGCGGGGGAGCTTTACGTATGTGCAGGGGGGGTTGACATTAAAATTTGACAAACATTCCACTGATTTATAGTGTTTCATATTTCAATTTGGGGGGACTTGGAGCTTTGTTTGGGGTTCTAAGCCCACCAAAGCACCCCGCGGCGACGGGACTGACATTAAGTTAAGCAAACAAACAACTGTACGTTCTATCGTTGTGCAACCCCCCCAATCTGGTGACATATCTTATGAAACTAAAGAAAGAATTGCGGTCAACGTTGTCTATTTTGCAGGTTGTAACGCATCACCTCATATTGTCATGGTCTTGGTTGACGACTTAGGTAAGTACATTTTTCGAAGAGTATAAAGATCTTCTAATTAAACAAAAACTTTCACATTATTGATTTTAGTGGTTGTTAATGGCAACGGATGTAGGATAAAACCAAAGTTTAGAATCAGTCAGATATCTTGTTGTAGCTAAATCTATTAAGAACAGGTTGAAAAACAAAATGCGGTCGTGATTTCGAACACGTTCATAGGGCACTGGCAGCCTATATGAATAGTTGTTGATGAACCTTACGTAAAAGTGAAGCTGGAGTTAGACTTCGTAATTTTCGTCTTGATTTTAACAACCTTGTGCTTGAATCTCTGGTAGTAACCGCCGAAGACTAACGCTACAAATTTTCAAGGAGCAGCCCAGCATCTGCTTTCATTGCACAAGTCTGAAAAGAAGTGTTTGAAATGGAATGGGATCATGAAATCAAAGTGAACTTGAGCTCCTTTCACACTAAGTTTGTTGTTTTGTGTGACGTTAGATTTTGCACACACGCAAGTGAAATGATGCTTTTTCAGATTGTCAGTACGTGCTGGTGCCACTGCCACACTGTTAAATGTTGATGACTTTTTGAAACAACGTGCTGTTGTCATTTATACACCACACGAACAGTTTGGACATGCACTAATCACTGCTAAAATTAAAGCTTTAGTCAAAGTACTTTATTGCTTCGAATCATCCATCATTCGAAAACTGTGTGCCTAAGTAAGTTCTTTGGTGGAGAATGATTTTCTTGCCAAATACCTGGTGCAAGTCATTGCCAGCAAGATTTTGAAAAGCTGGTCGCGTTTCCAGCCAAAAGTCGTACATTCGCGTTCAGTCTCCATACGGTTAGCGTTTTGAACTTTGTGGTTCAATGAGTGGAATAATAATCACCACTTGAGGTAACCCAGTGGTTTATAAATTGTCAGGGTGGAATGACGTCAGCTGGCATAACAACTTTGTTCTTACCCCAAATATTGAAAGGCTAGCCAACGAAGGTGTAATTCTGGACCAAGCCTACGCACAAGAAGTTTGCACCCCGTCAAGAGCAGCATTTTTGACTGGGAAACTTCCCATTCACACTGGTATGCAGGTAAGACAAAGAAACATATATTTCCCTAATCTCCAGCCACGTACATGAGTTAAGTTACAGTGTTCAATAAACATAGGGATCAAGTTTTACTGCACGCTTCGCTCGGGCTGTGCTTGGTTCTTATTTTCTATCCTGTTTCAAAATGTACCAACCGCAAGCAAATAAGGATCTTTACCAAACACCGTTTTCATCGAAGTAGGTTTACGGCAAGATGTGTTATTTTTTCTTGGGGTTGTGAGGTACACTTCATACAGTCATAAATCGATCGAACAAGTTTGAAGTACGTGGGCTAAGCGTTATCAAAAATCTGAAGAACTAGAATCACTTGATGTAGATAGTTTTAAATTTAAATTTCATACCCTTTTTTCCTCTCAAGAGGTTCGTGGAAGCAGCAGCAGCCCTAGGAGGACTCAAGATTAGCGGCGGATCCGGAGGGGGGAGTTTGGAGTTTGGGACAACTGTCCCCTCCAAATGTATGTGGCGCCCCGTTGAATGGCGCCCCTTTATTGCCATACATGCACCCCTTTCTGGTGCCTATCGAAGTAGAAACAGAGATCAAAAATGCTCTAAACCAAACATTAAACAATACTTTACGCTTCGTTAAACGGCAGGATTTACGTGCCGGAGTTTTACCCAGCCTCTATTATCGAATAGTTACTGCAATGCTATTGTTTCGTAATAATGTTTAGTTTAGAGTATTTTTGATCTCTGTTTCTACACTGTTTCGTTATTTCTTTGCCGCGCAAGAACTGTCCAGACTCCAGCCTAACATTAGGTGATCACAAACGCAGTGGCTTTTGCTTCACACAGTTCTCGACTTGCCGCTGGGCTGTACAAAATTGGTCCATTTTTGTTACAAGTTTATTTCTTTAATGCCTGATGACAGCTTTGATAGGAAGGCCAGTGGGGAAAATAAGATTGCAATATGGAAAACTTGTAACTGACGCAAGATTTTAGAAGCCTCAAACAAAAAATACAGTTTCAGGTCTGTTGCCACTGCAGTCCGTGAGTCCGCAGTATGTTTGCGTTAGTGGCGACTCCGGCACTCGGGCTTACCCCGCACGTCCCATTTGACAATAATAACCTAACTACTGTACATACGCTGTTGCTACTGAGTTTGATTTTTGTGCAAGATCTATTTAAGCTAAATAACCCATTTAAAGGCAGCCGAATCCGCATCGACTGCCAAGAAATGGGGAGTTACGAAAGCAACAAATGTGGTCATCCGATGTATTTTAACGAGCGACGACACAGAACCTGAAAACTACGGGCTCACTGAGAACCAAACTCCAGACCTCTGCCATTGCAGACACAACAACAAAATCACAACAAAACGATAGGAAACTATAAATATTAGCAACAGAAAGCCGGTTACTAATTACCGCACTGCTCCCGAACTTTAGTGATAGACTTTTCAAACAGCAGATGAATTAATTCCTCCGATGCCACCCTCAGCAACGAGCCAATGCATTTCTGCGCATTTCGCGTTTTAGTTTTCAGCTCGGCCATGGGCGTCAGAAGGAATTTCTCAAGAGGGGTCAACCACGGTGAAAATTCATTTGATCAACTTCAAGTTAACCAAAGAAACATTTTTCTACTAAAAAGATGAATAGGAAAATATCAAATTCAAAATCCATGGCGGTTAAAACCGCCCTGAAGACGTCCATGAGCTCGACCAAATACGAAACTCCTTTCTGTGACATGTATTTGGTAGTCATGAGCACCAGTTGTTGCAATGCTTTGAATGCAGTTTCCTTAAACTTTAGGGATTAAAAAAACAACCCAAAAATCCTCATAATAGAACAGCGGTTCCCAACCGGGGGTTCCCGGACCCCTGGGAGTCCGAACAGATTTTCGGGAGTCCGAAATGCGAGTTTTGAGTGTTAGTTTGTATGTTCTTGGATGTACAGGTACTTATTTTACAATAGAAGCAAGATTTATGAAACGTGCGAGCCGCTTACTCAAAAGAACATTATCCAGCCTAATAATTCCAGTTAACGTTACTAATTTTACAATTGAACTTGCTAAATGCACGCACTGATATCACTGATATTTCTGCTTCACGCTGCATTTACCATGTACGCTGAAGATGGCCGGTGATGCAATTGTAAGCGCATTGTGACGTTTAAACGTTTATGGTACAATTAAGGCGAGATTTTTGTTTGACACTATATAACTTAAAGTTTCTGGTGCTCAACCATGCAAAATTACCAAAAATTTAGTACAGATTCCCTTTCTATTCTAATGCCCTTTACAACAACGTTTTTGCGCGAATCTAGATTTTCCTCTCTACTTCAGTTGATAAACAAGTATTGCAACCATTTGAACCCCTCGAACGATTTGCGCGTGGCTCTGAAATTGTGTGCCAGAGTATGAGCAGATAATTTTAGGGAAACAACAACAAAAAAGTAACAAGGTTTGTTTCTAATGAGCAGTAAGTTGTGAAAAGACATTACGACTTGGTGTTTTCTTGGTGTGTTGTCACTAGCCTATGCATTACGAGTAGTAATTTTGAATATGAAAATACTGCAAAATCAGGCTGTTATGTGATTTCTACGCTTTTTTTAAAACGAATGGTGCAAAGGCACTTTATTTTTATGAAAGGGTGCCAGCTTCAAAAAATGTTGGGAACCTATGATCTATAGCTTTACATTTATTTTCATCAAAACAAAATGGTTTTGTACGTATTTCTTAGACCTTCTATAGCATGGGTCTCAAACACGCGGCCCGCGGGCCGCATGTGGCCCGTGAGGACCTTTTGTGCCGCCTGCGATGCCTTTTGGGAATTTTCAAATAATTAACATTTACGTTAAGTCAAAAAGATTCCGCGAAAAACTTGAACCAACGTTGAATGATACCGAGTGAGGTTTTCGTCCCGGCCGTAGTAGCACTTCAGATCAAATCTTCACTCTCCAGAAAATTTTTGAGAAATCTTGGAGGTATGCTTAAGATGCCCACACTTGTTTTATCGAACGCGAGAAAGCATACGACCGGGTTCTTCGTGAAAAGCTTTGGGGAGTGTTGCAGGAGTACGG
>JGI24022J15233_10009931_pt1 | contig 10759 bp, 8 predicted proteins | sample Ectturendosymbi2_FD_15233 | JGI IMG/M metagenome (IMG submission 15233)
AGGTCCGGGGGGCGGGAGTCCACCAGGCTCGTCAACAAACAGCTGTCCGACCTATGGAAGATTCCAACACGTGAGGGTCGCGGTATCTCTGAACCAATGGTGTACGGATATGGAAATTCTGCAATCCTGATCCAATCCGAAGCTTTTTCATGAACTCCATATCCAAACCATATCCGAAAAGTAAAAATGATGGACTCCGATATCCAATCCGAATCCGAGACCACTCACTCAGTTGCACATTAGCCTACAGAATTGGTAGTGTTTATTTTGCCTCACGAGGTGAAATCTGTGGTTGTTTTGCCTTATGTCAGACACAATTGGTTGAAGTGGTCATGTGACAAGAACGATGCATAAAAAGACAACTGTTAGGGTTTAGGATTAAGGTTACAACTAGCCTAAATTTGTGTAGGGCTTCCTGCTGGAATCCATGCAATGGCAACAGCTATTGTACTTTATTTTATCAGTGACAAAATGAGCACCATAACTTTATGTGCAATGAAACCATATTCACCTAAATAACTTTTTTATGTGAAACTTTTTCCAAACTGAACTTCTAGCACTATTAGACTTAGAATTAGCAACCTTGCCACTCTTATTAAAAACCAACACTTCACACGTTCCATTCCCACTTCAGGTGTAGGCTATAGGCTACTGTATTTGAACCTACTACAACAACATGGTCAAGATGTTATCATTGCGCTTTCACCATCCTCATCACTGTAACTTAGTTTTCAGGTTAAGGCCTCTTCTACAGTACTTAGATTGCTGAGCTGAACTGTTGAGACAGAAACTCGTGTAATTCGTTCATTGCTGAAAAACTTCTTTGGTAATGACTTACATTTTGCAATGATCTACTATAAAACAATTTGAGCACCAACATTTTACTATGGTCTGCTTTTACTAATAAATATATTTCAAAAATGAGACATGCTTCATCAGAAAAATGACGGGCTTTCTCGTATTTAAACTACAGTCTTGCTATCTTCACACAGATCCAAAATACAAGTTGCGCGATAACTGAGATGTCCTCAGTCTCGAACCTAGGATCCCGAGCGACAGGTAACATTGCATTTTACCGAGAGAAACTATAGAAAAGAAGACTGTGGCTAATATGATTTCGAAACATCGCAATTTTTCCTGATACAACTATTATTCCACATAAAGTTTTTTTTCATGGCAGCAATTTACTTCATTTGGATAATCCGAATCCGGATGCGGTTGAATCGGAAACGATATCCAAACCAATCCAAATCCAAAAATAATCCCAAGATCCGTCCTGGATTGGACTCCAAAAACTGGATCCTGTACATCACTGCTCTGAACCCTTTAGACTGGAGGAGCTTGCTGCTCCGCTTAGACGCCTGAAGCCAGGAAAGTCTCCGAGATTGGATTCCACTTTCCCGGAGTTTATACTCCCCGCCGGGTTGGCTCTCAAATCTTGGTTTTGCGACTTCCTCAGTTCCTGCATGCGTCAACTCAAAATTCCCAAGATCTGGAGAAGAGCACTAATAGTTGCGGTCCCTAAGCAACAGGAATTATATACTGAACATAATATTTCATTTGTTTTTTTTGCGAAATTAAAGTTTACCTCACGAAATACAGCAAAAAAGAAGCCATTCTGAAAAATATTCAAAAGCTATGAAAAAACTTAGAAAAACGTGTCACACTTGTGAGTTCGGTATATTGATACCTTGATGTAGTGATTATGATTCTGTTCATCTTTTTTGTTAATGACCTTCTACCAGCGAATCTGCACTTTGCTGAAATCTAGAGATGCTAAAGTCTTTCCAGGTTGATAAACTGACGCAGAAGGATTTTGTTTACAATACCTCACTGTTCGAAAAACCATCTGATTTTTTGTGGTTTAGCTGAAATCCTAGGAATGCATCCTATTTTGCCTATTTTGTATGTAAATTGTTATTGGTTTGCAACTGTGCAATATCTTTCACATAAGTTGCGTGTGTCTGCTATTCAACATTTGGGTCCGTTTTAAGCAGTATCGAGTGTTGCGTAGGTCACGCAAACGTTGGTTATGAACAAACTTTAATGCTGAAAGAAAAAAGAACAAAAACACAACCATGCACGCCTCAGACCTTTGACTTTGACCTGCAGCCTTCAGCGCCTACTTTCACATTCGACGAAACCCTTACTCCCACGGTCACCGGTATATCTCCATCGAACGGCACCACAGAAACCGAAATAACCATCACTGGTGAGTATGAGGTAAATAGTGTTTTGGAGCGAATAAGATGAGCCGGAAATAAGTCTTAAATTGTTGACATCCTCTGGAGACAAGTAACAAGTGCCAAACATTTATTGATCTATATTTTTTACATCCTGGTGACCAACCAGTTCAGGTTGACTGGCGCTGATACAAACGTTCGCATTTAACTGCATGAAGTCTAGAACGTGCAAACCTAGTTGCGGTTTTGGCGCTTAGCAGAGAAGGGTTGTGTTCATGATCGAAAAGGAGTTGATGGCAATAAAGACGCCGAGAAAGTTTTGCATGAAACGTTGAATTTATTGGTTAAAGGTACCGGATTCACTTCGCCAACCGTGGCATTCGGGGGCAAATCGTGCAGTGTCATGACATCCACCGCAACAGAAATCGTATGCAAGGTATCGACAGACGAGGAGGTGCCTGTTGGTCAGTGAAGCTTTTAAATATTTGTGCTGATGTATGCTCTTAACATGCGAAACTTCACAGTCAGTCAATGAAAATCTTGCCATATTGAATTTAATTTAAATCCTAAATGATTTATATGCGCGCGGAGACATATTATTGCGCTGAGTGATCAGCAACGGCTTTGGCATAGTTTCGTTTGCAGAAAACGTCATTTGCTATTGTGTTCTGTAACATGCTTCCATGCCCACTCATTTTTTATATGTATTTGATGGAAGTAATCACTTGCAAAAAATTAGCGTAATGTATTATATTTACCTGGATTTCTTCTATTTTTACTACGGTACATGCCGTAAACACTCTCTAATAAAAAGTTCACAAATCGCTTTTTTAGAGTGTGTGAAACTCTAGCTCAGCACTTCAAAGTGAGCGGTCAAACATTTGAAAGTAAATCAGCTGTATTGCAATAAATAAAATGTTTGAAATAATCCTTTTATTTGTGTTGTGCGATTTTTGGGATGGGAATAAATAAAACATCACCGGCGCCGAAAAACGTCTGCGTGCGCTTGCATTGAACAAATTTTTGCATCAGTCAAAAGTCCATTTTATTGCAAGATCGCAAAAGTAACTGAAGATAATGATTTCTGCATATTTTCGTTCGTCATGAACCCGTTGTTTGCGTGCACTGAGAAAAAACGCTTTTTTACCGTTTTTTATGTTTGGTTGATGCCCTACCGGCAGGCGGTGATGTTTGATGATGATCCGTCATGTGTATTGCATAGTCATGATTATTCAGGTATATATCAGACCATCGTCGTGAACCAGAATGTTGGTGATGCCCGTGTGGAAATACGCAGCCTGCTTTCGCAAAGCTTTCTCATGTTCCCCTTCCTGTCATCTGTGATGCCTTCTAGTGGCTCGCTTGCTGGTGGAACGCAAATCAGTATACAAGTATATCAGATTTATGTATACATTCAGATCAGGCGTCTTGTTTGTGTTTGATTAGTCTGAAACCGTCCATGCCTTTTACCATTTGTTCTTTTGCTTGTGTTTGTGCATGTCCTGCTGTCAGTTGATATTTCCAGTTCCATTTGAAATTTAGTACGATATGATCGCGTGAGATAACTTTCAGTTTTTTGATAACGCATACTAAATTTTCAAGCACAGTTTTTGTCATTAAAGGAAACAACGCTTGTTGAATTTATTAGTTATATAAATATCTTGTCAGGCAACACGTAAAACAGGTATTAAAATATACCACATAATTTAAATAAACAATGGTAAAGAAAACGCACAGCACAAACTGAAGATTATTCAAAGGTTCGAAGCTTTGTTTTAGAAAAACGCAGGCTATGTCTGACACGCTATCAACTGATTTTGGTAATGTGGATTTTGTGCTGGCCAATTAGGGATCTGGGTTTTCTGGCGAGTCTGTCATCAAGATTGGCGCTTGGGAAACGGCCTGCAACGTGGTGACGGAAGAGAGCACTTACACTGAAATGGTTTGTCAAACTCCAGCAGTCCCGTCAGAGCAAAGTGGAGCTGTGGCCGTTTCTGTGGGGTAAGAGTTTTTAAAGACTGAGTTTAAAAACTCTTGCACGTTTTCTTGGCAAAAGAGTCACCACAAAAATGCGAATTTTCATCTGTTTGTCTCGCTGCGACGCTGCATCCGGAAAACGTTTTTTTTTTCAATGAAACGGTGTACTGATAACTTCGTTTTCGTACAAAATTTTGCACCAAACACAAAATTTATTTGAAAATAACTGTTTTCTAATGTGTCGTTGGGGGAATTCTTTGTTGTTGGAGTTTGTAATCAAGTTTTGGAAATGTTTTTAGATAGTATTGCAGGTTGTTTGTGCTAAATTTCTACGTGATAGTTCTGTACCACCTAACTGATGGCTGTGTGTTGATAGCAACTGCAGCACCTCGCCCATCGAGGATTTTTATGGAAGGATTTGGTTTGTTTCCGTATTTTGATATGTTTCTTATCGTTCACTCAGCGGTATTGTAGCCGAATGCACGGGAACCTGCGACTTCGCTTTCGCCGAACTTGATACGCCAGTAGTTACCAGTCGTGCAGATGTGCCAGCAGCGAAATATGCAACCACTGCAATAACCTTCTTTGGAGAAAGTGAGCAACTGAACTGCTTGCAACGAGTTTGACTAACTCTGCGGTGATTTTGTTATTTTGCCGTTAAAACAACACGTTAATCACCATGGGCGTCGGAAGGATTTCTTCCAGGGAAGGTGGCTATAGGGGAGTTTTCCAAGAACTGGCCAAAAACATTTTTTTTATAGAGGGACAACAGTAGTGAAGTTTCATTTTAACAACTCGAAACTAAAAGAAAATCCAGAGGAGGTCTTGCTCGCATTCCTCCCCATTCCGACGCCCAAGCTAACTGGATATATACTGAAAATGCAAAAGCGAACGTCCGACAGCAATTGCTTCAAACGCTTGTGTGATGAAAATGTGAAAGCGAATAAGAAACAAACTTTTATACAGACTAACTGTTTTTTGCTTCACTACGCATCGCCGATACTTGAAAAACACACTTGTTTTGATGAACGCAGAGTTTGGATCAAGCGGGGTCGCTGTTACCATTGGCAACGAGGAATGCGCAGTTGATAGCTTTTCTGACACCGAAATCCAATGCACTGTGGGACGTTTTCCAGTTGGACTCAATAAAATCGCTGTGCATGCCACGAGCAAAGGTATATAATATTTCGTGTAATAATCTGCACCAGAATTTATCCAACTGTCACGGCATAACTACTGCATATACCTCACCCCTGTTGCTATACAACGACAAAAACAGCAAGGTGAACTTGCTGCTAAGCTTAATAGCTGATTTTCGTAATGACCTGTCGGGCTACGTTTTGGCAGGCTATGCGAGATTTGAAAAATCTGACGATGAAGAGATCGATAACCCACCAATCATCGACAGCATTACTCCAGACAAAGGAAGCATTTATGGTGGAACAACCATCACAATCACTGGTGAGTAGAAAAAAGACAAATTGCTACAAAATTGTGCTTGTAACGTTTAGTCACAGATGAAAGACATGGAGGTGTCCGCCAAAGCACTGTGTTTTTCCAAATGGGGGTTGTTTTTCGTTTGGAAACATTCGAATGTTAATTTTGCTCTTTGCCAATCGAAACTTTGAAATCCATTTAAAACAGCGTTTCTTAAGCATTTGTGGGTCACCGAACCCTAGCACATCGTAATAAAAATTACGGATCCTTCAAGAGAAAACACTGCAATAAATACTAAAATATTAGATTTTATCCGTTGTAGTAGCAATCAAATTGTCTGCAAAGCCTACCCTTTCGAAATGTCAGAGCAAAGTCAATTAACCCTTTAAGTCACATTCATGGACCATTTAGGGGTTCACGGGCCCATGTTTGAGAAGCCGTGACTTGAAAGTTTAAACATTTTTTTTCCTCGAAAATTGAAAACGAGTGCTGACATGAATTACACTGTGTCCTGTTTGCTTCAGGCAACGGTTTCATCGACGTTGACACAACCGTCACGGTTGGCGGTCAAGACTGTCCGGTCACGCGGACCAACTTCAGCCAAGTGACTTGTCTCACACAAGCCCTTTCAGCAGGCTCTGTGACGTTGTTGCTAACATCCGGTGGTGTGACTTACCCCGAACAAAGCTACGAGTACTCGGAAGCTGCTACTCCTTCTATTAGCTCTGTAGTTTTAACATCAGGTAAGGATATTTGCACAAACTGCTTTTTTGGTCTACTCGACACCAGTGGAGATTCTAGAATGAAAAAAGTGTGGAGCCCACTGCGGGGCCAAGGAAAATGGTAGGGAGGCGACATAAATGTCTCTAGTGCATGGTGACTTTCCGTTGTAATATAAATTGATTTGCTATGATTAACCCTATCAAACCCAACATAGTCTTGTGAATATCGTCAGAGCCGTCGCCAGAAAGTCTTCAATAGCGGGCTTTACGTCTGTGCAAGTTTGCTTGACATTCTAAAAACTGACAAAAACTCCACTGGTTTGCAGTGTTTCTTATTTCCATTTAGGGTCTTGGAGCTTGTTTTGGGGGGACTAAGCCCACCAAAGCCCGTCGTGGCAACAGAACTGAATATCGTTGAATATGACCTAGCGTTAATATTCACTGGGACACCTAAGCACCACTAGATGCAATCGCACACTTGCACTGCTATGTTGAATATTCTGTGCTAAACATACAACTTCCACAGCACTACACTCTGACTCTACACATGCAAAACGAAACACCATTTCCCGCACACAATTGTGCCGGTGACGACCCCACATGAACGAAAACAGCGGCACCAAAGTGAAAACAATTCACATGAAAGCGAAATGCTTCCAACGACAAGTGCTATCATGACACAGAGACAAGTAGGCTATTGATAGCCAACTTTTTTCGTCAAACTATTCTTACTACGAAGCAAGTTTTTTTAAATAAATCATCGGCCAACAGATTAGTGACTACGACTAATCCGTTTTTGTGGTAGCTTACGAACACCTTGTGATGTAACAATAACAACGTTATGCAACGACTATCACAGTGTGATACCATGTGCAGCGTGTGTAGGGTAAGGACCTTACAGTGCACTATGCAGTTAACAACAGCGAAGTTTCAACACCAGTTGACCAGTGGCACCTAAACTAGCACAGCCGCGCCGCAGATAGGTGGTATGTGTGTATCGGCGTTTTGAGCGTGTACCTGGTAGCAAGATGTAACATCAGGCACAAAACTTGCCCAGCAGATAGTCATGACAAAGTCGTTCATTATGACATTCACACTAAATTTTTCTCTAACTGATCCTCGGAAGCTGACTTTTAAGCCCTGGTTTAATGCATGGCAGTGATTCCCAACGGGGTCCAGACCGTCCACCTACCACAGAGAATTCCATAAATCTTTGATAAAACGTTCACTGACCTATGTGCAAGTTTCGACTAGTTGTTCATGAGCTGTCAGCATAGCAAAGTGGTCCATCGGCTACATTTAAAAAAGGTGGTCCATGGGTCCAAAAAGATTGAGAACCACTGATTTATGACTATCTTGTCATAAGCGAAACATGGACCACCTCAAATAAACCAAAAGAAACAATTTGACAAATAGACAACGAGCAATACGATTCTCGCACAAAACCATGCACCGTCTACGTCAGAATTTCATATCAACATCAAATCAGTGTAACTTAATCCTATCATGTCGACTGTCAAATTCATCAACGAAGCCATCTAAATCTATTTTTCAGGTCGTACCCTTTCAATTGAAAGTAGAGCATTGTTACTCAATATTTCACTGGTCGTGGAATTTCTGAGAAATGTTTTCACTAATTTCATTTTTGAAAAAATTCTCTCGCATGAAGCGCTGGTGACCGGAAGAGTTACAGCTATTAGTAACAACTTCTATAAACAATCAAGCGCACCTTTGTAATGAGCTATAAATGAAATAAATTGTTCGAGCGGTGTAGGCAGCTGTGACACTTTCCGAAGCAAATTCTTTGCCAGAAGTGTTTCATGTTTTAAATCATTTTCACTAATTGAATATGCATTTGCGAATTTTTGCAAGTGTTTTTCTGATAGAAATGTTTGACCTCAGGGTCAAAGAGCTTAAATAGCGGAAAGAATTGTTCATGAACCATTACAAAATGCCATTACAAAGTTCTAGAAGGTTGTAGGACATGTGTAGGTAGACTTAGAACTGAAGTCACGACCAGTTGCCTAAGATGATTCGAAGTCATACGAGACACAAAGCAGCAAAGCACACGCGTACAGTCAGGATAAATTCGGATAAATTAACTTACACCGATTCTTAATGCTGTCGCAAACATTTTCCTATTGGACAAGCAACAATCTGCTGACAATAATATAATCCAGTTCTACCTCACACTGAAATTCACGACAGATCAATCTTCCCATTTATAACGACTGTTTCTTTGCTTCGAACTGAACCTTTCACCACCAAAACCGCGGTCTGACTAAATTTCACGCAGGATCCGAGCAACCACTGATATATGTCGTCATAAACAACTCCCATTGCCCTGCCGTCAAAACCAACAACCCAGGTTATCATACATTTGGAAATATTAAATGCAGGCAAGAGGGCTTCTAAATTATCGTTTAAAATTTTGCTGGCTGAAAGTTATCTGCTGTACATGTTAATCAAACGAACTTGAACATGAAATTAAACACAAAACTGGGGAGCCAAGCAGGGGCCAAACAAAAATCTGGGCGAGCCATGACCCACCCAGGCCCCCCCTTAGAACCGCCACTGCTCAACACCCACCCAGTCATGATTTTTTATGCATATTGCGCGAGAATCTATTTTTTATTATTCTGGGTAAGGTTTGTGGAGTTCTTCACAGTAGCAATGACGTGGATTTAAATATTGCTGGCATGTAATATACACCATTGCACTGTTACGTGGCATTTTGCGCATTACCTCATGTTGGTTTGCCCTGATAGATCTTTTATAGCGTGTTCAACGTATCTTAAGCAAATTTTGCGGTTCTGTGAGATTTGATAACCATCGACTTCAACTACTTTCGGGCAGGAATTGGCAACTTTTTTGGGTGTTTAGCGCCTATGGAACGAACCATCGTCCAGTCTGTCTGAGAATCGCGTACTGTTTCAACTAAAAAGTGAACTGTGCCATTAAGCCAGCGTCAACCTTGCTTGCTTTCGACTTGTCGCTTTAGACCACCTATGTCGAAAAAACATTCCGTACTGAGTCCCAAATTATCTATTTTAAATGATGGTCGCACATTGAATGACTAACTTTGATCTTAGCTGACTAAAATTTGGTTTAGCTAGTGCAGTGAAAGCGTTAGAATCCTAACTGCACTGGGAACGACTGTTTGGCGCCTTTAACCACTCCGTAGGTGTGATATCATAGACAGACTTAGTAACAATGGAACAACAATAGTAGAAATCAAAAAACTAGAAATAAGTTTTACTAAACTGGGCCGCATGCATTCCGCGGGCCACGGGTTGGACATAACAGCTTTAGACGCTGGAAACATGGATGATACAAACTTTAAACAAATTTTCGCCAAATATGCTCAGTTGATTCTTCTCCTTCGAAAGGTTTGTCACCAGCGGCTGTAAAATTTTCAGACTGCTGATAAATTTTCTGTCATTAAAAATATCTTCTTGAACTTAATTTACGAAGTTGATGGGAATGTAAAAGGACAATTTCACAGCATTGCGGTTCTCCAGAAACTCTGTTGGTGCAATAGTTTCGTTTCAACCTGGTGTCTGCGACTATGCTAAAAGTTTATTGCACTCTCTACTGAATGGTTGGATTCTGGATTGGTATTTACGAACTAATTCATATCTGCATGGTGAGCTCACTTGATCTTGGCCAAATGAGCCTCATGCATGTTGCCATGGATGCAGTGGTGTAGCAAGACTGAGTGCTGCCCAGAGGTGATTGGAGTCACTGTTTTGACACCTGCTCCTGTTCCAAAAAAGTGTCTCCAGCTCCTGCTCCTCCAGGCCCTATCGAAAATCCCCACTCCGACTCCTGTTTCCACTGCGAACACTTAAAAGCAGTGCCTATTTTTCCCCACGAGGGACTAGCACTGCTGGAGCTATTTAGCTGTTAGCCAATCTAGATGAGTATTGTCATAGTTTTACTGCTGACAAGTTATTTAGTGGTTTTCGTTATAGGTTAAACCCTAACTGTTACCTATAAATGATTTAGTAATAAGCACAATGTCACAAGAACACCTGCTATCTTTTCACATAATCGCCTCCACAAAAAAACAGATACTAGGCTACATCAAAAACACTTCATACCGCCTTATTAATTAAAGTATCTCCCTTATTACAGTATATTGTGAACTTGCAAGATAGTATTGTCACGTTTAGTAATAATTTGAAGTAAACAGCAGTTGAGCATTGACTATGCGCCAGCCAGAAGAGAGTCGGCGCGTTGAATCATTCATTGACCAATTTGACCAAGATAATGATGTCAGTAGATTATATTAATCTAACAATCAGCCTTTCAGATAAATTTTGATTTAACAAAACCTATTATCCGGCTCCTGTAAAAAGTAAAAATTTAACTCCTGCTCTGGGTCCGTTTTTCATTCAAAATTCCGACACCGGGTCCTGCTCCGGCAAAAATTGTAGG
>JGI24022J15233_10009932_pt1 | contig 10758 bp, 8 predicted proteins | sample Ectturendosymbi2_FD_15233 | JGI IMG/M metagenome (IMG submission 15233)
ATCAAATCGCGCCGACCCCTTGGTGACCAGTGTTCCCTCTATGGTGCGCAAATGCGCAGAACTACCGGAGCATTCGCGCAGTGAAATCTCATTCTTGGCGCACTTGCAACATTCCAAATTTGATATCGTATATATATCGCATAACCCTGTCGAAACGTATCACTGGATGTGCGTCTACATCAGGGGTCTCAAACAAAATTTGCTCCGTGGGCCAAATTACCTATATATATATATATAAGTAACCGGAGAGCCACATTATGACGCTGACGCAACAATGGCGGTACCTCATCCTTACAAGAAAAAGCTTTTACATTTTAATTCTTGCGAAAGAGTTATAGGCAAACCATTTCTAGCCTCCTCTACGTTCATTGAAAAAAAGCTAGTTCACTCGCTGGCGGAGCACTTTCAAATATTGGTGAATAAACTAAAAAAACTTAAATGTTGATTATATGAAAATAACCAAAACGCATCGCGGGCCGCACAAAATGCCCTCGGGGGCCACATGCGGGCCGCATGTTTGAGACCCTGGTCAGTGTTGCCTCTAAGAAAATTCTACACTGAGCCAATGTTTGTTTTCTTGCGCACGAAGCGCATGCAACTGCGCAACCATGCAGACACACAACCAATGAAGGGTTCCCAACGATAAAAGGGCTTTGTGATATATACATAAACACCGTATTAAATTTAAAATGTTGCAATTCCGTGAGAATGAAATAGCACCGTGCCAATTGTCTGGTGGTACAGCGTGGTTGCGCACCTTAGAGGGAACACTGCCTCTGGTCTACATGGTTGTGAGAAATTGCATGCGCACTGAAACAAATATTTACTCAATGTAAAATTTTCTCACAGGGAACACTGCTGGTGACTAACTTCACAAACTTGTGTAAACTCATTGATAAATGAAATAAGCGTTAAATTTGGGGCAACAACTCTCTATCAATTTGCCATGCCATGTTATTGTTACGCAACAAAGGCCAATAGTAGAACATTCGCTCCCCGAGTTTCGCAACCTGCCTCTGCAGGCAAGGAGCAACACGAGTGAACTGCAAGCTCATAACTACATGTTCTCAAAACAGTGAACTTGACTCTTGTGCAGTGTGAGTGTCATATCGGCAAACAAACTGTCATTGCAAGAATTAACCCAAATAATCGGATTTAAATTCCTGATTTCACGTTTTCCAGAAATTTTTGCTTCTTAGTCCCAATTTCCAGGGGAGGCAAATGCCCGTTTTGCCCCCCCCCTGCGGACGCCCATGGTTGCCTGGCTTGTTTTTCTCAATCAGGCAGTCCCACATCTGACCTGAGCGGGCACCAGCCATCCAACAGCAATGGACTTCTAACGAAAAAGTCCAGCTTACGTTATTTGCAAATCAACCAAGCTTTACTTCCGAGTTATTTTTCTGAACAGGATCAAAAGTGCCACGTTTTATAGATGTCAGAACAAGGTTCAAAACTTTCTTATCACTTTACAATCGCACGCACTAGTTCAGGGATCACAAACGTGAAAATTCAAGATAGTTTGCGGAAGTCTATAATCTGTACGAGTTTCAAAAAATAATTCTGACAAATTAAACCCTAAACAAAACTAAGGACATTGGCCATGTCAGTGCAGGTGAAACAGCAAAGAGGCTGCACTATAAGTTGTGTGCGTCAAGAGCGTTTCTACTGTTGCAACCACTCGGTGGGCACGGTGTTGAATGTGCGGTGGATACACCACGAACAGGACGTATGCTAAGAATAGCACCTTTATGCAAATGACGCGAACAAGCAATCGTACAATGACCATAGCGTGTAATCTGCATTATTGCTTGCTGCCGCAGTGCGAAGGTTAGCGCGCTTGCCGCTCCAGCCCTCCGATCGCAACACTATCTTTGTTGACTCCGCGTCAAACATTTATGCAAAAGATGACATATTCGTTGAGCCTAGTACGAGTATGAAGCTAGAATGATATCATTTTGACAATCGAAATAAACCAATATGTCGGGCAAACCACAAGAACAGCGCACCTCGGCAACCATATCCATAATCTTCCCCCGTATGTGCACTTGTTGCAAGGGCACTTCGACGTCATCACCTTTATCCTTAACGATTAACCCCATTTTGTAATCGGCTACAGCGTTAGCAGCCTTGTTGATATCATCAAGATTCACCTGGAAAAAGTACCGAGTTTGATTGCGATATTGACTTGAGCGCATGACGTTTGCCACCGTAATGCAGAAAAGAACATGAAACCAATAGATGGAATCGAATCAATTCAATATACAGTACTGTTAACTTTGCACGTTTAACAAATGAAAATGCGTCTACAACTTTACACACAACTGTAACCTAACCTGGAAAACTTCAAATGTTTGATATTAACCTTTTGTTTTGTGCTTATTCGCATCACTTCACAAGATTAACCAGAAATGCTAGGGCGATCGACTAAGCTGCAGAAAAATATGTTGTTTCTGCATTTATCCGAAGGAACATACAGCCTTACTCGGTTTTGCAAACATCAAAAAATGATCAAGTCGACCGGACAGCCAGCAGGTTGTGTCAAAAGTTCAGTTGCTTCATAAAGGTCATAAGGGGCAACGCCGACATACTGTACCTTCACAAACTTATCGTGACGCCGCAGAAAGCGAAGGCTATAAACCATTGAGGCGTATTATGCTTTGCGACCGAGTCACTAAGAGCAGTGGCACACCACGTATTCTAGGATGTGATTCCCACTTAAGTAAAGAAGTAAATGCAACAATGCCTTCAGCATGTCTGCAAAATTATTTGTTCTAAGTGAACAAGTGAAACGCAAAAATCACGAAATTCCAGGGTCGGTTAAAATGCAATCAGCAAACGTCCAATCTTTCTAGTAAAATATGCATGCTTTCTCCTAAAACTGAGTTATACTGGAGGCGTATTTAATCCTGAACAGGGTCAACAACATCAATTTAACACAACAAACGAGGCGCTCGCGACGGCCAAGTTGGTTCACGAGAATTCACCTCTTCGTCAATGGTGTCGAGGACTTCTTTCAACGAAATGTCAACGGATTTTCGTTCGTTTTCATTTTGAAAAGAATCATCTTGTGGCATAATCTCGTCTCCGTCCATTGTGAACTCCACCAAGTAACTAAAAAGACACGACCTGTCTACGCTGTATTCACTTTAACAATTTGCGACGTGCTTGCATTGAGAGGCTATCATGGGCAGGAATTTTTTTTAATTCCGGGCCTCGGGCTGGGCTGTGTAAACGTTGGCCCATGAATGACTCCAGCAATGCATTTTTGAATGATATTCCGCAGATGCTTAGTTTTATGCTTATGTACGCCTCTGCAAAGAAGTAACGCTTATGCGCGACAGCGAATTTCCTAGACCAGTTTTCTTGTATGAACTGGGCCGCTTTATCTGCAGGTTGGGCTCATCATAAATTTCACTCCAAACAGGCATTGATCCGGCTTGACCTCAACCAGACGGCCAGGCCGGCCTAGGCCGTAAAAATCATCCCGTGCGGTTCTACACCTTCAATGATGTTCTCGATAATGCCCATCTGTAAAAAAACACGGCTCTACACATGGAGCAAACACATTTGCAAACAATCTCTTCGATACTGAACCCCACTTTCGAAACCAGAACATTTTCGAACCGCATTCTTTGTTGATTCTTTTCGAAGACTGCGTATTCATTTCTTTTGAAAGTAGACTCCGGTTCAGTATCAACACCCACGCCACAAACGCTGTCGTATCCTTCGGGAGCTTTGATAAGATTCGGCTGGAAGTTGGTGTAAGTCTTACAATTTCCCAAGCAGACTTCACTGACAAGCAACAGTCTTGTGCCAGATGATTTGTTTGTTTGAGAATAGAGGCAACTTGTCCTGAAAACAAACAAGGTTGATTGTCATAAGATGAAACAGTCAACCACAAGTTACCATTTACAAATCAACAAATGAAGTACAAGCATATGTGCAAAGCTCCTTTCTTGCAATGTTTTGCGATACCGACGCCCAATTCAACAAGGAAGAGGGCGAAACATAAAAACTTATCACATCAATACAAAGTTCTATCCGCAAATTCATACTTAACTGTGTTTTGCGACAAAACTTTCTCCACAACAATCTCAGTCAACTAAAAAAAGCGGAGATAATTTACTTTCGCAAACAGTAATGCTAAACCGACCAGCACATAATGAAGTGTGCTCCGCACGACTTGCTGCTCAATGCAAAATAAAATGTACGAAGACGAAGTAATCGCCTGCCGCATCGTCAAAAACTAGCAGCGATAAAATATCTCCATCAGAGTTTCATGCACCAAGAGAAAACCACAATAACTGCAAAAATTTGTGGACGTTTCATAGCATAAATCATGCGATCCATCTTTTGTGGAAAGCAATATCGAGTTTCTTCGGCATCAGTTAGAAAAACGCATTATTTTCACTAAACAATGGATAGCGTATAGCAAATAAGATTCCCATTTGATTAAACCCTTGAATCTTAAAATACAAGACCACGAAAACTTCTATGTGAAAAAACTGTTGTGACATCTTCTAAAGCTGCTTCAACTGAGAATAGCAAGGTAAAGAAAAGATGTGTCCGAAAACGTACGTGACAGATGAGGCCTTAATTACTTACCTCAACGTATGAATTATAATAAATATCACGGCCAAAGCAAACGATACAACTAACATCTTGCAAACGTTACGATAACTACTGTTATTGCAAACGTTTCGATAACTACTTTTGCTATGCACTGAGGATGATAACAGTAGTTATCGAAACGTACGAATTCATTGCTATTTTACTGAAAGCAAATATAATGCGATGAAGTATTGCAATAACCACTCGCGGAAACAGCATGTAGCCACATTTCGTAACTACTTCTGAACATCAAGCTGCGTGGAAGAATGAGGACGAAAGAACGTTTAAGTTGAACTGGGAGTTACCTGACATCGTCAGCGAAGTATATACCACTACCCAGCATGCCACAGTCGCTCCTCTCTCCGCCGTGGTCTCCAACTACCACAAGTGGAGGTAACAGCCCTCGCGAAAAAATCCCAATGAAGTTCTGAAAAAAATTAATTATCGTTTGAACATGCTACCGGCCACAGGATATCATTTCTTCGCATTTGCTGATGGGGAAATTAAAAAATAATGTCCAGTGTTAGAAATAAGCTTTAACAGCGTTGATCAGCATTGATATGTACTGTGTGAATGTGAACACGACCGAAAGTTGTTCTTCCACCAAGCCCAAGAAACAATACCAGAGCTTGTGGCAGGCACATGACGGCGGCGTTGTGTAAACACTGCAGGCGATTTCGGTTTTCGTGCGATCGTGGAAACTACCGTAGCGGCGAGTACAAACAAACACCACGTATTGACGTTGAACCATGATTAATACTTACCACACCATGAAGTGCGAAGCAGCGAGGAAGTCACTCGTCGCATATGCTGAGGAGGCCGACCCGAGGGCCGAACAGAAAATCGCGCGTGTTATTGCGTACTTGCCTTCGGAGTTCGCATTTTACTTTCGATACCATATTTGAACAAAACACAGCGTGTGCGCGTGAACTAAAACGCTTGAGGTGCTTCTTAATTTTGTTGCACCAACTTCTATGTGTCAATACTATAGACCTGTTTCAAACCCTCACGAAAACCACCACTCAGGCTGAAATAAAACACCAAAAATACTCTGTCGCTCTTGCAGAAATATAGCAATCTAGTTCACAAAAAGCAAGGATTTTACTACTATAAGGAGTTTTTGCGGTGGGCTTTAAAACGCAGCGCATAGAACAGCTTGCTAGTCACAACAAATGACCAAATTCTGAACGAATAAATTATTAATGTGCAGAACGTGCGCTCACAGCGGATAAGACGACTTGCCACAGAGCTCATATTCTTATCACGTTCGAAGCAGATATTAGCATGGTATCGCGCAGAGATTTTTTTATGCAAATCGAACGAACTCGCAACAGAGTCATTAAGCCTAAACGTGTCGGGATCAAATGCTGAAAATGGGATCTTTTCAAGCAATTCTTTCCATCATGTAACAGTTTTATCTTTATCCAGTGAGCTGCACTGCGAGACCACATAACCCACGAATGATTTTCATAGTGTCAATCAGCTGCATGGCACCAGCGCTCCCATTTTAGAGATTAGTAGCAAGAATGAACACTGTCTTTATGAAAGGTCAATGTTTGCATGCGCGTTACGTTTCACCATCAAACATCACCCCCAAAAGTTCCAAAAATCCTTGAATGTTGTCCGAAATACCACGTCTCGTAATGTTACGCAGTATTTGCTTTAGCTGCAGCGCGCTCGTGTAGCGAAATGAGGAACTGATCTTACGAGGACATAGGCCATTTTAAGCAAAGCTCAACGCAAACAATTCACCAAACCGTTACCACGCTTTTTTCATTAAAGGAGTACGCAGTTGAGTACCTCTGGTCTNGAAGCGTGGAAGAGCATTTTTTTAGGTGAGATCGAATGGGTGAAGGCAGCGTCTTCAACATCGCGATGNACGCTGAATATGTTCCTCACTCGAAATCCAGCAGGAACACTGAACAAGCATTGGCAAGATACAATNGGTACCACAACATACTGATAAAGCATAATCAACCAGTGTGTGTTTTGAGGNCATTCGCACTGTTACAAAGTCAGTGATCACACAACGCCTTCAAACCTTTATGCAAATTCGACAACACAAGNAGTGAAAANAATACAAAACCCCGATGTGGCGTTNTTTTGTAGAAGTGGCAAAGACGAAGCGAAAGTATCTACGCAGCCAATACAGGTGCATGCAANCTGACAAACTGAGGATNTGATGCCAAACCAAAAACTANCTGGCCTCTTCGATATAATAAAAAACGTTGGGAGGAATTTGGGAAGCAGGGACGGCAGACAATGCTTTAAAGCACAATGCAAAGCTGCATCAGAGGCTGCCTTGTGTAGAAAAATAACCACCTTAAAAATACCAGCCCAGTTTTGTATGCATCCAGAAGCAACCCTTACGTACTTTTTCTCATTCTTTCCGTGGATAAGGTCAAACACGATTTTATATTCTTCGTCAGTGGAATGCAGGTAAGTGATCGAACAGCGCAGCATCGACAGGGCTACTGCAGGTGGAGGTAAGGCCATTTCCAGTGCGTCTCCGTCAACACTTTCTACCAAGAGCTTCATATCTTTGATAAGCTAAGAACACAAGGTACAGAACACATTTGTTGGGGCTCTTCCACACACATTTCGATAATTTCGCAACAAGTGAAGTACGTGACCGAAAACGCATCGTGAAGGTCAAGACAGTTTAAACGAGTTGAAGATATTGAAAACTGAACAATTTTAATTNAAAANAAACGGCCTGAAAACCCACGGAAAATAAANACCGGAAAAAGGTGTATTACTAGATACTGTTCACGCTCCAACTTCAAAAACCAGCCAAATTTGNAGGATTTTGAAGCCAGCAAANACTTCGTTTACGCCTGACGGGAATTGCGCGATTGAACCACTTGCATANCAGACCAATCCACACAAGGCCACAAGTAAAATAGGTTCGTAAACAAAGCCATGTTACAGATACAGTGCAATCTTCAAGCTTCGTTGGGCTTGGTCAGGATTTTGAAGAACACCACTACAGTCCAACGAGTAAAGGGCGGCAGTGCACATTGCAGGAGATACTCAACCTCACTATCGCTAAATGCAAGCGAAATAATGGCACGACGATGACTATGTGGGACGATGACTATCCTAAGGGTTGGCACGACGATGACGATGGGTGGACTCAAAGCCAAGTACACCAAATCAAGTCCAGTCATGTTATATTTTTCACGTAATTTTATTCCAATTTAGATAAATGCTGGCTCCGACATTCACAGCTATTCCATCAAATAAGCAGTCAAGCGCTCTAAAATGTGATCCTAAAGAGTGCTATAGCCATTTATTACCCATCTCCAACAAACTAACCTTGCTTTTTCTACTATTGTCATGAGGATTGATAGAACTATATTCAAAATTTTGAGATCTTCTTTATGTGGACAGGAACTTTTTCTGAAACAACTTCAATATTTCATGTGGTTCAAATTACATTTCAACTAAATTGAAACTCTGAGCTGCTTTAACCACCTTTTGGCACTTTTCATACAAGTCAGTGACATTCACATGCCAAATAGCGCTTCCTAATAAAAGCTTGTATTACACTGTCAACAGGTTTTGATGGCTGCCTCGAAAAACCACCCAAGCCGATAGCTTAAAATAGACCTGGACGTATAAGCAGCGATAAAGGTTTAACGGGTCAAACGCTTTTTTGGAGGAAAACTGCATGTAGAAAAATGTCAGTAATTTTTTCGACTTTAAAGTAATATGTATTTTTGTTGAAACTGAATCAGTTGAACAATAATGTCGAAACTGAAATTAACACATCATACCGAAACAAACTATATATGAGCAATAAAATGAAACTTTCGCAACACCTGTTTTAGTTTGTTAAATGCATGCCCATCAAACCAAACAAGCTCAAGTAAAACACGCAACAACCACTAACAACTGCGGGCATATAAGAGGATTTGAAGATATGCCTTATAGTTCATAGATGATTAATTACCCTCTACTCGCTCATAACAGCGGATATTGACCAAATCAGCATATAGGAGTTTTAATCGAAGCCGTGTGAGTAATTCGGCGCCAAGCTAAATCACAGCATTGGTTGCGGCGCCTTACTTGTACCGTTAAAGTGTATTAGTAGCACAACTGCACAGTGGTGCAAGTCAGCAATAAACAAGTTTATCTTATTTAACCAGTGACCAATTAATATTCCTGGATGATAAATTTATTTGCTTTGGGTCTTGAGGCAAACCAAATTTCCTAAAAGAATTCTTCCGATAAAAATCACTTCAGTACAAAAAGACAACTAGATGGTAAATAATCGATACCTGAACAATATCCACAAACATCGACAAAGTCCTTTTATCGTTTATTGTCGTTGTTTCTCTCATGTGAATACACGACGAAAACTGTCTTGACATATCAGACGTGTCTTTGCCATCATTCAATGCGTCTCTGAGTTTCATCAGCAGAACAACAGCTTTTGTTATCTGAAAACGAACCAACTGTTAACTGAAATTGTCTAATAAGTAAAAACACCAATACACAGAAGAGGAATGTTACGTCAACTACGTGCGGAAAACTTGGTTAAGAACATTAAAGAATGGATATGGCTTTAGCTGTAGTTAACAAATAAAAATAAACTATAACAACAGTGGCTTTCACGAAGATATCCCAAACCTAAATCTAAGATTCAATTACAACAAACAAACAAAATCTTAGAAAGCGTTTCCCGGCCTCTTTCTCCAGGAACACTAACAGTCTACGTCTTTCAAAACTCTATACTACTTTAACAAAAAATTCTAAATATATTTTCTTCTACCAACATTTCAAGAGTGTGATGATCTTCAATACGAAAAATTCCATAATTTACAACTAGCGAGTCACAAACGTAAAGCAAAACAGGTCGAAACCATAGGGGATCCAGGGGTTAGGGGGCTGTAGCCCCCTTAAATTTTCATATACGTTTTTTGATAGATGTTCCCGACACAGAAATATCCATTGGGGTGACTTTTTGGATAGCCTTTAAATAAAGCATTTCTTGCACAGAGATGGGGACGAAAATATTACATGCAAAGTTTATTTTGCTGGGTTTGGGCAGTCCAAATATGTTTATTTCAATAAATATGACATTTCTAAAAGTTTCTATACAAAAAATATGGTCCCATTGTTACATAAACCGTAATTTAGTATTTAAACTCTTGTTTCATTTGGGCAAGATTGTGCTTAATTCTTGCGAACAAAAGTTGAATAAGCAGCAGACAATACGATTTTTTTTCTAAAAGCTTTCCCATTGTATCAATTAAGCGAAGACATCAAAATTACACTTCAACAAACTTACAAACGCAGTTAACTGCAGGCTGGATTAGAACGCTCAGTGACAGCGTAAATTCCATAACAGTAGACCAAACCGTAAAACGTAGTCTGCATGTCAGGTAGGCTGAAAATGAAGCGCGCTAGATTAGCTGTAGGCTATGCTAAAGATGAGTACCGATTAGCACCAGATCTGCCAGCGACAATTTTTGGACAAAGGTTCAGCTCAGCACGATATCAGATGCTTTTTCATCGACCTATGTTCTGCTGTCTCTAATAATGTTTTTTCAACCTACTGTACATTACTTCTAAAATAAACGACAGGACAAACTGTCAGAGGTGATTGATAACATACAGACAGAGTTCACACGAAAGTGTCTGAAATCCCTCTGCCGGACTCGGTGGGTGGAGCGACATACAGCGGTGTAAATCTAGGCAGAACTCTTCCCAGTCATCGCAAAAAGTCTCAGAGATATCGCGCTAAAAAGGACAGAGTGCAACAGAACCGTAAAACCATTGCCGATGCCAATGGTCTACTATCACAGAAAAAGGATCGTTCCTGGTGGCTTTGGTCATTGGCTACAATGTCCTAAACCAGTGTTTTTCAACCGGGGGGTTCCGCAGAACATCAGGGTTCCGCGAGTGGCTGCCAGGGGTTTCGCCGAAACCCTACCGAATTGCTTGGTACGAAATTTATTTATTACAGAAAATAGGATAGACACTTGGATCATTGCATAGGGTTCCATGAACAACGCAAGCATTTGCGGAAGGTTGCGCTGCAGAAAACAGGTTGAAAAATAGTATACTGTCCTAAACTATATCAAGGGCCTCAGAGTCATGCTGCGGGAAAGCTCAATCAACATCACCCGAGTAATAGGG
>JGI24022J15233_10009933_pt1 | contig 10757 bp, 10 predicted proteins | sample Ectturendosymbi2_FD_15233 | JGI IMG/M metagenome (IMG submission 15233)
GGCCATTTTACATGTGGGTGCACCTTATATAAAAAAATGAGGCATTTTTGTGACATTGGGTTACACCCCTTGTTGGATTATAATGATTTGACCCACATGGAATGTTAACAGAGTAAATACTTCACCTATTGACCAGGCATCATCAGCTCTTATGCAAATGAATATCAATAACCAAGAGTTCAAAATGAAAATCAAAACATTCTGTTTCAGGAAGCTCTTGTTCTCTCTCACTGGCAGTCATTTTCAATTTCAGTTAGTGACTTTAGCTTTGCAAATTATGTAAATTTTTGAAAATCACAACACCGAGAGGCTCTAATGATACATCCAACTAAAAATTAGCCACTTTTATTACAAATAAGCATCAGTGATATTTTTTAAGACACTGTTCTTCAAAATAAGCAAAAATCTTACAAATAACCACAATCGAACAACCTTGTGTTCAATATAATAATTGCAAGATTGATTCTATTCCAGTGTCATGAACAAATCGGGAGTTAACAGAGTTGTTTGGGCAAGACCTAAGCTCAACCACAGTGGACCCATACGACGAAGTACCAAGTTGGACAAAATTCCCTTTCTGGCAGTGGCAAGGTCTCTGGGAGATCTGTGGAGCTTCAACTCGGAACTAAACGAGTTTGTTGTAAGTTTTCCTGTTTTCGTAACTATGCAACTCACACAGCATGTCAAAAAATTTCCTTGGCAGGGTTAGGTTTTGAAAAAGTTTTAGCTGCTTTCAGAACCGTTGCTTTTTTAGCTTTTCCTGCAGAGGTTCGTGCAAGAGAAAATTTGGAAGCGAAGTGCCTAGAAAATTTTTAAGTGAAGTGTGTTTGAATTTGTGTAATTACTCGAAAATATGGACCGATCTGAGCATGGCTGGTCAGAATATTAAGCTTTCTTCCTGCATCATAAGCGAACAATTTAATTTCTGGAAGCATACTGGCCGTGTCTTGGGAACGACCAAAGTTATGTTTCGCATTTGTTTCTTTGCTCTAGACCTCGTTGTTAAACCATGCAAAAGCTCTGCTGGATAATCAAGTCAGTGGCGCAGGGAGTGCTGGGCAGCAACGTGTGTGTATCGTGATTTTCCCGGTTTCGCAAGGAGCAAAGCATGACTGAAAAAGTGTGAACCCAGCTGAAATGAAACCCTGCCCTGGTTTCCATAGTCTTCGCGTATTGAAGCAGACGTGTTTTTCTCTGCGGCAGTTCGTAGTATCTTAGCTCGCCAAAAAACAAGCCTCCCTTGAACTCCGTTTACTCGTAGCTTGCGAGTTGCGGTGCAACGTCGGGGTGGACGTAACGTTCAGCTGTTAAACGGACGCAGCACAGTTGCTGGCGATAATTGCTGCTGAGAGACTAAGCGTGACGCGAAACAGGTGTCTTTCTTTCAGTGCATACGCAGCACCGGTTCTCACTCCGTGCATGTTGCAGGTTTCTCCCATCCCCGACGTTTACGTCCACGACCTGCACCAAAACAAGGAGCAGTTTGTCGTGCTCGCCAGCGACGGCTTGTGGAACATGGTGCGACCGCGAGAGTGCGTGACAATCGTGGAAAATATCGAGCGACGTCGAAAAGACGGCGTAAGCTTCACTCTTTCAATTCTCAATATTTTTGTTGCTAACGTTGCACGGGCAACATCAATATTCGTCTCACCGAACACCATTAATGCGTTGATGTACACCTGTGCGGTTGCCAATGTTGTCTTTTTCTAGGTTTGGCATATTTGACAGAGATGGTTCTTTTCTCAATTGGTATCCACTATCCAAGTTTTCTCATACAACTATTTAATAGAAAATGAAAAAAAATTGTTGAAACCAACTAACGAGAAAGCTAAATGCGACCTTGCAAAATAATTAAACTAAGTTTTTTTTATGTAGTTCCTGTGTAGTGTACAATACCAAGTATTTCAGAGAAAATATCGTCCGTACGCTCCAGCGTTTCTGGATGTCGAACTTAAACTTTCTATCAGCTCGATTTCAAGTGGCGAAGCCAAGCGATTTGCACTGCGCAGCTGTTGTAGAAAATAATATGTATTTCCACCAAGTAACGTTAAAGCCTTGTATATGTAGCTGGTTGAATCCGAACGTAGCTTTTTGTGAACTAGAACAGGAGATCCCAACCTGGGGTACATTTGCCTATCCGAAGGGGTACATTTAAGGTTAGCAGAAGATGAGAAAAATATATTCACATATTATTTATTTCCAAAAATCATTATATGCTTGTTGTTAAATATGTCTATGAATGAACATGATAATATATTTTGTCATAGGAAATCTTAGGGGTACATTTTCATCGGTCAACATGCTGAAGGGGTGCATGCTCATTTGTTGAAATGCTGAAGGGGTACATGGTCAGAGGAAGGTTGGGAACCCCTGCCCTAGAAAGTAGACTCAGCCTGTGGTTCGGCAACGCTCCCGGCGTATTGCGCCACATCCAACTGCGTTTCCTCCGCAGTCGACTTCACACGATATTCCACATTCTCGTGGCGCATTGCGCTTATGCCCACCATCCCTCGGGAACATCATTTTGCTTGCACCCCATCCATTGGGAACACCGTTTTCGTTGCGTAGTTCGTCGCAGTACGCTTGTGGTTGCTATGCGTTTAACACACGCGCCNGCTGCGTGTTCATATGTCAATTTATTTTGTGCGTCCTTAATGCGAAAATGTCTGCTACCTGCGGCGGTTTTGAAGTCCTTGACCGGTCGCGGTGCTTCGTGCCACGTTCAGCTTGATTCGGATAGATTCGCTTTGATTCCGACAGGTCGCGATCAGTGTTACCTCTATGGTGCGCAATTGCGCACTACCACCAGACAATTTGCTCAGTGCTATCTTATTGTCGCGCACTTCCAACATTCTAAAGTTAGTACNGTATATATAGATATAACGCATGGCCCTTTTAACGTTGGGAAGGCTTTACTGTTTGTGTGTATGCATGGTTGCGCAGTTGCATGCGCGTAGTGCGAAACAAAATAACGTTTTGCTCAGTGTCGAATTTTCTTAGAGGGAACACTGGTCGTGGTAGATCCATTTCCGGTGTAACCTTGATGGTTGTTGCGTAACGTTTCCTGCTCACGACAGAAGCCGATAAACTTGTTTGTGCAGCAGTTGCGAACTCAAAACTACTATGCAATAAAAAGTATGACTTTGTGTGTGTTTTGACAAGGTAAATATCAGTGAAAGATTGAGGAAAGCTTCGTAAAACGGTGCTAATATTTCTGGAAAGAAGTGTTTGACTTGGTCGTTCGTAAACGAGCGCTTTGCATTTAAAAGCATTTTTGTTCGCTCACTCTTCCCAATCGGGTCTCAAATTTTACCTGCCAAGCGAACTTGGTTTTCTCAACTACCTTCGGCGAAACCGTTTCGTGGAAAGCTCTCCAGAGCTTTTAGTTGGAACACACAGCGCGTTCAATATTGCTCCTAAACATCTGCTTGAGAGTTTAGTGATAAATGATAAGCAGGAGAAAAATTTTAGCAACTTTGCTGAAAGTCCTTGACATGAAGCTGCCCCACAGTCGAACTTCGCAGCGTTTTGACGTTAGCAAGGCGGCAGTAGACGCACGTGGCGCCCTTTCTGACCAGGCCAGCTGTCTTCTCTTTTCCCAGCCAAGCAACGGACTGCGTGGTGCATGTCGACTGAGTTCCCACGACCAAAGAGACGCCCCAACTCACAGGGATTTCCAGTGTTCTGCTGTCAGTTATACCCAGCTGATAATTTGCCGTGTACAGAAAATATTTACTGTTGCCAAAACAACACTGGAAAAGCTTGTCGCTATTTATCGGTATTTCGGTGTCTGTTTATCTATTTATCGGTATCTTTTTGTTTGGGAACGCTTCATGCTTGCCTTCAGCCGACGACGTCTCAGGTCTGGTGCAGCAAAATGTTCTATTTTCCAGGAAACAGTCGTGAGTCCTGCGCAAGCGCTCGTGGAGACGGCGCTCAATCGCTGGAGCTTTCGCCAAATGCGCGCCGACAACACGAGCGTGATCGTTGTCATCATCGAGCGACGAATGATCGAGTCGGCGAAGCGCAAGTCCGCGTATTGCGAAAGTTGGACGTATGTACTGTCATGTTTGAAATTGTATGATGCTTGATCTCTGTGATGTCACACTCACAGTGTCAGTCAACCTCCATTATGGCATCACTGTTGCCCAGAATTTAGCAAAGTACTGTATCACGATGTTGTGTACCAGATGTGGAAGGTCGCGCCTGGCAGCAGTGTTTTTCTGAAGGTGTTTTGCGGGACTGAAACGGTCTCTTAAATTTCCTCAAACAGTTTCTCAAAATACAATAGAATATCACTTTGCGTTCGACAACAAAGTACTCTAAAACCTCACTTTACGACAACCCTGGCATTTACATAAAATGCTGCAGATATCTCAAAATTCCTCAGCGGTCACCAAAGCCAAACCTTTAAAAAAATCCCTGCCTGACACTTAACTGGCAGTGGNAGCTTTTGGCGTGGTGTGTGAAGAACGTCCGTCATTGTCGACCTCAAGCCCATTTTCTGTTTCATAAAGAAAGCGCTTGGTCTGGTGCATAATTGTCTTCATTCATCACCCAATTTGCGCTGACACGGCTACGTGGCATTCCTTAGCTCTGTTTTGTCCGTGTGATTTGCAAGCCGCATCGACAAGTAGGTCCTGCCATGCCCTTAAACAGCTGGCCAGTGTATGTGCAGTCGTGCTGCACATTGTATGAAAGATGCTTGGGAAGCAGGAAACGGATTTGCAGTGTATATGCATTTGTCGCTGCATGTCAATGTCCTTTCGTGTTGTAAATTCTATAGCTTTTTCGTTCTTTTCTGCAANTGGTGTTCATTAGCAAATTCTTCATATCCGGTTGCACGAAAGATTTTTGCATCCGTACAAAAAAGGAGTAAAAGCAAACTGCGTACGGTAAGCCAAAAACTCCGGTCGAGAAGGCATGTCTACTTTGAAAGACGCACCGCAATTTCGGTGTCGCCGTCGGGTTTAATTGCGTCGGGGATTTCCATCAAAAACGTTTTATTGCTTTGAAAAACGCAAACGAAAAATCGATTTCGATTTCCACGTCGAGGTTCGATTGTGTCAAGCTTTCCCGTCAAGAATCCCCCCGCCTCTGGCGCAACGTCAACACAAATTCTCACTGAAGTCAGTGCGAGACTGAGCCATGTATTTAAGCTGTAACTTTATGCAAATAGTTGAGTTTTTTTCTGCAACGCTGATGTGCGTGATTACGGAATCTACGCAGTCAGCTTGACGATTTGGGGGCAGGAACAGGTTTTGTTCAGCTGCTAAACCTTCCAAGGTCACGGGAGGCACGAGCGTCGAAAGTAAAAAACAAGTTTCAGGACTATAACTTGCCCAAATCGCACCTGGCGGGCGTGGTCTTTCCAACTCAAGGTCCCAACTCTGCATCAGGCAGAGCGCAAGTTCTTCCAATAGTAAAATTTGGCCACCTTGCATTTTTTCGACAAAAAAACTTCTGAAACGTTTTTCTCTGCGCGGCACTCCCGCTTAAGTGGCAGCGATCCTAGACTGTGGCGCAGACCGAACATTCCCCGTCTGTGGCTTCCGAGATAAGCGCGTCCAAAGTAGTTGTGCGGTTTTATGTTTCCGTTCATGAATAAACAATTTCGCCAAACTTGTCTTTGAAGAAAACGACTGTCGTGTGAGTTTCGTAAGAGCTCGCGACATAGACATCAGCGACGTCATGTTGCGGACACTGCGCCACGCGAATGACGCTCTGCGACCGCGCCTCCCTGCAAAAAGATTGCTTGGGACGTCTAACAAGAAAGAGACTCGTTTCCTCGGCAGCGGTAATGGGGTAATGCGTGAGCGTCAGCATAGATGTTACTCATGCACTTCACAGCTCGACAAAAAGTGAAACCCACATTTCAGCAAACTGTGAGTGAATATCGAACACAATTTGGAAAAATTGAGTTCGTCGACTGCCCTTTCAAGATGGCAATCGAGCGCGGGCGTGCTTCAGCTTTTAAATTCTTCCGCACAATAGCCATTCTGTGAAGTTCGACACTGCAGCAGGTGGCAAAGCACAAAGGGTATGTGTCGTCAGCTTGTGCGTACTTTAAATAATGTCGAAGTAAAAGGGGGGTGGGAATATATGCCCCTTATGTTTCGTCACATATTCTTAAGATGAAAGGTCACTTGAATTTACTTCTAAACTTCATAGAACCTCGTAAGAAATCCAATTTTTGATGGATGTTGTCACTGCACCCATCGTCTAAACCAAGGGTAGGGAACCTATGTAGTACCACGGGCCGCATTAATTGTTCGTTATCCGTAGCGGACCGCAAACTCGATTAATTTTTTACTGAAATTCTCCCTTTATCTAACTACGAGGAAGAGTGACGTATCTTGACTTACTATCTGAGTACCTGCTTTATCATGGAGCTTTGTTTAGACGCGATTTTGTGCTCTGACTTGGGTAGTTAAATTTCTGATGTGGGCCATAACAAATGTTCATGTCGCATTTGGCCCGCGGGTCGCACGTTCCCCACGCCTGGTCTAAACTCTAAAGAATGTTAAGGAATTCAATAGCCGCGAATAGCGGCAGGTTTGTGAGTGATTTCCGATGGCAGAACGGCAACAGAAACCTGACTTCACGTTGGCGGTGCTTCAGGAGCGACCGGTTTCACTTTCTCGAAGCACGTCCCCGGCTCCGCAAATTAGACGCAGGTATTTCTCCCAGCTCTGAATGACTCTTTCTGACTCGGTGGTGTTTGGCTTTTTTTCCTGCTGCCTGCGCATGTACTGATCGTTTCCTGTGCGGTTGTACTTTGCATTTGCATAGTTGCGTATCCTGTCCATGCCAGAGTGTACTGTGCATTAGCGTTTCACTGCTTTCATACTCTGAGCCGGCGGCCTTCAAGAGCACATCTGTTCCTGCTTTTTTCGCTGAAAATTTTCGGTCATTTGTCTCACAGTTGTATTAAAACTCGTCATAACAGTGTTTTTTAGCCTGTATGTTCAAAGATTCTGACCAAAATGCCTTTAATTTTTTGCGGTCATTTCAAAAACGCTTCGGTTTATGACCGAAAAAAACCTCTGTTCAACAAATGTTGTCCTTTCTATATTTCACCATGAACAGCTTTTGACTGTTGGTCGTTGGTCATTTAAAACGCTTGTGTCGTCGTTTCTATGGTATATATGTCAAGTGAAAATGTCGCTTTTTCCCCTGTCGTGATGGACAATCAACGTGAAAGCGCAGTGGACCTCAGAAAGGTGCTGACAACACGTAGGCAACACACCCCTGGTCATACTGCTGCAATCATTTAACACACTGTAGTGAACGACCTCCGCTAATCAGCATAAATACGCGACAAGGGTGATACAACCGAATTCGACCGCAGCGTTTTACGAGGAAATCGATTTCCAAAAACCAACCAACTCCACTTATAGCGGCTGGCTTGGCTGGCACGATGTGCCAGCATAGTACAAACGCGCAAGGCACGTTTGGAAAGGTACAACTGTGCCAACGATCAAACAACTATATTTTTGCGCCGCTAGGACGTAGAATCATTTAAAATTTTAGAATCTCACCGAGTTGTGATGCCCATAACTTGGATGCGCGCATTATTCCCTCTACGATTTTCAGGGGCTGCCAAACTTCGTTACAGAAGACTGAATCCCAGATATGGGGGGACGTGCAAACTTTCCTTACTGCGTCTTTATGTGCACCGTGCTCAAATGGTGCAAAGACAAGTTTTATGTTATTATTAACGTGATCTGTTTTTTTTTCGCTGAGACATTTCGGTCATGTCTTTTTCTGGACATTTTGCTCACCGGGATATTTCGGTTATTTGTCTCACAGCTGTATTAAAACTCGCCGTAGCGGTGCTCATTAGCCTACATTTTCAGACAATCTGACCGAAATGACGTGATTTTTTTCGGTCATGTCAAAAATATTTCGGTCCGTGACCGAAAAAGCAGGACGTGATAGTAGTCCGCAACGTTTCTCGCTAGTTCAAACAAGGACAAGGTTGAATTTAGCAGCAAACCACGTGGTTCGTCACAACGTTAAACTGCCTGACGTTGCGCATGCGCGGCAAGGCGCTGTTCGTCAGGCAAACTGTTTCGGAAACGAAAAACCGCAGCAGACTCGAGCTGCAGAATTTATCGAATGCAATTGTTTTGACAAGAATTGATGCCACCCCGTTCGTGCTCGCTGAAAGGTTTTGTGAACACCGACGTATTCTTTTCTTTACTGCGTAGCCTTTTCTGTTGCACGCAGCGAGCGAAGGCATATTGCAGCAGGGCTGCGGAGTCGCAAGCAGCTGGAAGTTTTTGTGTGGAGTCGGAGTTCGATGCCTAACAACACTTGGAGTTGGAGTCGGATTTTTTTGTCCGACTCCGACTCTGGAAGTCCCATAATATCACACTCCTAAATTGGGAATTCTTGTTGAAATAGTGCAATTTCATTTGAAACGTTTGTTGAAGCAGAGAATTCTTGCTGTATACCACGATTTCCATTGAGTGCTAATTGCTACAAAATTGTTGACAGGCAAAATTCATGTTGAGGAGTCGCAGTCGGAAATTTTGGAAAGGTCGGAATCGGACATTTTACCTCCGGCTGTGCAACCCTGCATCGCAGTGTTCTTCTACACTTTTGTGAACTTTTTGTACCAAGCTAATGTGACTTTGCGTAGTCATTTGCTGCATGTGGAGGAAAGGTCGAAAATAGCAGTGCTTTTTATTGCGCACGCGCACAATGCGAAATACTTTTGTCAGTATGATAGCTCGCCATTCGGATAAACCAATTTTATGATCATGATCGTGGCGCACATGAAACGGGGGCCAACCGAGCCGAGCTATTAACGGGACTTAAGACGATTCGCCTATCGGTGAAAATCATTTAAGCGTTATGCTGTTTACTGCTGTCTACAGAGCAGCCTATGGTACATTTCGCCATCTGGCAAAATCTTTACTACGTAGAAACCTACCGAAGATGCAGTGAAGTTTGTTGTGCTCAAAACTGTGCACAAAACAGTGTCGACCTCTTGCACCTAACCGCGACTCAAATAGCTCGACGACAGAGAGAAAAAAGCTGCGTTCGCCAGCCTGCCACTGGTTGACCGTGTGTTTACACGTGCTATCCTTATGAACAGTGTTTTTTTTGTGTTGTACAGAACTGGAACTTCAAACAATTCTATAATGAACAAAAAAGTAGAACAGTCAAGCGAAGAGTCTGACAAAAGTATGAGCTGTTTGTTTGTTTCGTCGCTTTGGTTTAGCTCAACACTTTGAAAGGGTGTGAGTTTAATTGCGAAAAAAAAGCTAAAATGCAGATTTTCTCTTAGTCTCTTCTTTTTACGACCTGTATATTTAAAGAGTCACTTCTTTTTACGACCTGTCTATTTAAAGTTTATTTGACTGAATAAAGACCACTTTGCGATAACAATTGTTCTTTTTGACCCTGGGATTTTCTTTCGCAGAGATATTTCAGTAATTTTTTTCTGAGACATTTCGGTCATTTGTACCACAGTAGGATTGAAACTCGCCGTAACACTATTCACTAGTCTATATTTCTGACCGAATTCACTTAATTTTTTTCGGTCATTCAAAAAAAATTCCGGTCTATGACCGAAAAAAAACCTAGTTTGTGGCCTTCAATGCACTTCTGTTGGAGAGCGATTCGTTGGTCGCTTTCCACTCAGCGTGACTCCCTGGGCGAAAGAGGTTGTTCACCCCAACATGTGTCATCGTTCTCGGACTGTGGAGCTACAACCTCTAGAGAGGTCGTTTCGCTTCGTGAGAGTCAATCAATTGTAGCGTTCGGTTGCCCGCATAGACAGCATGTGGCATTCGGCGTTCTGGCAAAGTTGCTGTTGTATCGTTGTTGTCACATGTTCAAATAAGCATCGCCCTCGAGCATTTTCGTTGCTTTTCCAGACTGGAAATTACTGCAAAACGACGACAACGTCTCGACTTCCACAGGTAACACAGCGCGTCATTCTATTTTTATCGCCTTGGTCTCGAACCACACCGGTGTGTGGGGGAGGGAGTCGGCGTGTTTTGAAAACCCCTTCCGATGTAGCAGAACCGCGTCCACCATCACAATCGTTTCAAATGGAAATCATTGTTGAGTGTTGCATAATCATTGAGGATTAATACATAATCACTGATTACGTGAGGATAATTATAGTTCCGAAATAGGCAAACACCCGCCATAACGTAGGAACAGCATATTGCACGCAGTGATCGAAACTTTGAGCTGAAACATCGGCGTACCGAAAACCTGTGAAACCCAAACCCCAACAGCAACATATGCAACTAGGAGGCTTTGGTTTGTGATGATGACCGACCTCGAGAAGTTGATTAAAACCTACCGTGAAAAAGTTCATAGACGCACCATCCTTCGGAACGCTATCGAGAGAAGCCTAAGTAGGTTTTCTCCTCAAAGCAATTGTGTCTACGACAGTTTTGTAAGTTTTCTTAAAGTCTTGTGAACTTTTTTCAGTGATCACACAGCGTTCAAACTAATCGATGGGCGTGCCGTTCATTGGTGCAGCAATCGTCTGTAAACACCGCAAGGTGTTGAGAATTTTGTTTGACCGTTTTTTACAACCGCGATGCTTTCGTAAAACTTTCGCGTTGTCCAATTTTCACTCCAAAGACTGAGACGGAAGGTTGGAAGCGCTTTTCAACGATGTTTGCGCCGAAATCGTTGTTGCGATAGGCTGGTGCTGCGCGCAGGATAAGCTTTCAAGTCACCGTGATGTGTTCAGGGCCCAGCAGCTCGACCCCTCCGAACGAACC
>JGI24022J15233_10009939_pt1 | contig 10756 bp, 2 predicted proteins | sample Ectturendosymbi2_FD_15233 | JGI IMG/M metagenome (IMG submission 15233)
AGGACCATGTAGGTCGCCCGCGGGCCTGTTCTAAAAATAACATTAGCATGATCAATGTCTTCACATTAACGAATATCAATACTAAAATAATTAAAGGTAAATTGAGCAAAATGTTTATTTCGGAAGTGTGTATCAACCTAGTAGCCCTTCGCATTAATCGGTACACAAGAAGTAGCTCGCAGTTTGAAAAAGGTTGGTGACCCTGGAATAGACTCTCCATCGGTCAACGAGGACTATCTATAGAGCAGACGTTCAATAAAAATCCGTGGCCTGTGATGCGCAGCGTTTCTCCTTCTTTTCTTGGTTTTTGCTGAGGTGAAGCAATGACATATTTAAAACCGGTTGAAACTAGCTTTTTCTGAACATCTGCTTTTTACAGCATCTCTATTGTTCGGGTCATTGTTGTTATTAATCGAGCATATCGAATGCGCTGCCAAACGCTTTTACGATTTCCACACAATTTTTGCACTCTGTTCAAATTCCTCACTAAAATTTGTAGTAAATCTATTGCTGTATGATGAAAAACTTGTTATCCTAAAGACAACAGTCATTTAGTTCGTTTAGCTAGTTAGTTGCGTGTTTTGTGATACTTGATTTGATGAAGTTTATTGTCAATTCATCATGCTGCTTTACATCACATAGCTGCAAATCAGATGTAAACATGCTGGAGGGTGTTCGTATAGATAAAACAATATTTTATTACGAAAAATAGACTTGGGGTATATTTCAAAAAATTGAATTTCGGAAGATTATCAAAGCAATTATTGATCCATAATGTTTCACGCAAATGTTTTGAGAAAGGGTAAGATCCTGATTGGTTTGACTACATTCTGCGGTGTTCCGTTTGAAAATAGAAAAAACTTATGTTGAAAAGCGCAGCTGCTACTGTATGGACCAGATGTATGCTTCTAAAGGTGCTGAAGACTGCTGTTTTTTGTAGGAGTAACCTAATAATTGAGGGATTAACTTTGCAGGAGCGCTGATCAATCACCTAACTAAGAAAATTGGATGTTGCCAATCTGAAGAAAGGCAGTATACTGCAAGAGACTCTCAACACCTTTGTCCGTTAATAACTCTGCAGTAGCATTCTAATGTGGATTGTTTTTCTTGATCCGATGTAAAGCAAACTCACCGATACACGTGAAGATTTAGACAGAGCGATGTAGCATAAAATGGTTCAACGTAGAATGAATAATACAGTAACTAACAACAGCTTTGAGCGTTCACAGGAGCATCAGAAAATCACGACTAACCACTATGATTTCGGTTAGCATGTTACTATGTCAACTGTAAGGCTGTTTACGCTGCATCGAATCACAAATAGAAAATGCTTGAAATCACTCACTAGAAATGCGCAAAATAGTAAGGAACGTGTGCATCCACTACAATACCATTCACTGGGCTACACCTGTAGCTTATGCATTTATGCTCAGAAATTCTGAAGAGACACTTTACTGTCAATTTGCATTCTTAAAGTACGGAAGTACAAGGAAGAGTGCATTCTTAGACAGTCGCGATTCAATGTATCAGCTTCTTCTGAAGCCAAGTTGTGGGGATTCTTGCAAAGAATAAGCTTGCTAAGGTATTGTTATTGTGAGCATTTGAAATCCTGACTTTGGGTTTGATACTAATCAACCACAATATAAGACACGGTCCAGATTTTGCAACACAAGCAGTCTTTACTTGATCACATACTTAAACCTTGAAACCTCTGAACATATTTGCAAGAATCATGGGAATTTTCTATCTTAAACTTTCGGGTTATATGACAAAGATAAATGAATGGGAAACAGCTTGCTGAAAAGTAAATGAACAACTGTTGCTTACATTTCGGTGACAAGCATGCTTTACAAAATATGACAGAAAGTTTCAGAAATTTGTTTTCAAATCTGCTTTTGTTAATGCTAAATTTCTGTTTCAGCTGCCCACGACTTTCATAATATTACTTTTGCAGAACGCCAAATGAGCGCGTGGCACAGAAGGCGTATCTTTACTCTGGCAGACATTCCTAATAAAACTGTGAAGTTTCCATTGTTCACATCAAAGTAAGACCGTCTATAGTATACGAAATTCTGTGTTTTTATCGTGGACGAATCGGTTAAGTTTAAACCCCAAACACAAACATCGCACAGAACGTCTCAGCAACGACAAAAATGTAGTATTCTTGCACACAACATGTCACCAAAATTTAGAATGAAACAGAAAAGACGGCGTAGAGTAAAGAAACCTCAATGCAGATAATCACCGTGCTTGTTAAAAATCTAGTTTTGCATTGCTTAGAATACAATATGTATGCATTAAGCAATGGAAGACGGGTCTGGTTGCCCTAAGATAATAAAATTAAAGACACTCTGGAGCTTTCAGATCAATGGCAGGGTAGTTGGGATTTCAAAGAACTTACAAGTAACTAAACATTCAGGTCAACTGTCTCTACTTTGAAGTTCAAACTGCTCCTGGAATTAAATTATTTTTACTTGATTTATAGAGAAGCTGAGCAAAACGTGAGCTTCATCAGGCTGAGCAAAGCTTAAGCAATTTGTTTTATTATCTCGACGTTTTCTCATCAACTTGATGTTGTGGTTGCGCTGACCTGGATCAGAAAAATGCTATTAACGTCCCGGAGAAAATCCCATGACCTTGTTCAACTTGAACTACGCCTTGAACAAATGTCATTGCAAGGTACTTGGTCTGACTATTACCTGTTATATATTGAATGAGTACAGTTGTTATTTATATGATTGCATACTAACGATTTCTTAATGTCGCACAGTTTTTAAAAATTTTTTCAATGATGCCAAGTTAGCAGTTAGGACCAGAACCTCTCAGATAAATTTTATCAGGGGGTACGAAGATCGATACCGCGCCCCCTAGCTTCTGGGGCCGGTGCCAAAGGTTGTATAGCTTGTTTGTATAGAACCTGAATATATATAAGACAGCTACCATACTATGATTTAGACACATATTAGTTGTCATGCTGGCAATAACTAGCTTACAAATGTAATTTTTGCTTGAGTACAAAAAAACTTAGCGTGCCTACTTTCATCCTACCGGGCCTTAGTACGATGTACCTCTTGCACCCCTCTCTCGTAGGCCCTGGTGAGGACTATAATAAGGTCTGAGGTATAATCATGAACATCACATGCGAGTCTGTCACACGACTGCGTAGGGACCTTCTCGTTACAGTCTTCTTCCGGTTAAAAAAAAACTACTTTGAGAATCTGCTTTTAACTCCACATTATATTATTGCGTCAATGCGATTTTGGGAAAAGGATGCTTTAAGTTTGACTTATTCCATCATCCTTGCGGCCTTACTTTGCAGATATATGAAGTGATAATCGTTTTCATGAGTGGAAATGGACGAGTTTTTCGTACATCAACACGATAGCTCATTTTCTTCACAGTCGCATGAATGAATAGTATCAGCTACGTCCACGACAAATTACTGTATTGCAGAAACTTAAGCACGGTATACAGTACACAAACAATCACGACGAAAAAGAATTCACAACCTACATATTGTTTAACTTGCTTTGAGGATTACTATTCCTCTTCAGGCGTACTTTTTGTGATCTGCATGTAAGCGGTCCTGGGCTAAATTAGACCGGCATACAGTAGAGTGAAAACTTAACTTTCACATAAGTTTTGTAAACGCTGGTAGAATTGACTTAGAAAATAGATTTCCAGGCCAGATCAGACAACAATATTTAAAAAACAGTTGTTTCATCCGTGGATCTTCTGCAAGCGAAATGTCAATTTNGCTCATAGTGTTTTGAAGCTACTGAGTCAGGACGACTCAAAAGAATCGCCACTTCGTCACAGCTTTGTGCTTTCTAATTATGCCTAAAACGTTTCCCTGAAAAGTCACCGTTGGACGAAGGTTGAACTTCAAGGTTAATGACCTAGTTACACAGATCAATTGCGAAAGTATGTCAAGGGGGTATATGAGACTGGAGCCAGCTTGCTCCCTTGTTTAGTTCCTCGCGTACTGTATCTAAAAAATGCACGGAGTTGTAACATTTTATCAAACACGCTTTTATACCGAGGTAACAAACACCCAATGAGACATAATTGTTTTAGTAGAGCATTGACAAATCTTTGCAGTGGAATGAGCTGGCAAATAGAATTTCAGTTGGGCAAATAAACAAGCTGGCCAGATAGTCGTTTAGCTTGTTTGTAAATGAGCAAACCTTGTCAAGGATGAAACCTATCAAATTCCAATTCAACTGCTTTTAGGAATTTGATTTTAGACTTTATCCTAGTTTGTGAATTGGACCAGGATGGAAAATCACAAAATTTCATTCGGCCGACTAATGAATGACCCTTTGCAGCGTGTCTATAGGTTACACTTTTGGACTTGAAAAAATCAGCTGGTTTGCGTTTTGGGGCAGAAATTTGTATGTCGCCAAAGTCTAAGCTTCCATTTATAATTTGAATATAGACCAAAATTTCTCAAATGGTGATTGGCGGTTGGTTAGTGAATCGCGATGCTGCTTCAGGTGCGCTGACTGAAAGGCAAGTCAAATATTTCCGTGCAATATGATAGCTTGTAAGCTTGAAAAACAGGGAATGTTTTTGCCTGTACCACCCGGAAACAATCTGTTTTTCTGGTTTGAACGTAACATTCTTTAATGTGTATTGTACATTTTTCAGAAAAATCGGGCCTCAAGTTGACAAGGTCTGAGAAGCACTGTTTCAGATGGAATGGGCTAGTCTGGGCTTGGTTTACATTTCAGTAACTTAAATTTCAAACACACTATTTTTTAAAGTGAAAGTTTGTTTGATCGCAGTGAAACTAAAAATTACCTAAGAACAACATTATCTTACATTGTTCCACAGCTGCAAGCTCTGTAATGAGCTACAGCATGAACGCAATCGAAAGTTCGTAGTTAGAGGAATAAACGATCAATACATAGAACATGTCTGTGTTGTTTTCACAGCAATAAGCTTTCCGCTAAAGAAAATGGTTATCTCATTGACACAAATGCATCTCCTAGTCCAGTAGCGCAGCCTAGAATTTTTTTTGGAGGGGAGCAGTCAGTGACGTCATCAGTCACTGATGTCTTTCTAACAGTTTAAAATTGATAAAAAGCACATGTAAAAATCTTAGTAAGTTTGTTTCGGGGGGCATTGCCTCCTCGGGCTCAGCTACGCCACTGCCTGCAATCCACGATAAAACAGTTGTTAACATATGCTTGTGAAATCAGTTAGCTTCCAGCGTGTTGCAGTTATCTTCCAAGGATATCGCCGTTTTCCAATCAAACGCGTGTGCAAAGTTGCTTATCCGGGGCAGGATTCTTCATATTTACTTCAAATGCTTGGTTCAAGTGCGATGAATAACTCGCTGGATGGTTGGCAAGTGGCAGGAGCTGAAACAAGACAAATCTTATTGTGTTAAAGTAATTGTTTTCAGATGAGCCTATACTGGTAAATTTGCCAGAATTTTTAGACTGGAAGTTTAAAAATGTTTTGTTTGTATGATATCGTTCTGAACTGAGTTTTGTGGTAAAATCAGTTCTTTTGCTTTGCGAAACTGTTCTACAAATTCTTTGAAGACGCCATCAACGGCTTTCACATAAAAATAACAATACGTGGTAGCAATTTACCAACAATCACGAACGAACCATCGGAAACAAAATTTAAAGCTTTGAGGTTGCCCAGAGGCATTTTTTGCAGCTTCATACGTAATGCTTGGCGATGTACCTGACGGCTTTCCCGGCGAAGATCTTTTTTGGCTTGTTTATTTCTCTTGTACGAATACCGTTTTCTTTGTATGAAGCCAGCAAGCTGCGATGAAAGAAGATTTTGGGTAGCAACAGTCATGGTTGCGGAGTCGGAGTCGCAACGGGTCGGAGGTTTTTCGGTGGAGCCGGAGAGTGATTCCTAAGAACACTAGGAGTCGCAGTTGGACTTTTTTTATCCGACTCCAATTCTGACAGTCCACTTTAATTATTTTTTACATCGCACTCCTAAGTTAAGATTCCCAACTCGCAACTGTTGAAATGGTACAATTTCTTCTGAAACTTTTATTGAAACAGAGAATTCTTGCTGTGCACCACGATTTCTATTGGTTGCTGTTTGCTACAAAATTGTTGACAGCCAAATTTGATTCACGTTATGTGAAGTAGTCGGAGTCGGTTTCGGAGTCGGACATTTTGGACAGGTCGGAAAATTTTGCAAGCTATGAGTCGGACATTTTACCTCCGACTCCTCAACCCTGGCAACAACAACAGAGATAAAACATGTAGAGTATCTTTCTGCGTCATTCAACTCAAATTTAACTTCAAATAGTTCAACAATAATCAATCGATGAAATTGCAAGTCTGAAAATACTTGCAACATTCACTTCAATTGCCCTGTAAAAGACATTTTCAAGCTGCTACCAGGGTTGTGGAGTCGGAGGTAAAATGTCTGACTCCGACTACAACTCCTACCTTTCCAAAATTTCCGTCTCCGACTCCTGAATTAGGCTTAGTTCTCACTGCTGAGCGAGCACTTTGTGTAAAGCGACATTTGCAGCGGCGAGTTTTCACAATTTATCTGCTCAATTTTTTCAAGCCTGCGTGGTTTCTAATTTTAGTAAGCTCTTAAAATGTGCGATGTTTGTCTCAAGATCGAGGTCTATTGCTCAATGTTTGAAACAGTTTTGCGAGAGTGTCTAACCTCCGTGCTCTTTCACCGCTAATGTTGATCTGGTCATTGATTGGTGTTAAACTACGACTTATTTGTAGACAGTCCACGTAAAAATGGATATTTAGGCAGTTTATGAAAAGGTTTCTGATGGGCGAAATTTAGACAAAAATGCAGAAAAAAGATTTCAGACGTGTGTTCTGTTTAACCAGCACAGATTAATGAGAGAAGCGTAAACATAGTTGTTGGTAGTTCAAGTCGAATTCAGACCAGGGTGGATCGTGGGATGGGGGAATTAGGGCGATCGTCCCCCCCCTAAAACTTACGAAAGTAACCTCATTCACGTGGGATGGGGTAATTAGGGATGGGGGAATTAGGGTGATCGCCCCCCCTAAAACTTACGAAAGTAACCTCATTCACCATAATTTTGTACCATTCGGAAAACAACTTTCGCGATATAAGGCCATTTCATCATCTATAGTTTTGTCATTACAGTTAATTTTGTGAAGCATACTTCGTCGCTCTGTCAGTAGTGAAGCTGTTATGTAGCGAAACTACCAAATATCACTGAAATCGCTCTCCCTAAACTTACTGGCTGGATCCGCCCCTGATTCAGACTGAGTTGTGCAGAATTCAGAATGATAACGATATTTATTCAGTAAAAGCTGTAGCTGATGACATAAAGTACACCTTTGTGGCAAACTCGTATACATCTCCACTTGAATTTCAAATTGATGCGCATTGAGCGCGTGCTATCATGGGGTATTATCTTTGTGGTGTAGAAACAGTTAAGCGTTTTGTGAACGTCCATTTGCATTGCAACATCAGCAACCTGAACAGGATAAGCAAAATGTTGACGTTGCCCCCCTCATGGAAAAATTTCTTTGGAAACCCATGTGCTTGCCCGATGTACTGCAAGTAGTTCGTAGCCAGCTAATCTTTATGAAGGAGTTTATTGATTGTCCTTGTACACCTATTTTAACCCTGTGGTTAACTAGACAGATTTTTTGAACGCAAAATAGAAAAAATATCATAGAACGAAATGGTTTTTAAATGGATAATTCATTTAGAAAACAGCATTATTTGTTAGCAATTGCGTCAAATAACATAAAAAAGAAAAATATCAGGGTCTGTGAATATATGTTCAGATGTGCATGGTCGCAGTCACATTAAGATTCAAAGTACTATAGCAAAGTTCGGAGTTTATATTGGCTTTCTGTTTTATATACTGTAAACTGCTAAGAAAAAATGTCAGAAACCTGCTAATATTCACCTAGTTGAATGTTTGCACTCTATTTTGAAATTACGAAACTGAAGTTCGTTTATGTTTGGATCTATTGTTCCCATATATTTAGATATCATTTAAGCAATTGATTTTTGTCGAATATATAGCCTCTGTATAAGAATATATACTTTCAGAGTTATCGTTTCCAATAACTATGTGTGAATATTTTCTCATTATAATTTAATGCAATAAATTTTTGAATGTTGCTGGCAAGTTAATTGATTAAAAATTTTCGCATTGTTTTTGCCACGTATAATTTGTATAAAGCATGTATTTTAGCACATGCACATCTCTATGCAATAAGCTTCGGTACCAAACTTACCAAACGAGATAATCCTAAGAATTTAAATGTGAATAACATTCAATCATATAAGACATGACTGAGAGGTGTATGATAAGATATGATTGAGAGGTGTATACCCGAAAGTGTATGCTGTCTCCAAAGAAGAAAATGCAAAATGAAAATAAAAAAAACTAAATCACATTTTGTTGTGAATCAACAATAACTTATTATCCATCAGACAGCATACACTTTCGGGCACTTCGCAGGACTTGACGTAATCTACAATGATGGCCTTCCAAAAAATGTCAATTTAATTCAAACTTAGATAATCAGAAAGTATTTGGCGAACCAGTGAAGTATGACTGAGATGAAAAAAATCATCGCATGTCGATAATCAGGGCCGGCTTTTCGCCGATTGGACTGATTGCTTCCAATCGGGCCCTGCGCCGAAGGGGACCCTGCGCTACGGCTACTAACTACGCAAACTTAAACTTTCTATTGAAGCTCCTTATGTAGTCCTGGCGCGGAGCCCACAGTATTTTTTAAGCGTAGGGCTCATGGCCAACGAAAATCAAAGTGAACTGTGGGTGTTAACACCCTCATATTTATGATAATTCGTTCTGGAATCGCAACAGTGGCTACTCTTTTTCGATAATGTGTGGTCTAATTGTTTCAATAGCAGCTAATTAAGGCAATGAACGTTTTGAGTTTTGAAGATCTGTTTTCTGTTTCAGTTGTATGCGTTCCGTACGTCGCAGGTCAAGGTTTCGCAGTTGCTGCAAGATACGGTTCGACGGTTGTTACAGTTTCAATAGTTGTTATTACCACTTTTCTTTTGAAAGTTAAGTTTTATTCGTAATTTAAAGTGTTTGCTGCTTGGTCGGTCTTTCAATAGCGTTATTAATTTTCAATGGTGGAGATCTGATGGGACAACCTCTTTCTTTCCCTAATTTGTTTGTTGCCCTCAGGATTTACATGATCATCCCAGTTGGCGTCCGGGGAAAGAAGTGTTTTTAAGCTAAAACTAATTAAAACTTGTTTTAAATCACCAATCCAACCAGAGCGCCTAAATAGTTTAGCTATTATGTCCATCGAATTCAAAATTAGCAGAGGTTTAAACACAGAACAAAATTCTGAAGGACTTCGCCAATGTTAAAGCATGAAAATTAACTCTTAGCAAATGCACTTTTGTGCTGTAGGCTACAATAGCGCAAAGCAGAGCTGCGGAGTCGGAACTCAAATCTCAAATTTCCAGCTCCAACATGCAAAAACTTTTTGCCCCCACTACAAAACGATTTGGTCCGTTGAAAACTGAAAACCATTGTCTAATGTACAATTGTATTATTACACTAAGATAGATGTGTCGCGAAGTGACATATTTGATAAACAGTGGGACATGTGCAATAACGTTTGAGAAGCCCTGATCTACACACAAACGTCCATGGGCTTAAGGAGTTTTTCCAGAAGGGGCAATAGTGGATTTTTCCAGGTGGTAGTAAAACAACATTTTTCCAGTGGGGCCAACAGTCGTGGAATATCATTTTACCAACTCGAAACTAAGAGAAAATTTCTGCTAAAAAGTTAATAGGAAAATATCAAACCTCAAAATCCAACGGGGCAGGCCCTCCCTGCACCCTCTTCCGACACCTATGCAAACGAGGAAAATTATTTACACAAACTGCAACCCAGATCCGTCCTGCAATAAACTAAATCGCTTGCCCCCAAAACTAGGGCTGTGTGACCGGAACCCAAATTTCAGGCTCCGGCTTCGGCTCCACCATTTAAAAAATTTAGGCTGCAGCTGTAATCATCCATAATTGCTTGGGCTCGGGCTCCACAGACCTGCATGGCCTAAAGTGCGCCGGTTTGGTTTGTGTGTTATCCCGCGTTATGGTTTTGCTTGCAGATGGCCTATCTGCTTCATTCCATTTTGTCATTATTGTGCAGCATTATAATAGAAGGTTGCACTGTAGTTTGTGTGATGTCCTGCTGCCACACTTTTTCGTTCATCGATGTTTTGTAGCTAAGCTGCTATCTTATTTTTGTTGGTTGATCATATCAAGCAATGTTGCTAACAGTGTTCCCCCTAAGAATTCTATACTGAGCTAATGTTTTTTAGTGAGCATGCACATTTTGGGGCTGACTTAGCAGAGTTCTAAATGATTTCTAAACTTTGCGGATTATTATAACAAGTATAAAATCATATCAAAATACGAACAAAGTACATATTGAATTCACGTATCGTCTAAAAGGGTCATGCGATATACTCAGGAGTGTTGTCCTTCTGCCCAAAATGTTAACGATATTTTGCTTTTAAATTTGGGATGTTGCACGTGCGCGAGAATGAGATTTCACTGCGTAAATGTTCTGGTGGTCCTGTGCATTTGCGCAGATGCGCACCTTCGAGGGAACTGTAGCGATTCTCGCCACTGGCTAGAGGCCGGGTCGGAAATTCCGGATCGCTACACCGATTCCCTACTGACTTACGAACCCGCAGCGGAGCAACGGATCTGTCTACGGCCAAATACTGAACCGATCCTGGGAAATCCTACCTGTTGAGC
>JGI24022J15233_10009940_pt1 | contig 10756 bp, 5 predicted proteins | sample Ectturendosymbi2_FD_15233 | JGI IMG/M metagenome (IMG submission 15233)
AAATAGGTGCGTGTGGTTTACGAGGAAAATTGGGGAGGTCAGAGTTGAACCCCGTCCATTCCGATGTGCCCGCAACAGGACCTTCGCTTCGCCACGGACTGAGCAGCAAGCATGTCAGACCGTCTGAAAGGAAGAAGCCCACCTTTGGCAGGATTTCTTTCCTTTCTTACACTTAACTTCAGGCTGAGAAAATAGCATATTGGCAATAGAAGCGAAAGCTCTGAGGCGGATGTTCCGATAACTCGCTGGTTTATTAAAGCGGAAACACGTCGAACACCTGGAGCTTGGTGTCGTCACAAATACAACGCGAGAAGTGGATGAACCTCAGTCAGAAGTAGAAGACGATTGGAAACTTTTGTTTCCTTATCGTCAGGATTCAGTACCAAGCACCTTGAGAGAGATCTCTTGGTAGGGTAGGAACGAGGCGCAGGACAGACTTGAGCAGGTGATTAAATGTCACAAAAAGAGTAGAACGCATTTGGCAGTGAATCAAAATGCTCTACGGAACTCTAGCGTAATCTGTCGTGCAAACTTCTTTCTACCAATGTTCAGACAAAGGTGAATGTAGACAACAGTACCGGCTTTTCTGATATTAGCAACTTCACGGTGAACAGATTGCTGCTTTGCAAAGTGCAACCGGCGTTTCGCTTCAAATACACCTAAGATGGACGAATAGTTTTACACGCAAATTTAAACAAAACTTTAAAACATATTGCATGTCAACAGTAACAAGCACCTGTGAGGCAGAGATAGCAATGAAACAAACAATACTTTCTCTGCGGACGATTGCAGTTGCCACGCGCAAGTCAAGGACAACAACGGGTTTCGTGACACCAGTGGCGTAACTCTGTGCAACGCCTGACGCAAAAATAGATGCTTGATCTTGGAACGTAGGTAAACAATTGCACTGGACCCTGACACGCACACGCGGTAAAGTTGACGCATGTGTGACATGCACGCACGAGATTTCAATGGGTCAAAAACACTTCACAGAAACGAATTCGACCCCAAAGAAAGCAGAAAACGCTTGCATCAAACGACATCTGTTGAAAAGAGCGATTAAGAAATTAACAGGGGCAGAGCATCAAAACAGTCAAATTCACAAACACTACAAGTAAGCATTGTTTAAACGAATGCAGCCCTATCAGCAATTTCAAACAGCAACTTGTGACAGTCACAACAGAAAAGCAGTCGCCTCAGCACAACGGTGCAAGTTGTCCCGATCGCACAAGGCTGAGATTTCTTAATGCAAACAGCAACCGATCGGGAGGTTCACAGGGCGACATGCTCGGTCCTTCGCTACACATGCAAATTCATAGTCGACGAGACGCTTGTGCTGCTTTCGCACGACGACGACAAGTCGGGGACGGCGGACATGGTCGACCGTCGTCTCAGCATCTTGATTTCCATGGGAACGTGGACGTGTGGCGCAGAACGTCTGGTCTGCTCGGCTTCCTCAACAGCGTCAACCGCATCTTCTGCGACATGTTGGTCCGGTCCGCCGTGCAACTGCCTGGATTTCAAACAAATTAAAAAGCGATAACGAGTCAACCACCGTGGATTGCATCGACCAACGCGAATCGGCGTGAGGCAGCAAACGTTACCAAACAGAGCATATAAAGTAAAAAATTTACCTGCTAGCTTTCGAACTTTTGAATTTATTCAGCAGAGCGGCTTGGCGAAAACGAAAATTAATCTCCTCCTGAGGCATCAATTCAAAATTCACCAAAAATGTTTAAATACAGTTATACGCCAGCTTGCATGTACCAAAAACCACATTTGACAAAGAACCAGGTTTGAGTTCATCGTCAGTTAAGCATCACCTGCAGTTTTAAATCCAACACAAACTTGAAACTGATCGTGGAGTTACGCAACAAAATATACAAAAAGCTTGTCCACTACACCGGGCCAAATTCGTTAGTTTATAGAAAAAAACATTTTTCGGGTTGTTTTTTATTTGAGAACTGATTTTGGATATTTTGAGGCCGCAGATTTCTAATCTGAAATCTTTTTTCTTTCAGCACATCAAGTTTTTTTCACAGTCTGAAATACAAGTAAGCCTAGTTGCCATGCACAGTGTAACGGAGCATCATTTCAACAACATCCTTTATGATGTCACTGTGGCAACAGAAACCTGCGTGTCTTATGCTGCATTCAAAACACCGCCTGCTTTTCCTGATCCATCGCCAGGCAGGTGTTAAGCTGGTTTTGTAGATGCTACTGCTAATATTTACTAAAAAATGATTAAAAAAGTGAAAAAAGACTGGAATCCTCCTTTGAGCAGAATGATATAGTTCTATGACGTGAGCGCACCTGTAAACGAGTTTGTAATAAACGCCTTTCCTCTCCATCAACTCATTGTGACTTCCCTGTTCGGCAATTTCGCCTTTTACAATCACAATGATTCGATCCGCCCGCTCGACCGTGCTCAGGCGATGCGCTATAAGCATCACGGTTCGATGTGATTTGCTACGCTCGAGCGCTTCTTGAACCTTCAAAAAAATACAGCTAGTGGACGACAGTAGTTCTCACAAAATCTTAAGGAAATTCTTTTTGCCAGCAACACAACAATGGTTTAGCGTGGGTTATCAATCAAAAGGTGGGGACATCGAAACCCGCATTCTGCCTGAAATGCGGCAACGCTTTGAACATGAGCGTTAACCGCAGAAAGGCGTCTTTACCATTTTACTCGGTTAGAAACCGCCGTCAAACGCAGTAATGCGATTTTAAACCTTATCTGCAAAGCCATAATCCAAATGCAGAGTTCATTAGCTTTTACAAAATTCGCATTCTGACATGCAATAATAAATGATGCCAGAAGATGTCTGGTTATCGGTGAGCTGCAGTTCACTTTGCTCCGTATATTCACTCAGTTTACTTACCGAACTCACCAGGAACTGTTTACTCAGTTTACTCGCCGTACTCACCCGGAATTATTTACTCAGTTTACTCGCCGAACTCAGCAGTAAACTATCTACTCAGTATACTCGCCGAACTCACCAGGAACTCGCTCTCGGTGTCCAGAGCACTGGTCGCTTCATCAAGCAGAAGAATCCTGGGGTTGCGGATCAAAGCTCGAGCGATGGCGATCCTTTGTTTCTGACCCCCAGAAAGTTGAGTGCCTTTCTCCCCAGTTTCTAAACGAAAAGGACAACAGTGTTTCGTTCATTGATTTTTATTATTCTTTTTCAAACATATTATAGAACATGCTAAACGCGTTAGCTTATTCAGCAGTTTTAAAGCACGAAGTGAAAGAACTATTTATTGATATTGTTCCAGCGTTTCATTCTCTCCGTTGCGTGAGCACCTGAGTTTGCTACTGCATACACTTTGGTGCGGGAGCAGAAATAACGTTTATGTTTGTTAACGAAACTTCTGATGTCACGTCGATGAAACTGGTTGCTTGGGCGAATATTCGAAAACCAGTTGAGACTTAAATCGCAGATTAGATTTTTTCCCATCCTTTCCCGCACACATCAGCTCATCCATGTCGCGAAAGTCTTTGTGACGTCAACAAAGCGATGCGAAACGACAAAGGACTGTCACTGCTGTTTAGCACTTACCTTGTCTTGCATTTTGCATGTTCTGACCCCCCTAAAGAAAGAGTACTTTTCTACCCAGTTCTTGACCAGAAAAAAAACGTTAAATCAAAGATATGCGCTTCGATGTAGTTCCTGCAGGGGAGGGATCTTTTACAACATGGGGGGGAACTTTTTGCAGTTCCTGCCGCAGTAGACTTTTTACAACGGGGGGGGGCTGCTTTTACAGTGCAGTTTCTGCAGGAGGTGGAATCTTTTTACATTTTCATCAAGTCGAAGTTTAACGACAGTATCCCCGCACAACATGTCAAACTTTGCATCCTCCGACACAAAACATCTGTTTCTATCATTTTCTCATCTATAAACTCCACCAGCAAAAGCTGTACTTCCCAGTCTTCGATTTGAGTGTCCTCAACATTGAGCCTGGTGAGTTTTTTTAATCAAGTTTCTCCACTTGCATGTCCGAAGCCGAGTTTAACGGATCCAAAAAAACCTACATCCTGCAGTTTTTTTGTCCGTTATTTTCAAATATTCGCTCCAAACAGCAAGATCTCATAAACCTGACAACAAAACACAACCGCGCCAAAAACGAAGCTTGCGCGCGCCACCTACCGGTTTGGAATTTTTCCGGAAGTTCGGCGATGAACAAGTGAGCGTTGGCGACGACGGCGGCTTTTTTGATGTCGGAGCGCGTGTAACGCGACGGGTCGAGGCCGTAGGCGATGTTCTCGGCTATGGTGCGAGCGAAAAGAACCGGTTCCTGGCCAACCAGCGACACCTGGCGAGAGATTAGTGTGCAAAGTGAAAGTCCGTGGACTTTGACCGTTATATTATGTCATTTTTCAAAATTTTTATTCTACAAAAAATGGTGCGGTAACAAAACTGCTGTCGCTCTGTAGAGCACTGAAAGATTGCATAACTTTTTGTGACATCATAATGATGTTTACTCCTGAAATATAATGTACGACAAAGACGTCACTTCATTTTCATGAAATTTGCCCCCATTTCAAACGTCTCGATCCTTTCACAAAAAAGTCAGGTTTATTTAACCCTTGCCAAAGTTCAACCTTGTCACTAACCCGCAATTTTAACTAAGACTTTCTTGTAACTGGTGGAATGATGAAAAATGTGTAAGGTGTAAGTTTTGCATGACAGGCTTGGCAGGAACTGCACAGCACAACGTGTCAATTACTATCAATCGGCGTATTGGTCGCTTGGTAAAGACGGAGCCTTACTCCAAAACGTATTTAAAACAGTAAGACATAGGAAAAAACAGTAAATCATCGAGATATATGACAGGTATTTTTGCTGGGAATGACGGGATCAGATTCAAGAAGAGCCTGCCTGAAATCGATGGGAGCCTCTTTTCATATTTTTTTACAATTCGACATTCTTGTCCGCTTGAAACAATCCATTCGAAAACATATTGTCAAATACCTTTTCACTTTGTATGCTGCAACTACATGAACAGAAGCAAGCAACCTTCCTAAAGCAGTTGTACCACATAGCGCGAAAACAAAGCATGGGAAATCTAAGATTAGGTTTGAAAACCAGGACCACCAGCGCAATTTGCATCAGTAGTAACAAATAAAACGATGTGCATCGTATTTAACAATGTAGTTCTCCAACCAGCAAGTCTTACCTTTTCGTGCAGATACTCATGCTTGTAACTGCTCACGGGTCGTCCGTCGATGAGGACGTCACCGGAAGTTGGGTCATAAAACCGCTGCAGAAGTTTGACGCAGGAAGACTTTCCCCCTCCGCTCGGGCCAACCAGGGCCACAACCTCCCCGGGCTTTACCTCGAAGGAGACGTTCTATGGAAAAATTGGCGCATTTTGTTTGGGCCGCCGATGTTTTGCACGGTAGAAGTTGAAGAATGAAACAGCAAAAAATGAAACACAAAAATGACAACAGGTTAAGAGAAGAACGACGCCACTGCGCGTGAAATTCCGGGTTTTGTGTAAAATCTATAAAACACAGGGATCGTTCGGTGGAAACGTTGCACTGGTTTGGACGAATCCACGTTTAGGTGCACAACTAAACGACGCTTGGTTTCAACGTGACGGGTTGCACAGGCACTGCTCATGATTGCTTCGGTGCAATGCGAGCAAAGCCAGTGCGTTGAATCGAAGTAAAATTTGACGAACACTGAACGATTGACCAAGTTTGAATCGCAGTTATAAGCAGTTGGGCTTCTTTGCGTCATTCCCATAGCTAGTGGCTACAGGGGATCACGGTATTTCGGAAAAATTGTCCAACTGAGCAAAAACGCCCTTCAGCCGGCCGCCTTGATTTTCGCAAGTGCCGTTCAAACGCCTGACTGTTCGGCGCGACCACGCACAGTGTGGTGCGATCATGCAAGATCCTCTAAAGCAGTACTTTTCAAACTTTTTTTATTACAGCAGTGCTTTCGAACTTTTTTGTTAGGGCGCACTAATGGATTCTGGATTCGGCCTCGACGCACCTACTTGACTAAGGTGAAAACCTACTTGCAGTTACGCTAAGATTAGAAACAATTACGTTGAGATCAAAAATTGATATACAAGCAAAGCAACAAGAACCAAATATTTTGAAGCATTTTGTCAGAGCATGAAAACTTTCGCGGCACGGCGAGTGTGATGCGGAATGCGGTTTGGGAAACCCTGACATACGAGGCGTTAACAAAACGCGTGACCGCGTTCGTGTTTTTCAGTTGGAAGCAAGTGTCGATTCCAATCAAGAGCAGGAATGACGCCGGGCGTGCATGATCATGACAGAGCTCACCTGCAGTACGCTCTGGTTCTCTCTGGTCGGATAAGCGAACGACACGTTGTCAAACTTTATGTGTCCTTCGAAAGACGCGGGCACTTCAGTTCCGGCGCTGACGTCAATCTTAGGCTTGCGATCGATCAGTTGGAAGACTTTTTCAGCAGCTCCAAGAGCTTGCATGAGGCCTGTCAGGGTGAAAATGGTTAAAGAAGCTGTCAACTTTATCGCCATGTTGCTTAAAAAACTGCTTTCTATCTTCGGTTGACAACAAGGTCCAGAAACAGCAACTGCACCAACTAAAATGGAAGTTTGTCGCATTGATTAAATCGGCATTTTTTTACCGCTAATTCCTTTACGCAAAAATCCACGAATAACAACGACAGAGTTTTGAAATTAACAGCAAATGTGCACACTGCATGTAAAAGCAACGGTCGCGCTTCTGAGTTTAGCTTGATGTAATCCAAGAGATTTGCTGACAATCGTCGGCACGGATAGTTTGAGGCATGGCTCAAAAGCAATTCGCGTTTCCATGCAAGTTACAAAAAACACAGGGTGGAAAGAGCGCAGCGTGCAACGACAACTCTCGTATCTTACTCGTCTTCACACCGGTTCGTTTCGCGCCAATCACACCTGATCTGCCGAGTCATGCAACGTGACGTCATGCCATGCAGCGGAATAAACGCCCGAGCAACGAGACGAAAACAAAGACAGGTGATTGTGACGCAAAAATCGGAGACGTGCTACTGCAAAGTTTTAACAGTTTGGTGGCAAAGATCCATGGTCTTTTCCATCGGTCACCAGCCAATTGGGCATGAGTGGTGAAAACAACACAATGCACCCTGCTCATTGCTGGTGCCTGTTCTGTACAGAACTGGCAATCACTGAAACTAACCAAAGACTCCACAAGCGAGCGAAGGGGTGGCTAGGAAGAACAAATTCTTTTTTTCCAGCGTAAAATTGGGACAATGCGGTGAAAATAGATGAAACTTTGGCAAAATCTGGACAAAGCAGGAAACGTTGAAAAAAACTTTGGGCAAAGTGGTGTGACGTTTGTGAGGTTGGGCAAAATTTTTGTGTCCTCCCCCAAAAATATTTCTACCCTGCGTCCAGGTCACCAAAAACCATTTGCCTTATTGAAACTTGTTACGGCGTCAGCAAGACACAAAATATTAAAGCATGGCCGTTATCAACAGAATGCTCTCGCTCAGAGGCGGATTAAGAAAGAATGAAATAGTTAAACCAGTGCGCGGCGAAGTCGGTAAATATTATTCTGACTCTCTTTACATCTGCAAATCTCACTTTCGTCTTTCTAAGACACTTTACAGGTGATGGACTGCGCAAAAAATTAACTGGAAAGTACTACATGCGAAAAGTTTTTTTGCTAGGAACGCATGTTAGGCAAACGTAACCCGTGAGACTGCTTGCATCGTCAAGAAATACTATGTCAGTGGACAAGTATCTCAGACGTTTGTAATAAGCTGGCAATTCCAGGACACAAAGCGGCTGATACATTATGTTCCTAAAAATGGCGATTTTGGCTGAAAACAAAATAATGAATAGATGTGAACAAACATATTGTCCGAAGAGAGACATTTTTTGCAAGTCCGAGGATAATGACCAGAGAATGGAGTACAGTGCACTTGTCGCACAAGCCTGCTGAACACCACTCATTCCGCATGCTTAGGAGGACGTGTCAAGCACTGCAGGATTTCTGCTGGACTTCTATGCAGTTAACAATCGTACACTGCCAAGTCTCTTGAGGACGAACAAGCAATTACATATTCGTCATTGCTTCCCTCGAGAGATAGGGCTTTGGCGTCGGGCAAAAGCAAGATTCAAGCATAAAATAAAACCCTTGTTTTTATCTAAAATAATTTCGTCGAAAAAATGCTCAGATATTTATATTTGAGGAAGGCTTAATCGACTAGGAGTGGTGGGGCGTGCCAAGGCTCCAGTTAAAGGTCAAAGCGCCTTTTCAAGGGTGGATTGATCTCTGTGGCCATGCAAGGAAATCAGTCTGGGCGTAGGGAGCCAATAGGCCAGAGTTGTAAGTCGGGCCGGGCTTTTCGGGTCGGGTTCGGGCTTAAGTTTGTCTGTCGAAATGTTTCGGCCGATTTCGGACCTGCATACAAAACTTTTTACAACATTCAGAGTATTCGTGACCTACATTCGTTGTACTCACAGCGGTGATTTCTGCAAGTGAAGTGATTGCGATTTTTCTCCAGCTATTTGTGTTTCCAAACACAGCTGCGTTCTTTTATTCTCTGCTCGGATTAGTCTCACACACATGCTTTGAGAAGATGACAGCTTTGAGGTGTCGTTGCTTTTAAAAGATCAATCACTTACGCGATTCCTGGGTTGTTTTAAGAAACGATGGCCTACAAACCGGTTTTTCATGCATATAAGCGCCTTCGTTGGTAATTTCCGTGAGTTTCTTTTTTTCTTGAGAAACACTACGTTTCACAGTATTATCGTTGACTAACATACTATGTTTGTGATTCTTTAAGGTAATGATTTGGTCAAGGTGGTTGCTATTTTGGGTGAACCATACACCTGAAGCTATACCTGTACACTAAGTTTTTTTCATATGCCGCAGTTGCGCATATCTCGACTCTACCGGTAAATTCGGTTTTCGGCCTAAATCGAGCTTCAAAAGTATATGCCGGGCTCGGGCTTGTGATTTCGGGTTCGGGCCGGGTTAGGGCTTCAAAATGAGGCCCGTTTACAACTCTGCGATAGGCAAGTGAATAATACTTCCCATTCAGGCAGCCCCTTCATCCGAACCCAGCCTGAACGTCCTGATAAGCCCGGCCCTTGGCACTATCTAGGGTAGTAGTCGGCACACTGTGGGCTTCGGCCCAATTGTGAGCCGTTTAGCACTTTTTATTGGGCCGCGCAACACTTTTTGTTGTGGGCCGCGTGGTAAATAACAGCTAAAGTCCTGTGCCGGTCGCGTGGGCCAAAACATGTTATGTCACAACTATAGAACTTTGATTGTTTGTCGTTAACAAAGCATTGTTTTTATTATTATACGCCTTCTCACATCAACATTGCATGGTGTAGCAGGTAACCTGATAGAGCATAAGTTTATAATTGGGTCCTCAGAAATAAGCACGGGCCTTAATTATGACCGATAGGGGGGTTTGGGCCACCACAACGAAAGCTTGCCGATCACTGATCTAGGGGGTGTGAAATGTGACCTACTGATGACTCAGCAACTCAGGCCGAGCCCGGCTTCGGAAAAAATTAGAGCTCAACAACTGTGGAGATATCTCGTCCTCCGACTGGAACCAACTGGTGCGGTGCGTACTCCTCCAGGGTCTCCCTGGAACTTGGCTCTAACCGTCGCTCTAAGTGCGATTATCCTTTCTAAGCAATTATCGTCTGTCGCAGAGGCTCTGTCAGTGTCGTACTTATATTTGACAAAGGCGGTGACTTTTCACCAAAATTCAACCGACACAAACTCCCTTCTTAGGTCAAGAGCACAGTTAGCGCGATGATTGATTGCGCTGCAACACAAGCGAAGAAGTGCCGCCACAGTGAAAACACACCTTCCCGGATGGAACCAACTTGTTTAAAAAAAGATGTAGGAATGTTAAAAAATTGCAACCGGTCTGCCTGCGACCTTTCAGACTTCATTTGAGAAGTCAGCACAAAGCTGAAGCATGAAATACCAAAAAAATTACATATCATAAGGATATTCGCTGCAACTTCCGATGCAAGCAAGGAGACGAGACACACGTATTGGACCTTGCAAGTTGCAGATCCACCAGATCTCGGCGCGCTGGAGTCCCTACCAGCGATTGCAGAATCATTGCGTTAAACTATGACATAACGTTTATAGCAGCCCGCTTCAAATCGCACATTTCCGTCTTTTCTGAGTAAAGTACGTCAAAATAATAGTGCGCACACGGGAGCTAAAAAGACAGACAGATGAAGGTACTATCCAGTTGTTATGCGCCTTAATACTAATTTGAATATACGACCTTGATTCTTGCAATACAAGAAAATAGCCAAGCTTATTTCACATTTGCAGATTTAAGCATAACCCTGCATCGCAAAATCAAACTGGGTCAATTTCGGCTCTGACCGTGCATTTCTTAAAACGGTTGCCATACGACCCTTTCCGCGTTCTTCAACTTCTAACAAGCAACAGGCACCATCACACGTCAATTTTCGGCTCAATCAGGGACTGTGGAGCCGGAGCCCGAGCAATTTTAGATGGTTGGAGCTGGAGCCAAAAACTTTTAGATGGTGGAGCCAGAGCCTGAAATTTGGGTTCCGATTTCACAGAGATAGTTTGTGAGGCAAGCGAGTAATACAAATAATACAATGTTTTTTTTCTGTTTTTCGGACCAAATTGTTCTGGATCCGGAGATAAAAATCTCAAGATGTTGGAGCCGGGGCCAAAAAATTTTGATGTTCGAAGCTGGAACCGGAGCCTGAAATTCGAGTACCGCCGCCACA
>JGI24022J15233_10009942_pt1 | contig 10755 bp, 10 predicted proteins | sample Ectturendosymbi2_FD_15233 | JGI IMG/M metagenome (IMG submission 15233)
CCTGCCGCAAAACCTACTGCTCACAGGTCCAGACCTTCTCTTCCGGCTTCAGCGAAACTGGGCGGATCTGGTGCAACCAGTTGGATAGAACAATCAGATTACAAAGCGTCATTTGCCTACTCCCCACAGTATCCCTTTCCGTACTTCTCCAGGCAGTACACGCCGTACATGGATTTCTCTCAGTTGCCTGGCAACAGCACCTCCGTCAATGTCGATTCATCTGGACGCAACGCATCGCCAGGTTTCCACCAGAATTCAAACAGCTTTTCTCCTCTCAGCACAACCAACANATTGCTCATCAATCAGATGTCATCAGAAGACCAAGAAAACACAGTTGCAGCATCGTCACCAGCTGTCTTGTCGGACAGCAACCTTGACGCTGAAGAGGAGCACCACGGGTTGAAGAGACGCGAGGAAGACAGCAGAATGCAGTGGGTGTTGCACAAAAGCACGGATAAACCAAGCTCACCCAAACGTATGAAGTTATACGACAGCCGTTTTCCTTCCTCGACTGAGCACGGAGCAGAATCAAGAGATTGCAACGCTAACCAGAATAACAGCAATGTAACAAACGGAAGCTTAACTTTGACATCATGCTATTCGGCTGACCGAGATTCAGACGCTGCTGTTCCGACTGTTGAGCTGGAATCTCCGTCAGCACAAACGACCTGCGGTGTACAGGATTCCGTACCTGTGTCTACGAACAAAGCGCGACTTCATTTGGCGAAGTCTTCAGGAGAACTGGAGGAAAGCAACCTACCAAATATTAGGTACGTTTTCCTTTCGGTTTTCCCTACAGATTGGTTTTATCCCATTGCCTTCTTAGTTTTTACGGATTTTTTTCTTTCATCCAGTTCTGTGTAGTTGGTATACCATCATGAACAACTTCAAATAAAAAAGTTTCCACACTACTTCGGTGTTTTTTTAGACAGCAGTGTTTTTTAAATTTTTGTTCAACCGCAACTGTTGAATAAAATGCTAAGGATAACAGTTGTACGTCTTGCTCGTATTGTTGGTGCTTTACCGCTTCACATTTCGCTTTTTCAAAATGAAGCCATTACCAACAGGCCCATTCTTGCAAACGTTTACGATAAGCAAGAATACCAAGTAGCGAATCAGCTACAAGAGAAACAAAGCATAAACGGTCGTATCCTTGCTACATCAGCCCCTGGCGACTCTAGGCCAGAAATTCCTGTGGTTTCGTCTAGGGTTTTTGTGAGCATTGTAGTCTAGGGTTTTTGTGAACACTAATTCTTCATACACATACAGTAAATGTGAAAATGAGATCACAAAATTGGTTTCTCGTGGTCACGGTGGTCTTTGCCGCAAAATTACAGGAAATTTGAGGCAGCTCTCAATGGACCACAAGCGCCAGACGGCCGAGGTTGAAAAAGCACTTAACTCGGAATGCAGATGTTCTGGTGCCCATACAGTTGGGCACCTTCGAGTGTCTTCTTTTCAGATATACTCTGTTACTCTTAGAAACAAGATATTGCTTCTTATAGGCTGGTTAATTTCCTATATGTGAAATTGCGCATATCAACTCGGTTTTCTAAAGATACGTGTTTGAACTGTCAAAAAAGTGTTGCATTAGAACAGCAGAGCATTTTAGTTACGCATGACGTATTTATGAAAAATTTTCTTCAAGGTGCGATTGTAAGTGCAGTTGTTTTCGAAGTATCTGGTATAAGGTAGCTTCGATGTAACAAGGGATAACCGCATTCTACCTTTCTAAATGTTTAAAGATGAAAGCGTACGTTTGTGAAATCAAACCGAGTTAAAACGTTTCTAGAAAATACAAAGTGGAAAAAAAGGTTTTATGCTGGTTTAAGGGCTTCTGTTTCACACTATTGCTTCGCATAAATTTATTATCTTTTATTAGGTTCGCCTCCACGGCATCCACCGCTCTGGCTGAAATGGCTGCCGCCGCTGCTGCTTCCCGAAGTGACGTGATGGCGCTTTCCGAAACTGAGCCGGATGGTAGGCCCTTGAACAAATCATTTTGTTTTGCCTTCTTCCCTAACGAATAATCAAAACAAAATGAATGCATTGCTGCCTACCGGTTTTCTTACCGGCCTTATTGTTTTGTCAGTAAGTGATGATCGTTAACCTGTCGATGCTGGCTACAAAAGCAACACAAAGTTGGGCACATCGGTCTTTTATACAAGTGTGGCTGGTGGGCTAAGAACTTAATCAAATGTCACTTTGCATGTATGCATTCTTGAAAGCTGTCAATGTGGTAGAAGTGCGCGCGTGCGCAGACAACGGATCCGTAAATTGTGGACTGAGTCATGTATGAACGATTCAAGCACGACGATAATTGAAACGTGTTTGTGAAGTCGGGCGTTCCAAATCTTTAAGAAAACAGGGTTCTCCCGCGTATTCAAACTGGTATAGTTCGGCTTTGCGCACTTTTTTTTCTCACACGAAACAACACCGCTCAGCGCGCCCGACAAGGTTGCGGTTGCGTTTGAGCGGATTGCTACATACCAGGCGCCCTGACAAGAAAGTGAAAAGGCGTCGTTGTCGTTAAGTGTTCAAAGAAACCCTTGAAATTAGTTGCGGCTAATCTCTTGAAACATACGCGGTCAGGCAGTGCCATTAATCTGCGTTCGGTCCAAAAAATCCTGAGAATTTTTTCAAAAAAGTGATTGATTTTCATATTTGCTTTTCGTACTTTTCACATTTTTCCTGGCCGTCATTCTCATTTTCGTAAAACCTAGCGTAGGATGATGTAAAACATACAGGGTGGTATAAACACCACTGCACTGAATTAAAAATAAAAAAGTGTTTACATGAAGATCTAAAACCTGAATATGTCGGTTTTATACGCAACGTAAGCTTGATCAATGCGTTTAGAAGCAACGAATTGCGCAGGTGTGTTGAATGCTCGCATCCTTAAATACCTCGGTGGTTTTTATGCTGCTTTAATCAGAAAAACGTGGAAGAATTTTTGGGAACATTCGTGACATTTCTTGCACCTTTCTGACTGATCGTTGGCATTTAATGCTTAGCGACATGGGCGCTCCTGCAACACTGGACAAAGGGTTTTGCTAAGCGTTCACAAAACTTGGTTAAAAAAAAGATCTTTGAAAAGCAAAGCGACTGCTTTACGTGCAGCAGGAGAACTGCCGACATTCTGTACTAGATCGTGCAACATGTTTGGGGTTTTATTACATTTTGAAATTTTGCCCTTGCATGTCACAAAGTGTAGTTAGCAAAATGGCTGGACTACTCACTACATATTTATAGATGACAGTGCCACAATCGAATTCGTGCTTTGGACACAGCGATTCTGAAAGTTCTTCATGGTCAAGACCTTTTCTTGGAAGTGAAGGGAATTTTGTTGCTAATTGGCCATTTATGCTAATTAACGTTCCACTCGGATTTAGAATAATGATGGTATCTACCATTTATGTCTGCTCACCGTCTACCAAGATATATGCTTCCCATATGTGTCACTTGCTGCCGCGAAAGTGCGGTTTCAGTTTTTGGGTGCAAAATTTTGTTCAATGAGATCGCCCTCGGGTTTATCATCCATGCTAGGTGTTTGTCAAACTTTTCTCGTTTAATTTCTAACCAGCTAGCTGCTGCTGTTCTACTTAAATTGTAATTGCACGAATTAAAAAAAGAATGCTTTACCCAATAACGGTAGGTTACTAGTAGCATAATAGGCTTCAACTGCGATTTTCGTGCCCCCAAAATTAGACATCACTTGCCTTTACGATATTGATAGCGTTTTTTTACGAAAAAGTATTTCTTTTGTCGAAATTAAGCTCTATTTTTCAAACGCAGTTTTTCCGCACTTGGTAAGAAGGTCACATCAGCCCAGAAAAAGTTTTAGTGGTTAATTTAGAATCTTTGCAACAGTTTCTGATCCATGATTCCATGACTTAGGAAGGATTCTTCTGGAGAGTTTCGTTTTCGTTGAATGCATGGAGTCTTGCATTGGGTGCTGGGTCCATTCTAGGCAAATTTTAGTACCGGCTGTTTTTCGATCTCATGCTTCGCGACATAAATTAGGTTGCCTCTCCGTGCAAACGTCACGTAACGAATAGTGCAAGGAGGCAGAACAACGCTCCGCCCAAATATCAAGCCAAAATGCTGATGATTTGTTGATGACAGCAAACGAAACAAAATGACTGGATGCGGAACAGGAAGCTCGCGCTGTGAATCATCATTAGCGCATTATGGGTGCCACGTCTTCTCTTAATTGGTGATTCGAAACAACCATCTGGCAAAAGGGCGACAGAAGCACACGTCGGTCCGGTAAATTCAACCTTACCTTGAAGCTCACCAATGACACATCAAAACGCATAGTCGGAAGTTGAACTGCGTCTCGGGGCAACGCACAAACAAACTCGCCCAAGTGCAGGCATGAAATAAACAGAGGATAGACGCACGGCTACTTGTCGGTGCGACCGCATCTACCAGCCTCCGGGTAGGACTCCTGAGAAAGAATGTGTTCAGAGCTGGCAATTTAGGTCCTTCATGTTCGCGCAGCGCCTCAAACATTTAATTGCTGGCCTCTTGTTCCTTGAAAAGAGAGCCAATCGCTCCCGAGCTTTTGAATGTCAATAAATCATCTAACGCTTTAATCTAGCCAAGACGCGCCAGCTTGGGTGTACGCTAGCGAAGAAGTTTCGTAAGTTTCTTTTTCGCGTCGCTGCAAAAAGCTGTAATCAGCTTATAAGGCTCGCGCGGGTCCACCTCTGCTCGCATCGTAAACACGACTTGCTACAACGAGACCGCCAAACCTAAGGGTTGTCATCACAAATTCGTCTTAAGTCGCTCTGGGCGCCTCGTAGTTAAAGTCAGATTTAGCCTTCGGGGTTTCTTGCGCACTGCAAGCACTTGATCGGACATTATCNGCAGTATTTCACGTGGCCCATCCACGGTCAAGGCACTTGAGTCTGCCTCAAGTGCTTGATTGCATGAGATCATAGTTCAGCACTGTTAACTAGTCGCCGGTGGCCTCTTTTTCAGGGAATGAAAAAGATGCGGACAAGCGTGTTCATCGTACCTCTTCGTCGTCCTCATCTTCGTCGTCGATATCATCGCCGACAGCCCCGAATGACGTAACCACTGGTCACCGAGGCCAGGGCGAAAACACGCAGTTGGTTCGCTTTAGCAGCGTTGTCACTCCCGTTTCAGAATCCTTGCATACGCTTCCGTCCCCGTACTCAATCAATGGAATACTGAATGCCGGGCGATTGCTCCGCGAGACATCCAAACTTCAGCTTCCGCACAGTGGTTCCATTTTTTCTGCTCAGGGCAGGACGGAAACGAGTATGCCGTCATCAAACCCTTGCAATGATGCCGATGACAACGAGCAACTCGCAGCAGGTATGGAGTCGGTAATCGGTTTGGGGAAAATTAAACGTATCGCAAGCATGTTTGGTTCCCTTGCCCGCACTTGATGTTGGCAAAACACGCGCGGCGGTGTGGCACGTACGCTCTGTTCGACTGAACGCCGTTTTGTGAAGCCTCGCGCTCAACGACAAGCAGTTGTATTGCTACTATCAATCATATTTTGTAAAGAAATTAGCAGGCATTGCTACTAGNATTCATAGAAATTCTCCCAACAGGCAGGCAGGCAGGTGGGTTCTAGAAAGCGCGAACACCATGGACTTTCCACATATTTGGTCTACTTAATACAGGCACTGCCTTTCTATTATCAAGAATACACCTGCCAATTAATGCTTCAAGTGCCCTTGGTTCACGTAGGCAAGGAAAAATGTGGGTTTTCCAGATATTGCGATGTCAGGAGAAAGTTTTATGGCAACTAACAGTAATTTTCTTGTATTTACTAATTCGCGAAATTCCAAAAAGTCGCATCACCCTAAGGAAGTTACTCAAAAATAAATTTTGGCTAGGCTATCGTTAGTTTTAGCCACTGAACTCGAAAAAGCTTGTGTTCTTCAATTTTACATAGTTAGCTTTACACCCGTCTACACAGTTGTGAATCGTGATCGTAATAAACGAGGTCTTGAAGTATCATCAATTTACATGTACATTCGTGCCTGTTTCACTAAAATTTTCATAATTGTTCTAAACTTCTGCGGAAGCCTTCTGCAGAAGATTTTGACGTTTCCTCGCAGAGCAAACCGTTTGGAAAATGCATTATAAAGACTGTGGATCTTATAAATATGTATTTCCATCAAGACTAGTGCTTCAACCTTTTTAACCTTGCCACCTACTGCTACCGATATATAATTTATTTCAAGGCCCACACTAAGATGTGGCGGAAAAATGCAACGCAGATAACACGCGCAATTTACTTTACCTTGCTTATTGCATGTGATTCAGATCAAGATTATAGTTTTGGCTTCATAGTGCATAACTTAAAAAAAAATAATTCCTATTTGCACCAGCAACCAAAATTCGAACAGTTCAGCAAATGGTGTACGTCCCACTTAGAGCTTCGCGGCCCACTGGTTGAGAACCGCTGATCTAGAGTCTGGCACAGAACAAGATCGTAGCGTTGTTGTAAACTCGTCAAAGTTTTTTGTTTTTGCTAAAAGGTTACGGTGCTAAATCCATCTCAAAGGAATTATTCGGAAATTTTTACCTTTTTTTTTAATTATAACCTCTGTGGAGTCAACGTTTATGTTCGACTGTGTAATGTTTGCCGCACAAATGAACAATCGCATTTTTGTCTTTAGATAAAAACAAATTGTCTCCTGACTCCTCCCCAATTCCTGCCAAGGAACTCGCTTGCCGTTTGTGTTCATTCCGATCAACATCCAGCGGGGACATGCAGTCACACATGTCGCTCGCTCACAAACAAGACGGATTTTACAAGTGGGTTTTCGTTTCAATTTTCCTTCTTCTGGCATGGGTTGTTTCAAGCAAAAGAATTAATTACCTAGGCTTCGGTTTGTTCTAGAGTGACAGAAAAAACAAACAATCTCTACTTTAAGGATTCAGGCTCTATTTTAGGTATTTTACGGTCGTGCGCAGTGACAATGAACCACCATATTTTCGGCACTTACTTGGAATTCAGCTTAGCATTTTTCTGTGCCTACTAACCTTTTATGCCTGACGTGCAGGTGCGACGAATGCAACTACTTGGGCAAAAACTTAAGCAAACTGGTCGAGCACATTCGCATACACACTGGCGAGAGACCGTTCAAGTGCGATCAATGTAATTACGCCGCCAAAAGGAAGGACAACCTTGCCCAGCACAAAGCGGTCCGCCACGACAAACGAAAGAACAAGCCTAACTTCGGAGTGAACGAACCAAGTCAGGTTAATGGTACCAAGAACAGCACCACGAACGGGAAAGTACCTTTCTTTGGGGCCGAAGAGGATAGCAAAGAAAATCCTTTTCCAATTTCTAACTTCCATGGTTCTACCAAAACGAATGCAACAGTAAACGGCGTTTCTGTTCCAGGAATGGATGGCATTTTTTCCAACCTGGCTATGACGCCTTTTTTCCACTCTTTTCCCGCTTTTCAATCTCTTTCCGCTTTCCATTACCCGCTTTTCCCCCCATCACCACTGTTGCATCCCCAGAGTGGGCTGGACCCACTTACTGGGGGGCACGCTCGAGGGGTCGGCGAAAGACCAACAAATCCTGGGAACTACTCTCTGAAAGTGCGGGCGGCTTTGATTTCGCCATAGTTTTCCTCCACGTGTGTGCATGTCATGGACTCAAGAGCGATCGCTTGATACTTCCACATCAAAAACTAGAAAATACAATCCAGATCCGTTACTTTTTCCTCGCTGTTTTCGTCAATTTCATACAACTTCAGAATGCTCGTGACGCGAAGAATGGACTGCGGGTAAGACACGTTTCCGTTGAATTTTAATTGCATGGTAGATGCTTCAGGTGCATGACGTTCAAGCAAGAAATGGATCGAACAGAGATGCAGTGTGTAATGCACGGGCATCAGTTGCATTTGATTTATGCTGCTGAGATGAGGTAGTCATACATGACCTCGATCGTGGCAAATGCTTTGTTGCACGAATTACTCGACGGGCAACCGTCCAGTTACACTCGCCTGATAGGGATCCAGCTACATATCAAAACTGTTTCAAGGGCAGACTGAGTTCTTCACCCAGCCCTGCAAGGCAATCAGTTTGTGGATAACCGATTGGCAAGTTGGGAATATTTACCCACTCTAGCAACCACTGCAGCTAAGTCTGGACTCAACCTAACGGCCACGACTTTCCCTGTGACTCTCTGGGGGGTGCGAAGTGCGGTTCACTGGCGAACGGGCAACTCAGTGACCTTAACACTTGCCCGGGCTCGCTTTGGAATTTTGTCAGAACATTTTCACTCGTTAGAGGTTCTGCCACACAAGCATGGGCGTCGGAAGGAGGATACAGGGGGAGCATGCGCCCCTAGATTTGGAAATTTGAGATTTTGCTGTTTACTTTTAGATAGAAAAATGTTTTTCTCTTAGTTGCAGAGTTTGTAATGCGAAATTTCAACACTGTTGGCACCCCTATAGAAAATCCACCATTGACCCCCTTGGAAGAATCCTTCCGACGCCCATGCACACAAGCGCTAATTTAAAATTGCTGCTCTCATTTCACAGCTGGTGTTTTGGCGAAAGTTTACGTTCGCATAACCTATTCAATAGCAAAATGTGGGCAACTTGTTTGCCAAAATAAAAAGGCGCACTTTAAAATTACACAAACTGTAACTGTGTATAATTCTAGGTTAGCCTTGCCGAGTGGGTAAAGTGTTTCTTCTTGATCAAAACATTGTAATTTAATGAGGGACAGTTCTGTGCATTTACTTCGCTCTTTCGGGGTGCCAAACAAAGGTGATTTTGCCATCGTTTGAGTATGCAGCCTACAGTTCCTTGCCGTGTAAGAGCCTGTCTAGCGGTAAATTGTCAGGAAATTTGAAAGAGCTTATAAATTCGGGTGGCAATTAAGTCCGAGGACTGCGATCGAGCCACTTTGTTTCAGGCTAAAATTTTCCGACATCAAACGTGCAGCCGTGACAGAGAGTGACCCGATACGAGGCCTGTCAAAGCTGTAAACAACGAGAGTTTAACAATAGTGAGCTGCAGCGACCTTAAATGATTGAGGTTGCTTAATGCGCTTAACCCGATCTTCGCTTGAACTATGATGTGGCTTAATCATGTATGCAATTGTTCCAAGCTTGTAGGATAAATGTTGCTTAAGCCTAGGTCGGGAATTTCCATACCCCGTCGAAGTGAATCACGAGATTGAATCAAAGAACTGAAGAAACCTGCAAATCGTAAGAGCAAAACAGCTTTTACCTACCAAGTTTTCTAATGGAAATAATCAACTGCAAACGAAATGCTGTAAGATAAGAATATATTTTCTGAAAAAAATTGTGAGCATATACTGCTCATGAAAGCAGCGGATGTTGCCCGAAAGCAGTGGTTTTCAAATTTTTTGTACCGTGACGCATGATAGCAAACCAACATAACCCAGTGACCCCCGTCCACGACTTCGTTGTCCAGTCGCAGTGAACCTGTTAAGACTGGTTTCTAGTAGGAATAACTAAAGATCTTGCCCATACCTACTTGCGAGCCTCAAAAAAGGCTAGCGGCCCCACAAGGGTAGCTACGCAGGTTGAAAACCACTGGTATATAACGCGGTATGGAGAGAGGACATATTGGATACCTAGGATTTTGTGCGAGAGAGTTATAAGATAAGTTTAGTTTTGAATTCAAAACTTTCAAACATTATTGCAGTAGTTTTCTCTGGTGTTGCACTGTGACTTGGGTGAGTCGTAGAATTACACCTGATTCGCGTTGATGTTCGGCCTCCATTTTGTGGAGCTGTGGTCCATGTCCGTTAAACAATTACTTTTGTGAAAGAGATGTTTTTTAACAAACATCTCTGGTCACAGCTTTATCACGTGAAATGTGTTTTCGATTGAAGAACATAGTAGATTTGGGATAGGAAATATTAAATTTCATTTGAAAAACGCGCTTCACTGAGGAGTTTTTAGTATATCTTCTCAATAGGAAGTTGTTACGCGAATTGAAAGTGTTGGCCTGAATTTCTATAACAATTTTGGCAATAAACAATATTTAGGTAATTACACACTTTTAGTGTTTCATATCTGCTGTGCTTGATCACATATTGAAGAATTTTTTGGTATAGTTCGAAAACTTCCATGCGGTATACCTCATCGTAAATGACATAAACTTGATTGACTAGAGATTTTTATTCCTACATCACATTCTAATACGTTTTAATGCCTGACGTTTGCTCAAAAGTATGGCTCCGCTGAAAGACTGTCTTTTTAGCCATCGTAAAATTCCTTTGGACTTGTAGCCGAGTAGGCTCAGTTTGAGAACACCAAGAAGGCTAGTTGTTGTAATTCCCAATCCTGCGAGCATGGGTCAGCAATGCGCCACGGCGCTTGGCTTTAGCGACGGAAATGAATAACTGTTTGGCGGACGTGTGCCACTGATGTGTGGATTGCACTTCAGCTTGGTTTTTGCTGCTTTCGTTGCCTGCGCCGCAATTGCTGATGAACAATGCCAGGCCATGAAACATTTTGTTTTGTTTATTTTGCGGTCCCAGCGCTAGATACGCCGGGCTAAGGCGGGGGTCGGCGGTCGGAAAATCTATTTTCTTAAGGAATGCCGAAATTACTTTTATGGGCTAATGGGACAATAGTCGTTTGATTGAATGCAAACAAGCGGAATGAGCGCTTGCTCGTAAACAATCCGTGGTCCGAGTCCCCTCGCATTGCCACGCTCGATACGACGCGCCGTTCCTCTCGCCTGATACGCGGGGTTGATGCGACGCCGG
>JGI24022J15233_10009944_pt1 | contig 10754 bp, 9 predicted proteins | sample Ectturendosymbi2_FD_15233 | JGI IMG/M metagenome (IMG submission 15233)
CGAAAAACCGTATCTTGCTAGCGCTCCCTCCAGTCTCAAACCTGCTGTGGTTGACGGCCAATTAAATAACTTTCCGTCCTTCGTTCATCGCTTCGGAAATCCAACGACTTCTGGCAGCTGACATCATCGAGCCTGCCCGATCACCGTGGCGTGCACAGGTTCTCGTTGTGCACCAAGGTCCGAAAAAGTGGTTGGTGATCGATTATTCAACAACTATAAGTCGATTCATGTTGTTAGACGCTTATCCACTGCCGAACATAGAAGCATTGGTGAACACCGTAGCGCAAGCCAGGTACTACAGTTCACTCGATTTACAATCCGCTTACCATCAAATTCCCCTTTTTGAAGAGGAAAGGTGTCACACGGCTTTTAAAGCGGGAGGCGAACTTTACCAATATAAACGCCTCCCATTCGGCGTTACGAATGGTGTCTCCGCGTTTCAACATTCTATTGATTGTTTCATCAAAAGGTATCAGCTTCAGAACGTGTATGCATACCTTGACGACTTGACCGTCGCTGGCAAAACGATAGAGGAGCACGAATGAAACCTTTCACCAGGCTTTATTCAACTAAGACCACCAGCATGCATCAACATCTGCAGCACAACACAACAACCACCTGGTACGAAACTAGAAACCATCTGACTTCGACGTGCGATACAAACGACCAACCAAAGCAATGCAATTCCACGCGGCACGTAATCAAGCAATGCAATTCTACGTGGCACATAATCAGACTATAATCAGTGCAGGCATCGAAACAAACCGTCACAACCCACAACCTGCTAATATGGTTGGTCCATTTGTCTGGATGTATGGATATAGGCTTTCGAAGAAAATGTAGTTTTGCTTGCGTTTTTGTGCACCTGCTGGGGCATAAAAGTTTGTGACATAGAAGGTATCCTGTTCTTAAAAGACTTCAGCAGTTAAGATTCTGCCTTGTAGGTCACTATTTTCTCCATGTATATATTTTTATTCTGCGCTAGAATTGCGACTCCTGATTCGGCTTGCTGTTTAATACTGGAGTGGAAAAAGGCCTACCCTCTAGTCCACTCCCTTTGCCAACGATGTTCTGTAACTACTTTGCTATGCGTTTCTTGGATTAAAATTATTTTCGCCTGAACGGTGTTCAAATATTCAAAAACGGCTCTCCTTTTTGTGGGGTCTGCAATACCGTTTACATTATAAGTTGCTATTTGCAATGACATGGTTTGCCCAGGTATAATGACAGGTTTATTAGCAGTACAGTACCAAAGAGTATCAGATAAATAGATAGCTAAGTAAGTGTAACCAAATGAAAGTACAAAGGGCATATCGTGACTAAGGGGCGAACTCATCGCACTGACTCGATGCTCATACGAGCACCGTCGTCTCGATACGTCGTTTTACATTTCAAGCATTGTGTTATTTTGCCCTTGTTCAATGTCTGTGTGCGTCCACAAGAAGGGGGACATTTAACAAGAGTTCTGTCGCAGTTATCACACTGGAAGTCTATGACATATCTTGATTCGGGAAACCATTTTCCGCATTTCCATTTAAGAAATTTCCTTGCGCAGGTGCATAATTCTGCGTTCCTTTTGTTGTTAAGTTTTATTTTACAACATCCTGTAACGTAGTCTGTTGCTGCATCCTCTTGCCTTGGTCTTTTCGGGGTTTATTTGAATATCTCTAAAATTGGAAAATCCGTGTTATAGGTTGAGGCTGTGTCGGGTTGTGTGTCTACTTGACTTTGGGCTTGGTCCATTGGTGTTGGTTCTTGGGTGGTTTAGTTGACTGTCTTGCCTTCAGTTCTTTCTTTTTCTACTTTTGCGTGCCATGCCAGTTGCTTTTGGGCCAGTTGATGGCACTGTGTCCTCTCATGGCCCTCTGTCTTACAAAATTCACAATATGGAGGTTGGCCTTCATAGTTTACATAAACAAAAACTCCTATTTGCAGAAATCTGGGTATGTGTAAAAAACCATCTCTTTTTACAAATATGTGGCGAGTTCCTGTTTGGATACTGTATTGGTCCCTTATGATATTAATTCGGATAACGTTCACATAGGGCTGTACTCCTCTGGCCAGATCATCTTGTTCTATGAGAGGGGGTACTCTGCTGACTACGATTTTTAATTTGTCATCACCAATTCTTTTGATTTGCTCTATTTTGGGAAAGTTAGCCAGAAGCTCTTTAAGGTGTTGCGCCGATTGTCTGTCTTTTGCATGAAAGACCGCTCTTAGACTGGGTAACTGGATGATAGCAGTTAAATGGGTTCTAAAAGGATATTTCAGATTGTCCAACTTTTCATAGATTTCATATCTTTTCATGGGAAGTTTAAACTTGGCATGTACTTCAACTTGTCGATCGTACCTGCTTTTTTTGGATTGCTGCACATTTTGGGCAGCTACACTGCTGTATGTTTTAGTATGCTCTGACATTTTAGGGCACTGATGATGAGGGGGTTACAAAATAAAGAGCAGACCCGCACTAAAAGGCAAGCTGCAACATAAGTAAAAAAAACGAGGTCACACAGCAACCAAACTGAATTCGCGCAGACCAAATGAACACTTAAGAAACTGGCAGTTAAGTTCATGTCATCCACGGTCAGAGAACTCCCGCAGCTCTTACAGATCAACAGTCAACACAAGAGATAGCAAAAACAGCAAACGGAACCGCACCTTTTCCACCTCTACCAGTATTGAGGTGCTGGGGTGGGTCCACAAAGTTCTTCAGAAAGTTCAATCCACTCGAGATAATCCGTATGTCCAATTTTCGGTGAGTATATTCACAAAAGTAAATCCCGAGTTCGACTCTGACTGTTTGTATACAAAGACTATCTTTAATTTTCTAACTATCTGCTTTGTTCGTGCAATCTTTCTCAAAAGTTGTGATGGTACAGAACTTGAAGATGGCATGAAATAGGAGATTCATCCCAAAGCTTTTCGTCTGACACTCTTCAGGGAATATCGTCAGAATGAAGTGGAGATACTACTGGGCTGTTTTATATACAGAGAAGAAGAGATCTCATTGGTTAAAGCAGTGGCCAATAAGCAAAGGTTTAGGAGATAAGAAAGGCGAGTTGTCATTGGCTGAAGATGTAATTTGGACCTCGTTGGAACGTTGGACCGGTCAGCCAATGGAGAGTTCAAAAATTGATGGTGTCGCCATGGGCTCACCACTAGGCCCAGCATTTGCAAACATTTTCGTCGGCCACCAAGAACAGAAACTCTTCAATGTTGTCAGTAGACCGTTAGCGTACTTCTGGTACGTCGAGGACACGTTCGCCGTGTTCAGCAATGAAGAGGATTGCAATGCGTTTCTTTCGCACCTCAACTCCCTTCACCCCTCTTCATGCTTCACCAAGGGCATCACACTACAACAAACAAGGCCGTGATGAGACCAGCATTGTAGAGCTGTTCAAACTTTCAAAAGATGCTACAAGTAGAGCTTTAATTATTACATGCTAATAATTGATTAAAATTGCCCTTTTTTCAAGCATAGTGGTAAAAACTTATATTTTTTTAGGAATTTGTTGCAATATATTGAAATATCTTTTTGTGTTTTGTTTTGGAGCAGGACTACATGTTGTTCACTCAATTTGATATTTTCATTTCTCAATGACAAAGTGACTTTCAAATCAGGTTTTACAAAACATTTGCAGCTTTTGGGTCTTGTTGCAGTCATGCACCTGCTGCATACTGCCAACCTATCCTTATTTTGATAATCTTGAATTTCACGATTTCGATGCATGTGGTCCTCAGTGCCACTTTCTCATGTCTGTTGCCATTACAGTTAAGATTCGAACGCTTTCAGTGCTTTTGCTTAAACTAAATTTAGTTTCTAATATGAAAGTAAGTCATTAAATGTGCAGCCCTCATTGATATGTCATTCAGTGTGTGGCCCTGGTTGACACTTTGACAGCCAGTCTACGAATATATCGTACTTGGATTTCGGCCTAAAATCAGCAGTTTTTGTTGCCTTATCAATGCCATAGGTCCTCAGCTGATTGCGTGAGAGAGCTGTTCAAACCTTCAAAAGATTTGGCAAGTCTTCTAGTCCGCACTCGAAAAAAATTTTTATTAACCAAGCATGTTATTAACCAACAACGCAACACAGGAATAATTCTTTCAATTGCTCTTATCAATGCGGTTGATGTGTGTGATTTAATTTCTTAGTGGTGCACCCCACACAGCTGTAAACATTATCAGCTACAATCCTCAGTACCTGCTGTACAAGGGGCCTGTCATGACAGCCAAACAGACCCCCAGGATGCGCTCCTGATTATGCACAAGTGATTAGTCACAGCGCATACCGAGCAAGTGTTATAGATGAATTGCAAACGCAGGCAACACAGTGAGGTGACAAACACAAACAATATACCAGCCGCAACTGCATGAACACTCATTAGATAGTAATCCAGCAGTGGGTAGAAAACGAAGGCAATTTAACATCCGTTTGTAAAGTAAATGACTAAAATCATTGGATGGAGATGGGGCAAGTAATTTTTTAGAGAAAACAAAAATGGTGAAGCACTATGAAGTATAAAGAAGGCTTAGATTGCCAAGCCTATAGAAAATGCTGTAAAAAACAGACACCAAGACAACACACCAGCACTTATTGTAATTGGCCATAGACACTGTCATACAAGTGTGTCAATTAAATATCTAAGTACTGTGTTAATCACACACACTTGCATGAGCATACAAAATCTATACAGCAAAAACGCCATCTTTGCCAGCTGCACGATTTAACCCTCAAACGGCTGTGATTGGCCAGCCCTTATTTACCATAAATTGCCAGACGCTACAGTTTTCAGCAAGTCTTCTAGTTGACATCAAAAAAATTTTTTTTAAATTTTTGGTGGGGTTTTCTAGAGGTGATGTCACAGTGAGGGCATGTTTAGAAATTTTGGTCACTTTTGGCTGGCCCAGGACCCCAACCCATTGACTCATTCTATTGGTTCAAAGTTTTGTTGAAAACTAGGTCAAAATCCTCATCTATAGAGCCCTTAAATGACTTGCTCGATGATCTGTAGCCAAAATTATTGGTCAAAAACTTAATTTTTGACCTAATTAAAACTTTTCAGAAAAAGCATAATTTACCCTTTCAGGTCAAACTTTGGCCAGCCATAACTCGGCAGCAGCTTGAGCTAAAGAGCTGTTCTAACCCTGTAATGACTAGTGGCGTTGTGTACTTCAGAATAACAAAAATTTGTATTAGATTGGGGGTTTTGAGCCAATGGGATCATGACAGGGGCATGTTTTTTGGTAAATTATCATCATCTGACCCCTAGCGCCAATATTTTGGCTCACAGTATTTTTGGATTCTAGATAAGAATACACATTTTTTGAGCCCTTGATTAGTTTCTAGCGTTTCTGGTTCAAAAGTTAGGTGAAAAACAGCAAATTGGTGAGGGGTTTTTCACAATACTTTTAGGGAATTCTTGGAACTAATCTAGGAACCAGGAATGCTAAAAACCCATTCGGACCCTTCAAAGTCCCAAAATGTAACCAAAAACAGCTAAACTCAAAAAAATTCATGTCATTTAAATGGCTTTTGCGGGTCCTAAAAGGAGGTCGAAAAAAAATGCTGATGTCAGCAAAAAATGACATAAATATCCTATCATCATATAAGCATTAAAAAAACAGACATCATAAACTGAAAAGATTTTTTTTATTGCAAACTACATACCTTCAGAAATCTTTAGAGGGTTTGAACAGCTCTCTAACTCAATCTGACGGTGAGTTATTGCCTGGAGAGAAATGCCTTTCAGAGTGGCTTTTGAGGAAGCAAATTTTGGTCAATTTTGGGTTTATGAGCCATAATTTTTGCTACCAATATGCTAGGAAGTCAATCAAGGGCTCTATAGATGTGGATTTTGACCCAGTTTTCAACTAAACTTTGAATCCAAAAAATGACCCATTGAAACATTGACTAGGGCCAGGCAAAGATGGCCAAAATAACGCAAAAACACCTGTACTTGTGACGTTCCCCCAGAAAACCTTAAACCCAAAACAAAAAATGTTTTTTTTCGATGTCAACTAGAAGACTTGCTGAAACCATAGAGGGTTTGAACAGCCCTCTAGCTCTAGAAGCTGGCAATTTACAGCCAAAAAAGGGAGCGTCAACATGTTGGCGCGTGCGGTCGTGAAAGGGTTACAGGTAAACCAATGAGGAAAGCAATATGAAAATCATCTTGCAACAAGACTATTATACTGCAATACTGCATAAAACAATAAATCGAGGAAATAATGTTTAATGGTTTCAAGGTTGTTGCATGTTATCAACCAACAACTTAACACGGGGAATGACACGGGGAAATCTGTCATGGAACCCCCATTAAATGCCTCCTGTGGGTCTTAAAGGGAGGTCAAGCAAAAATGCTGATATCAGCAAAAACAACATAAACATCCTATCATTATATTAGCATTAAAAAAATCAGTCATCCTAAACTGAAACATTTTTTTTATTGCAAACTACATACCTTCACAAGTCTTTAGAAGGTTCGAACAGCTCTCTAGCTCAATCTGACGGTGAGTTAATGCCTGGGGAGAAATGCGCCTTAGAGTGGCTATTGAGGGAGCAAAAATTTGGTCAATTTTTGGTTCATGAGCCGTAATTTTTGTTCCCGATATGCTAGGAAGTCAATCAAGAGCTCTATAGATGTGGATTTTGTACTAATTTTCCACTTAATTTTGAATCTGAAAAATGGTTCATTGGGACAGTGCCCATGGCCAGAGAAAGATGGCCGAAATGATCCCCCTAAAAAACCTCAAACCCAAAACAAAAAATGTTTTTTTCGATTTTGATTCCAAGACTTGCTGAATCCATAAAGGGTTTGAACAGGTTTCTGGCTCTGGCGGCTGGNGATTTATGGCCAAAAAAGGGTGTGCTAATATGTTGGTATGCGCGGTAGTTAAAGGGTTAAAGGTAGAATCAGTATTAGTTCATNTGGGAGTNACTAAGAACAAACATCATATCATGCACCACAGACAACAAATCACATAAGAACAGTGTTTATTTTTTTACTACGACATCTGAAATAACCATATGATTTTCTAGTCAAGTTTATGAAGTATCAAGATAAAAGTAAAATGCCAACTTGTCAAATATGATTGGCACCAAATGTAGCAAAATATAGTCATGACACCAAATGATTTAAAATCATTATCTGGGGAAGAGGAATTTATCTACATAAACTACAGTAGTAATTTCACTGCATAATTTTTCTTTGGTTCTCTTGAAAACCTGTTCTGCTTTTGTCATCTGTTTTGTGTCATGAATATTTATATGCTTGATCTATCATTTGAAATACATACCATAATGCATGAAAAATCAAATATTTTCCAGATTTTTTAATCGTAATTTTAACCAATTGCAGTTAGGGTAATAGTTTGATTTGCAAAGCCAACATGAAACAAATTAAGCCTGATTCCTCAAGTAAATCTGATAAAAATCAATCTCAAAAAGCAATCAAGACAAAAGGAGCTCCAGGAAAACATGAGTTGGCATCAACTTTAGCTGGCCAAGGTAAGGTGTTATGATTTTTCATCATGAATAAAAACGAAGTACATATGTTTACATAATGTTCAGTTTAAACGTTTTTGGTAGTCCTGACCTTGTTGTTTGGTTGCTAGATTCATACCCTCAGAGTGAGGTTCAAATGAAAAAGTGCATGTGTATGAAATTAACTCAAATCTTGATTATAAGATACAGATACAGTGTTTACTCAGATACCTGTTGGAAATTGATAGCTGCAGTAAAATATTTTTGTGTAATCTATATATTGTTCAAACTCTGCTTGAATTGAAACAAATTTCTTTCTACAGTTTTCACCACTATATGAGAATAAAGACAAATAACAAACACCGCATGATAGCTTGTGAGCTTGAAGTTAATTAGAGAAACAAACTACTTCTGCTGATAATGTTCACCTCGTTTCTTGCTTAGTTTACTGAGGGAATTTTAGCGTCTTCTAGTAAATGCGCACTTCATTAAATATCATATATATAACAAAAAATAACTGTTCAAAAAACTTTTCAGCAATGTTGCAGTATCAGAGTTCCCATGTGGTATTGAAAATTTACTGAATTGTGAAATGGGTTTTCAGGACCTTGAGTAAGTATCGAATGGTCAAAATGTACATCAAGTATTGAAGAAATATGAAAATTCTAAATTCAGCCATTTTTTAATCAAAATTTTGTTGTATTCCACTCATGGGTGCAACAGGGGACTGTCCAGTCGGCATGTCAGGCAGAGCAGCTCATCTAAATCCAGAAAAACATGAACACATATACATGGAGTGACTTTACATCAGGGGTGACAAACCTATTTGCTATTATGGGCCACTTTGTCAGTTACCACTGAATAAGCAGGTTGCACAACTTTTTTAGTCGTACTATGAAACCTGTTAAAAACTAAAAAAATTGTTCATCCAGATCATTGGTCTCCAAACTTTTTTGTTCGAGGGCCACATAAGCTATTACAAATCTGTCCGAGGACCACATAAGCTGTTACTCAACAGTCCGAGGCTGGACATCTTACATAATGTGATTGTTTCAGGAAATGTTTCTGCCAAATCAACAGATTTTCCTTTGTTATATTATTTTTCCTTATTGGCAAAATGTCTACGCGGGCTGGATGAAATGGCTTCGCGGGCCGGATTTGGCCCGCGGGCCGAAGTTTGGAGACCCCTGATCAAGATCAACAGAATTTAATGGAAATCGATTTCGTCATACAGCATCTTCAGTCCACTGAAGGATTTCCTGTAAATAACATCAGTGCGTGCTGATTTTTGTTGCTTGTGCAGTGTGCACAGACAGTGCCGAAGTTGCAGATATGGGTAGACAAGAATTGCCGCAGTTAATAGAAAGGCAGACACAGGTTGATACTGATGCTCTAGAAACAAGTAGAGCTTCCAAGTATCAACTCTCAATTCAAATAATTGTCAATGTCCTGTTAATTATAGGAACTGGTCTCATCACACTAGTGTATGAAGTTGTGGGATGCCTACAATGCATTTTCTCTTTCATGAATGTATTAACAAGTTCTTTTCCGCAAAGCATGAATTCGCGACTGGTTCTCAACCTGTTTAGATCTCATGACACTATTGCGATGTTTCAGTGGTCTATAGCTTTGACGCATTTCCTCTTTACCATTCATGAATGTTTTTGAATGTATAGAAACAGTAAATGTTTAACATGACAAATTTAAACCAATTTTGTCTGGTGGCTTGTGCTTGCTGGCAACGCATTTTAATTCAATGTACCATGTACCCGCTTTGCACATATTACATTTTATACCCAGAGTAAAAGACTTTTACTAACTATTATACACTGTTCCCTTTATACTGAAAGCAGCTTCGTCCTTGGGGGTCTGCAGCCTAGATAACCCTTGGTCCTTTGCAGCCTCGAACACCCTCATCCATTCTGTACATTGATGTACTTGGAAGTCATTGTAGTTCTTCATTATAACAGGATTTTTTCAAAGGAAAATGTTAGGGACCCGATTTCACTGATTCTAGGGACCCGAATCGAGTCCCTAAAATGCTTAAAAAAAACTGATTATAATAATCAGGATTGCGTCATTCATGCGTGTGTTTTAAAAGCTTGTATTTCATCAAAGTACAGTAAATACATCAGCATCATCAAGCGTATACTCTATACTACCACAAGGTATATATCCTCGTCTTCTTTCGTATTTTTGTTTTTTCTCTTTACTGCGATGCATGTTAAAAACTTAGCGTTTTTGCGTGTGGGAGTGAAGACGATACACAATACAATACATTTGTATTTATTGGATGTTTCCATGAATTTTGAGGCCTTTCTTGTGCAGTTGCAGACAATAATGAAGTTGATCAATCAGCAACTTCCAAGACCAAAGCAATCATAATTGTTGGTGTTATAGCAATTGTGACTATTGGAGTTGCTGTTGGAGTTGGATTGTTAGTGAGTAAGTATGTGAATAAGCTAATTTTATGGATGTTTAGCCTAACATTGTGCTGTGCTCAATTCATCATTGTGCTTGATTATTTGAATGTTGCTGATTAAACATCACAGCTGTTTGTCTGAACTATAGAAACTGACATATGCATATTGATTGTGTTTTTTAAAAGAATGTTTAAATTTCACCCAGAGTGCTACTAATTAAAAATCGAAATAGCCAGCCATAGTGGGATAAACTGTTGATTAGCGTGCTTGAAGTAAATTTATCAAAGAAAGATGGCAGCAAATCACTTCAAAGGAATCATCGATACCAGGGCCGCAAATTGAATAATGTATTAATGAGGGGCAAAACAGAATAGCTTAAATTGATCCTAAGCACCCAACTAAATTTTGCTTGAGCTAATGTACTAAAAACGTTCAAAGCCTAACTGCAGTGGTAAAAGACATGATCAAGTAGCACTGAGGACCACCTGCATCAAAAATGTCAAATTGAAGATTACATCTGTATACAGGATTTAGAGTTTGTTACAAGTTTGGTGGGTTTGGGGGGCGCTAAGCCCGAAAATCGTATCCGTTTTTGTCCATCTGGTTGGTATTAGATGCTACAGGGCATACATTTTGCAGTTTTTTGCAAAACATTGACAAACCTCACCGCAAAAGTTATCTCCCACCATTTTTAACTTGAGAACAGATTTTGTAATCACTAGTTGTGCTTTTAAATGCTGGAATTCTTATTTGCTGTTGTTGCACTGCGTAGGCCCACAGGGAGTGAGTTAGTGATAGCCTGTTATAAGCGGTAAGTATAATAAAATCAGATGTCAGAATAGTCT
>JGI24022J15233_10009945_pt1 | contig 10754 bp, 8 predicted proteins | sample Ectturendosymbi2_FD_15233 | JGI IMG/M metagenome (IMG submission 15233)
CCGCGGGTTGGACATAGCTAGTCTAGACAGCTTTACACAGCAAGGATAACTTCACCTAATAATAATACTAGAGGTAAAGGATATTGCCAGTCGATTTTGTATCCATTTAGTCTTTGCCACGAATTTTCTCAGAGCATTACGTGCGACATCTCAGAAAACAGGTTGTCTTGTTATTTAGCAATTTTTGTAGGGATTAGCATGTGGACGGTTCTGCTATGTATCAATCGTGTGCAACTCGTTAAGTGCCAAAATTGTTTCCGCAGAAACCTATTGAAATATGTCTAAACCGACCTGTTTGTTTGTCGCTGAAAAATTTTGGTCACTCAGAAATCTCGGTATTTGTCCTCCAGTTGCATTAAAACTCGCCGTAACAGCGTTCATTAGCCTATATTTTCAGACATTCTGACCGAAATGACATAACTTTTTTCGGTCATTTCAAACACATTTCGGTCTGTGACCGAACAAAAAAACAGAAATCGACACTATTTTTCACAGAACAACTTAACTATCTCGGTATTGTCTCTTGATAGTCGTAGAAATCGCTCATCGGTTCACAAGGCTTTAGTTTCGTCTAGCAGATAACTCGGCTTTTGAAGTACGAATTCTTTCAGGTCGCCCAGCTATCAACAGATTTTGCCGAACTCTTCAAGGAACTGCGGGAGATCTTCACCAATGCAGTTCTTTTGATAAGGCTAATACATTTTAATTAACTCGACGAACTGAATGCCTTGTTGCTCTGCGAGGCATTTACTAGGATGGGGTTTCATGCGTTTCCATTAATTCCCTTGCAGTCCATTCTCCCTAATCACACCCCGCCAGTGCAGTGTTAAACGCTGTATTCGTAAGTAAAGTTGGTTCGCTTATTTGAAGTACGCAATTGGTTGATTTCAAACTTGCTTACTATGCCGATGCAAGCCATACACTGCACTGATCTAGTTTTCCTGTCAAGATAAAAATAGTCGCACTGCCATAATCTGTCGCGATGCTTCTCCACTCAACTCAGTTTCCTTGATCTTACTGACTGCGTGTCGGAGGTAAACTGTTGTTTGAGATTGCCGCGGTTATTTTACGTTTTTGGGCCACTGTCCATAGTGACATAGTCCAAAAGTTATTGATGCGCCAGATATTACGCAAGTTGTAAACAGGCTGCGAACGTGTGATTATTGCACGACAAACCTTTTGATTTTCTGCAGCTTTTTGTGGCCGCTGTTTTGTGACAAGGCCGTATTCATCGTAGCCGTAGAATTACCGTGGGCAGAATATGTGTTTTTTCATATGTTCCTCAAACTCACGCAACTTTGTCACCTGGAAACAAAGTTATTTTTGTAAAGTATGAGCATATGACCTACAGGTGGTTGGATAACGTAGGTTTGTGGCATTCCGGAATAAAACCCGATCAAAGACAGCAACGAACTTATCCACACTAAAATTTGTTTGCCGAAGGTTGTACCTCAACGTACTGTTATTTTGCGAACACTTCAGAACAGGGTCTGAAGTTCATTCTTTACTGAACGTTCCACGTTCAACCTCTGTTAAATAAATCTATCGAGGTTTTGTTTGAACAATGGAAAAGAAATGGATCGCGATTTTAGGAATTCAGTTCAATGAAACACTATTCAACACGACCATTTTACAACTCATTTTGTTAGATGTTGGTGCAAGCTTTTTAAAACACATTTAGTTTCTTTTGTTCGCACAATCTTAAGTCAAAAGACTGAAAAGTAGTCCCATTGACCTAGTTATCTTTATGGACACTTACCAGTTACGTCACGAAGTAAACCTTGTGGTGGTGGTATAGGAAGAGCACTTAGCTCAGATAATTTTCTCGGAAATGCAAGATATTGTTAATCTGCTATCACTAGCGCCTTTTCCGAATTTTTACGAATGGATCCAGCAAACTGATCGCGTGATGCTACCCAGAATAAGAATACGCTTCAGTTCTGAGCGTACAGTTCCGACGGTTCTTCACAATCGTTGAATTGCAATGATTACATAGAATTTAAAATATTTATAGCCTGCATCTTATTGAATGCTCAATAGCAGTAGCCAAAACAATCCCGAAGAGAAGCTTTGTGCAAATCATAATAAGCGTTTAATCCTACGTAATCTTAAACACTTCAATGTCATTCAACATGTATTGCCAGTTCGATGCGGGTTTATGTAGGAACTGATTGATTGACTAAGCATTTTGAACTTCAGACCTAATCTCTTTCCATTTGGGAACTCCGTTGAAGCCTAAAAACAGGCATGACTTTCCCTTACGCGACCACAGGTATTGTTTCATGAAAATGTCTCGTTGATAGATTCCAGTGGCTTCGACGTTTCTTGTCATGCGCAAGGACTTGCTGTCAGCTATCCAGTGGATGGTCGTTGTTTGATTCATGCAAAAATTTAAAATATTAGCTTGTGTCAAATGACTACCGTCGCCGCTTTGCTCACTTCAGAACCACTTGCACGCGCAAGCGCGATTTTTTAAGAGTTATTGCTGGTAGCCTCTGTGGTGTGGCTTGTCGGGTGTGATCAGTTGTCGCACGCGCTCCACTCCTACGCGTTAGTCACTTTTGTTAGTTTCCTGTTTACCTTAAAGCTGCAGCTGCGTTTACTGCAGCCCTCGTCACGACCCGTTGAAATGTTGTTAGCGAAAAGCTTTGCCCGAAAGAATAGTTTCGTAAATCTATCCTATGCACTGATTTCGTGGTTTTGTTTTCAAGTGAATTGTTGAATCAAATGCTGCATCCGGCAAACGCGTGCATTTTTCACGTGGTGCCATGTTTGTGCGCCTTCAGGAGTGCGTTGCCTGGGTGCGATCTGTTGTGTTGTCAATGCAGTCGCTGTAATCAGATGAGCGGCTTACTGTCTTTCAGTGTCAGCACCTGTAAAGCGTGCACTTACGCGTTCGCTGAATCGTGTTGATAACTTCTGCTGCCGTATCAGCCTTGATGAATCCGTGCAGCCGATTGGCATGCTGCGTATTCCTTCCTTGTTGACGCTCCGCATCATTCGTTAGCCTCTTATAGGTTTCATCGGCGTTGAAACCGAGTGTCAATTGTTTTACAGCGTGCTTTTGAAGTCGTTCTGAGAGGATGTCACTCACCCGATACTTTCATTATTTTCTGCAGTGCGGCTTCCTGCTGTGGTGCATGGCACCCGTGTCATGGAACGGTTCGAAGCTGATCTACACACGTGTTATCCGACCGTTCGTTCTTCGAAAGCAAGGAGCCATAGACCGATTTGCTGATAGAGTCAAAGATGGAGCTAAAGAATTGGTGGACCAGGCCCAGCAGGGAGGTTCGCAGAAATATGTGATGCGCTTTTCTGTTGTTTCATGCTTCGCTCGAGCCGGCTTATGACTCGTAGTTGGGCAACTTCTCAACCAGAACTCCAACGTAAACAGCGTCATTTTACTTCTGAGGGCTTAAGCAGATTTTTATCATGTCTTGTCAACAACAATCTGGCATAGGTCACAAAGCGGAACTGAGTTTTTGTCCAGTGGCTAATTTCACGGTTATTACAAGATGATGTTTGCACGGGGTTTACATGTGCGACCAGGTTGTTTGGTGACATTTATGTGAAGTTAAGTCAGCGGTGGGAATCTATTTACTATTACGGGCCGCGTGAATTGTGCATTATCGCTGGCGGGCTGTAAAATCAACAAATTTTATCCTAAATTCCTCTTTTATGTAACTTTGAGGAAGAATGACTTCTTTTGACTGACTATCTAAGTACCTGCTTATCATGGAACTTGGTTTTGACACGATGTTGTACTCTAACTTTAGCAACGAAAATTCTGATGCGGGCCATGTCAAATGTCCACGTGGACCGCAGGTTCCCCACCCTTGAGTTAAGTGTTCAAGCTGGGCATTTCCGCAAGCTTCTCAAGCTCACTGCGGTCGTCTGTCGTTGTAAGAGTTCCACCCCTAACTAAGTTCATACTCCACACCTGCTGTATAAGCTCGCGTACTTGTTCGGCTCGTCTGATGAGCATCACAGCCAAACAACGACACGTAAGTTGACCGATCGTAAATTTCGAGCGGTTGTATGCGAAATTATTCGTGCTTCTCTTGTTCAGAAAAAATATTCTGTAAGATGATGTTTCTCACGTTGATGTCTCGGTATCAGTATCGACTGTTGTCAAGCGTGTCGGTAATGGTCAAACCACCAACTCCATGATGCAAGGACTTCTAGACTCCACGACGCCTGGGCTTAGCTGTTATTGATTTCTTCTCTGGATTGCTTTCAGCCCAAAACCTTCCTAGCACGACCGCGCAGCAAGCAGAGTAATCGAAACTACAATCACTTGGTGGTGTGTACCGATGCTGCAAGGCGCACTTACGTAGGCTCGGTGAGAGAGGGCATCTGGGGCCCGGGATCGTTGTGGGGCCCGTGAAGTTAAGAAGGCGAAAAATGATGTAACTTGGATTGGACGTTCAAGGTTTCGATTGTATCCCGCCGGGCTTGGGGATCACTATTGAAGAAGTGGCTATCTGTGGCAGGCGCATGCAGGCCTCAATCTCGTTCGCATCGCTGCCAACTACCAGGGCCAGATTTATGTAGCAAAGGGTCCTACGACACTACTTCTTAACCTTTTGCGTTTTTTTTCCCTCCTACGATGGATTGCTGCACTCCCATTCACCCTATTGTGAATGTGGCCGATGTGACAAGAATCATAGTCATCAAGCGTTCATTGTTAGATCTTAACTCGAATCTTCACTCCTATTTGCTCTACGTTATTCACAGCATGCTGTCCGCCATGCAGCTAACTGACTACGTTCTTCAAATGCGGTTTGATCACAGACCCAAGTTTCGAAAAATGCTTGATTTGTTTCGTCAGCACACGCGCTATTTGAAAAGAAGAAAGGAGGGGCTTATTGCTAGCGCAGTTATTTACGACTGATGAATTCCCTTGTGCAAAATTTTACTGTTTACTAAAATACTGGTGCTGTTGCCTGAAAATTTGCAAGGACTTGTTATGATAAATTATACATATGTTTGTGTAAATGACTCCGCAGTTTTGACTGCACCAAAAACTGGTTGCTATATTTAAAATAGCAAAACATGCACATGCACTGAGGAGACGACTGATGACTCGATTCTTCACATCTGGAATGAAAAAAAAACTTGTTATAATCATAATACCACTTTCGCCTTTTTCATTTTGAAGGCAAATTATTCTCGTCGCTAACGTTCCTTTTCAAACTTGGTTCTTTTCATCTGCAGATTTACATTCACTTTCATCAAAACGAAGTGCTTTTGTACGTATTTCGTAGACATTTTGCAGGTATTACCTTATCTGAGATATGACCGCATATTAGATGTTGGCATCAATACCAAAGTGGGAACAAACAAATATCACAAGTCGGCTACTTCTTACTTCGATTGGTTAGGCCTGCACCTCGACTGATAAGGCTACACGGATGAGTGTTCAGGTTCCTGAAACTTTCGAAATTACTGCCATTCAAGCACAGGAGTACAGGACGGTCATGCAGAGAGCATAGTAGAGATTCCACGTCTCAATTGAATAAAACATGACATCTCGCGGTGAAATTTATCCTCATTACGCAATAGACGCAGTTAATTGCACCTTAATACGGTTTTTCTGAAGTGATGAGTTGCTGACTGCTGAAAACGCAAAGTTAGAGCGCTTGAAGTTCGCCTTTTATTGCTGATATGTTTCGGGTAAAAAAATAAGACAAACGTATGTTGCCAAAAGATGCGAAAAAAAACTCGGAACAAAAATTTCATTCACCCGACTAAGAAGCTCTGCCCTGCGATGCCCAACATTTTGAGGCTCCCGATTGACTGTAAAGCTATCGCTTTCTTCAAGCAAATGCACCCCCCACCCGACATTGCTAAAAGTGTTTCGCATATTCATCTTAAACAGCACCATAAGCTCCCGCGCAAAGTAGTGCGTTGTGGCATCTACGACAAGTACTGTATAGTACAGTGGTGCTCAGTCACTTGACGTGCATATTAGCACGGGCCCTTACTTTCATAGGGTGCTCCCAGCAAGTGCTCATCGGACGTACATGTTAAAATTGCTCTGAGTGTGTGCTGAAACCTTGTATAAATCCATTAAATTGAGACGAAAATATTTTAAACATTCTAATCAAGGCGATAGAAGCAGCTGACGCCCAATGATTATGATGTCATTATCGATCGTTTCGCAAACCGGAAAGCTCTTTAAAGAGTACTTGCGGTTGCAATTCACTGAGCATTTATGGTAGCACTCCTGCAAAACGTGTGCGAAAAGTGCAGGTATTTGGAACTTTCAGTTCACTGTATTGTAGGGGGGAGAGGAAAAGCAAAATCTCAAACTAAGTATGGTTAACGCACACGATCATTAATCTACGTGAGCACTGTCACCGTACGTAAGCCTGCAGCGCAGATGATTTATAAAGCCTGTGCACTTTGCGGCTCAAGTACTCCGACGCTTCACGTGCTCTTTTTGGCGTTTTCATGCGAAACCTTTTGCAGAAACATTGCACGTCGTTTCGTTTCTTCTAAGAAATATGCGGCATCCTGTTTTGAAACTGGCAATTTGCGTAATTTACATTAAGTCAACTGAAACGCATTCATAATGTCGAACGTAAGGCATGGTAATCTGATATAGCATTAACTCAGCTAATAGGTGTTTTAACTTCCGTCACGTGACCACTAGCGACCAGGCCAATCTAACAGGTAGCCCGAGAATGCGTTGTTTCCCTCGGGCCCCGGGATAGCTCTTAACGGTTCTGCTCTTGCGTGTATTAATGACGCGTGCGGTGTCAAACCACGCGGCGTCACCGGCGAAATGATTCTTTAAACAAATAGTATAGGTCAATATCTTACTAATGACGTTGATTGATAGCTTTGCTTCTCTTAACGGCGTCACTGTGATCCGCTTGTGCGCCTTCCTATGCAGTCAAAATACGCATTCTAAATTACGATCATGTGGCAAGAATATATGTATGCAACATTTGCAACGTCCGTTATAGCTCACTATTGATGTTGTAGCTGTGCACTGAGAAAAAATAATTTTTGGGGGCATTTCTTGATCTCTAGCCAGTTGCGTGGCAAAATAAACCTTTCCGTAAAACCTGGAAATTCACTGGTTTCATTGGGCACACAGTAAAGGTTAAACAAACTAGGCTTGTATATGCACAGAATCCAGTAGCAAAGTAAACAGGCAAAAAGTGCGAAGTTGAGTGCATGACCAGCTTTTCCATCGCTAATGTTTTCTTAGTACTGCAAGGACATATCCGTGTGCATTACGTCGTGTTTGCGGAGAAGTTTAGGAACCGTGGAGTGACTGGTAGGCTTGCGCATAGGACACTTCTTTCTGTCTAATCCCATCATGACAACTTTTTGTTGTCGCATCCCATGGGTCCCCGCGAAACTAGTAATATGGAGTACATTATATCATCCGCATGCCTAATGTCTAGCTTCTACAGAGTCGTTATTAAAATGCCCCAAAACAGCGATTAGGGGGCCAACAAAAATTGGGTAACCCTTTTTTTAGTTGCCGCCCAAAAGAAAGCCTACAACCTTATTTTCGGGGCATTGTGTCACTACGCCAATGGCACTGAGCCTCGACGTTTAACATGTTACGTTGCTAATGCGATCTTCCGCGTAGAAAAATTAGCGCGGGGTCGTGCGTTGTTTTTCAGCTGGTAACAAACCCATTCGTGAAAAGCGTACACGTTACCGTTGTCGGCTGTGGATGTAATATCTCCCCGTGACAACTTTTCAAAGCACCCAGTGCTCGACTTTCACTTGTTCAGTTCTTCCACACCAAAAACTTCAAACGTCCTAATGCTGTAGAAATATTGTAGACGTCATTGGTGATAAATAATAAAGCAGCTTAAAGCGCAAGGCGGATGTCGTACATTGAGCAATTGTTTGCTTTGTGCTGATGTCCGGTCACGTTATCGGTTGAATCAACATTGATGAGGTCAGCAGATCAAGCGCAGTGTCAAGCGTTTACATGACATGTATGATTCCTGGTTTACTTAAAGCAAAAATATTGAACGTATTGTACACGCGAAATTTTACGTTCTTTCATTTCGCAACTGAGGAAAGAAATGAGCTAAAAAAGCTTGTCCCGAAACAATCCGATGGCCCGTGCAAGCTCGGGATTGCTGAATTAGGGGAGCGCTTGCTGCAAAACGATCCGCTTTCAGTTTGAAGCGTCAGCTGTCCTGTGCTAACGGACCCGTTCGAAGTGTAGAAGGTTGCGTGAGCGGCACCATTTCACCAGACAATTGGCAGAGACATTTTTCGTACAAACAACTCTTCATTTTTTTCCAGCGCAAAAAGCGGCTTTCCAAGCTACTTTTCCTGGCAGCACGCCCACTGAGGACCAAGACGGCGAATCGGCCAAGGATAAATAAATGTTCGTCGTCGACCGTGTTCGTGTTTCTGGATTGCCAAGTTGTTTACTGGAGTCTTGGTTGTTACCTTGTTCTGTTAATTGCAAGTTGATTGTCGGTGTGTTCGATAGAAATTACCAGCAGCATCAGCTGATAACCAGCATGATTTGCAGTGGAGCTGCTGTGCGGAATGGATGAACAGTCTCCACCAGTTTCGTTCGGCTTGCGAAACTGTTTCCAGAATTTGTGTTTCCGCATTGATTCACGTTTTTTTCCTCTCAGCCAGGCTTAATGTTTCTCGGTCATCGCTTCTTTGTAAACGCCGAAGCGTATTTGTACGTTGTGTCCAGGTCGGCAACCTGTTGCGGATGTATATCTTGAGTTTGTTGCTGCTGCTGCTGTTGCAACAGTTTTTCAGCGATTTCGAATCTTCCTATTGATGCCGAATTTCCTCCTGTTCGAATTTCCCCTGTTGCATTGCCAGTGAAAAGACCTCGACGTTTAAGATAAAGACGCTTTTCACCGCGGCCCAGCGCGCCAATTTCACAACGAACGCGATGCCACATTTGCCGGTGCATGAGCTGTCGGGGTCTTTGCCGCTTCTTCAATATTGGTGATGGATGTATCTTGGCTATTGTGCGGCGGAACCATTGCCGTCAACACGCCTTTGCTTGCTTGGTGCATTTGCTGCCTCGGATGAAAGAGCCTGCTATTTGCCGATTAACATAATATCTGCAATCGCTTTGTTGCTTTTTTTTTTAAATCCAACGATCTTGTGCAATCAGCGGCGATGTAGTTATCACTGTGCTGCTGCCCATGACACCAGCATACTGACCTGTACGCTGCCATGCCGTTTCCAAGCAAAGTTTTTGCTGACCAGATGCATTTTTCTTCGCATCTGCTCAATGGCCAAGTCTACAATATCGGCAGTTTCGCCAATGCTGGATGGATGTTTGCAAGTTATACTTACGCAATACCACAGCTCCACATGCCGCAGTCATCACGATATCAAAACTTCCCCCCCAAATTCTGTACATCAAACGTGTGGAACTGGCTGCAGCTTTGTTTTGCGTCCTTCATTAATCTTTGTAAATGATATATAAAAGATACGTTTTCCTATACTGTGTGATAACCTTGCGTCGTGTTCGATTCGTTTTTTTGCACCCATATTGAAAATGTGTGCGCGGTTGAATAAAAGTATGGGCGCGCGGTTAACGCTTCGTTTTCGGTGGTTTACTGTGCGTGTTGAAGAGAAGATACTCCTGCTGAACTGCAAGAAACATTGTTCTACCCTTAGGCTTCAAAGTGTATTCTCCACTGCTTATTAACTTATAGGGGATCCGCTATGTTCCATCCGTACAGATGACCTGTATATCCACCGACATTAGGGAGTGGTTTTCAACCTGGGGTCCCTCGTTTGTCCTTTTTCTATGGGTCATGAGAGCTACCAACAAAAATGTTCATAATTCTCTATTTCATATTTCGTATATGGAACCATTTTTTGTCGTAGCCAAAATAATAGGATCACCTGGCAAAAATGAAAGCCTACTTATTTCAGAACTGTTTTAAGTGCGATTATGACGATTACGATACAGAGTGCTGTTGCGTTTGGTAACTCACGGATAACTTCGTGACGTCAGATGTGCTGTGTTTGTAAATTAAGTACTGATAGCTATTTTGGGAATTGTGGAGTGATTTGTATGCGACACCGTTTACTCTCACTGATGCTGCCATGTGCATGAATTCAATAATTGTACTGTGTAATGTCTTCACTCCCCACGCAAGGCGTTATACTTAAAGATGGATCGCAGTAACAAGGAAAACACAAATACATGAAACGAGACGAGGATATATACGTGGCGGTAGTAGAAAAGTATACGCTTGATGGCGCTAATACATGTAATTTGATGAAACATAAGCTTTGAAGACACACGCATGAATCACGCCATCATGATTATTATAATGTAGTACTGCGATGTCTTCGAAATACGTCGATTTATAAAATGCGTGAGGGTGTTGGAGGCTGCGAAGGACCAGGGGTCATCTAGGCTGCAGACCTCCCGAGGACGAAACTGCTTAGTGTAAAGGGATCAGTGTATAAAAGTCTTTTGCTCTGGGCAGGCACGTAGACAAATTTTGATAGGGGGGGGCAAACAACAACGAAGTCTCAACATTTATATATATGATGCCCCTTGTTTTTAAAGTATCATCCACAAAAGGTGCATTTTTCTGGCGCTTTTCTGAATAATTATGTTCAAGCCGGCAAATAGAAGTCAATCTTCATTGAATTGACAAGTTTTTCAAGTTCGTTTTTAGTAAATTTCCACGTTTCTATTTTGGATGAAAGCCACCATTTGCTTATAAAACGTTCATGCAAGACCGATGATGAAAATCTCGATGGTTTAA
>JGI24022J15233_10009946_pt1 | contig 10754 bp, 4 predicted proteins | sample Ectturendosymbi2_FD_15233 | JGI IMG/M metagenome (IMG submission 15233)
AATTGACCTAACAAACAACACGAATGCAAATGGTAATGAAGGTCTGAAAGTTTTATGTATTCGTAGTACTTTATGATACCGACCTTGAAAGCAGTGAAGTTATGCAATTTCAAAACAACCTTGAAGAAAAATACTGATGACTTGACAGTGATCCATTTGTTAAATACGTTTGAAAAATCCTCAGTTGTTTCAGGAATTGCCAGGTAATCACTCTGGGAGTCTTTTTGCGCATACCTAACTAACCTTAAGTAGCATGCAGCAGCTGCAGAGAAGAGCAGATCTTCCCCGAAATTGTCATCTATAACATCTGCTTGAACGAGCTCACGAATAATTTCAAAACTGGAATTACCTTTCAGTTTGCACACGTTACCTAAAGCTTCTACGAACAGACAAAGACTTCGGTATACGACCCGTTTGAGATTCCACTCCCTTTTCTTAACCAAGTTTCCTAAAGTTTCAAACGGGTTAAATTTTTCTATATTTTTCGATACAAGTCTTTGCTAAGTATCCAAACTCGTTTCGTGACATTCAACATTTCTTTGAAACTTTTCATAAATATCCTCATCTCCAGCAACGAAACATGTCGTTTGCAACATTTGAGCCAGATGAAACTCACTCCTCTCATTCGCGCCTGTTTCCAAGTATTTCAACATTTCACTTATCGGTTTGATCAGTTCTGTTTTCCAAGGTCTTCTCTTGGTCTCTTCTCTACCGAGCGGAAATTTACAAGCACATTTCATCATTCCATCGAAAGATATTCCTTTTTTAGTTTTTGCATCAAAAAACCAATTGAAAGATTTTTTGCTTGTATTGTTTATAAATGGGAGACAAATGCTGGGTACGATTGTTTCACCCACGTTTATCACAACTAAGTGAAAAATTACTGAAAACCATCTGAAATATTCTACAATTTCTTCATAATTCGTCTTTTTTTGAATTCCATCTTCTAACACAATTGCATGTTCAAAATCTGAATACGGTGTAATTTCCTTCTTAGCCAATGATCCCATTCCAACAAGAGCATATTTGCAAGGGGCAGGTATTTTCAGGCCAATGCAGACATGTGTTATTTTCATCATAAGCTTGCAATATTTTCTATAAACGTATTTCTGTAAATCTTCACATTTTCGCACAAAATATTGATCTGAAACTTTTTTTTGCTGCTTTGGGTCTACAATACTTTTTTGAAGAGATAACTTTTTTTTAATCTTTTCCCTCATGCGTCGAATTTCTTTTGAAGCAAATGAAGTTTCGTTCGTCAAGTCTACCTTTTTTTTATTAACCCCAGCCAACCGGCAAACGTGCCTGCAGAGTTCGTTGATATCATCCTGGATCTCCTTAGGGTTGTTTGGTTTCCTCACTAAGGCAGCATTAAACAGAACTGCGCCTTTGATTAAGCACCGTTTCTGACTATCTGGATTAGCAATATCTGCCACACCTTTTTCTCGGTATAAACGACCAAGCTTGTGGAAGATTGTTGCTGATCCATTAGTTTCTTTTTCTCTGCCATCCTGTCCACACAGCCTCTTGAGTTTGCTTGATAGGTAGAGTTCTACGTTGGTCAGAACGTCACATTGGTTAAAATGGTATGTCGATGCTTTCATTGACCGCCCATAGACTAAATCTATGCAGTCCGAAATGGTAAATTTGTTTATGTTACTTTTCATTTCAGAAACTCATATTCTGCCTAATGTTTGAGAAAATTCATCCAAAAATTCAACTAATCGCCTGTAACCAAAAAACATTTCCATTTGTTAAAAGTTATGAAAGCTTTGTAAATTATTTCATATGTCTTATAGCGAAAGAGCATTTTGGTAATTCAAATATTGCAAGACGTCCTTTGTTATGATATGCATCAGATGTTTGCATTCGTGTGATTGATGTTTTTGAATATTGTTTTAAAAAACTTTCCGTTGCGGCTGTTTACTTTCCATATTACTTACGGAAATATATTACCTGTTTTTAATTAAATCACCTGCGTAATTTGATAAGAAAAATGGTTTTACGTCATTCTAATCACGGTCCCTTGCCTATCCCTTGCAAAATGACCTTCTTGCTAAACGCTGGCACTGCAATTAATGTTTTCAGCAAGTTTCAGCTGACTGTAGGTGAAGTGAAATATTTCATCTTGAAACTCAAATACCACTTCAATTTGTTTTATAAATGTTCCGTAGTTTTAACAGCTTTGTAAATGTATTATCAAAAGAGCTTGGTGTAGACATATTTTTTACTTTTATACCAATTTCGCTATATATTGGTATGTGTGCGCACGTTCAACTTGACTCTGTTTTTTAATATGCACAAATTTCCTACGAATAGGTTGTGACGAGTTCAATGCATTGAAAACATTTTCCTACTTGACTATTTACGTGTCAGCCCTGTTATCGAGGTGAGTCCACCTGCTTAGTTATCCCCAGTTGTAGCCAGTCAATTTAATTCACTAAGCTCGGCTTTTCTGTTTACATGACGTGTAGGCCTGCAAGGCACACAGAACGAATTACCTTCAGAGTTTTCACCTATAACACTCATCCATCGAATGTTTTATACTCTGCATGACATTGAGCGCACAGTCATTCTGCAGTGAAGCGCTACTCTTTCTCAAAAACGTTTCCATTCAAATCCGTTGTAAGATTTAAGAGATTTCAAATGATTTTCTGACGAAAGCTTCACTATGGAAGCTAGCTTGGGGATTGGAAGCAATGAGTTCATGAGGTAACACAGGCGTGTGCAGTCACCCAAAACGTTGGTGCTAATATCAGTGAATGTAAACATTTCAAGATTGGGCAAAGTGTCACACTGTTTCTTTGTCCGCAACTCGCAAAAGTTTTCGCTTTGCATGTTTTTTCAAAGTACAGTAGACAAATCACAAGTTGCTTGGGGAGTTAAAGCAGAAAAAAATTTATTAATTGGCCTTAAACAGCTTCATTTTGGAAACGTCGTGACAAAATAAACAATGCATCTATGGGTAAGCAATGCGAACATGATCTATTGAGGAATATTAACATGAGCTGAGGTATTAGTGAACTCAAAGTTGCCATAGACGAAGATCAAAGCTAATCTTTGTTAAATGAAAAATAGTGAATCGTTGAAGCTCTATACACAAAGCATTTTGCGTAGCTAGGATTGAAGGTAGATTTGTTTGAGTTCATAAACGCAAGCCGCCTATCTTGCAATCAGAAAAGTCTTCGAATTAAGGTGTTTGCTTTAACAACCCACAATTACTTTAAAACATCAAGCAACATGTGTTGTTAAGCTTACGCGCTTGAGCGGATGTGACGTGCGGTGGTTTGCAGGCAAAGGCTACGTGGGAAGTGCAGTACAATTCGAAGCTGAGAAAATGGAGTGTGATATTCAACAACAGAACTGAAAAAACAAATTGTGATCGAACTAAATCAAAATGCATATATGTTTTCAACTGAAGAATACATATGAGACAATTTCAGTCATACGTGAAATGTTATGATAAAGACAAGAGAATTTTCATGAGGCATGGTAGCGAATCTCTATTTTTCTATTCACGCCTTCACGCCTGAAGAGACCTCAGACTCAATTTGAAAGAAACATTTTGCTTTGTTTCTACTTCTTTTCGGATTTAAGTGATTTCTGAATTTTTTGTCATTTTGTACTGGCATGGCTATCCGTTTCTTCTGAATTTTCGTGTTGTATTTTATATTCTGTTTATCATTTTAAGAATGTTTGTGTAGTGTTTAGTTGATCTCTGTGCAGTAATACTAATCTTCATGTGCATATACATAGGTACTGCCAGCAGTGGCGTAACTAGAGGTTTGAGCCAGGGGGGGAAAACTTTGCTGAAAGGGGCCCATTGGCCACCGTTTGGGTATACAATAATTAGTTCCCAAAAACTCACTTACGTTACATATATATGGGTGTAAGTCTTCGCTTGTTTGCGGCACATGGATGTAAGTCTTCGCGCACACCCCGTTCATGGTGCATTACACATTTAACGACACGCTAACCGAGAGGTTGCAACAAAGGGTACTCGAATAGCGCAAAAATTGTTATTCAAAGCGCAGTACAAAGCAGATGTTAAATTATAAACACAGACAACGCAGGCATGGGTATCCGCAGAAATTTTCCAGGGGCGGGAAACTCGACATTTTTCTTGCCCCTTTCAGGCTGCTGACGATAGAATGCAAATGGACATTCACATAATGCTTTACCCTTTCTACACCACAAACAAAATGCCTCATGTTACGGAAACAGTCCCAAAAAATGCGCTTCGTTGGCAGCAGTGCTTCTTTTCACGCCGTGTATAACTACGTTATAGCAGTAACGGCTGCACTACTTGCCACAGATAACTGCGTTCAACAGCCATACGCGGGAAAACGCCTACTGTCATAACTTGAAGTGAAACTTTGTTACCATGTTGTTACGCAATAAAGGTCAATTTTGCTACTTTCCGCTGCCAAGCTTTCCAACCTGCTTCTGCAGCAAAGGAGAGGATTTAGTGAGCTGCAAGCTCATCACCGCGTGNTACCAGAACAGTGAAACTGGNTCTTGTGCAGTGTGAATGTTATATTGGTAAATAAAACGGTCATTGCAAGAATTAAGTCAATTGAGCTGCTGACATCAGGTTTTCTAGAAATTTTTGGTTCTTAGTCACAATTTCCAGAAGGCAAATGCTAATCCCCCTCCTTCTGACGACGCCCATGAACACAGGGAATACCAAACACTGCAACAGCGCATAATCTATACCTACTTTCACTTATCATCAAATAGTAAACCGGCAGTGGGACGAAAATGAAGACATTTTAACATTAGGTTCTGAAGTAAATAGCCAAAAACGACGGATGGGGNTGCTCAGTGGCGCACAAAAGCATGCAAATTGTTTTGATCAAGGTATCGAATGTTTTTGCAGGATATTTTTGGATTGAGGCAGTCATCCGTTTGTTTCCAGTATATTAAAAGGATGATTTGATGGTTGGCATTTTACTAGTAATATAAAATCAATTTAATTACGTATTTGGCTTGCACATATCCTCGACAAGGCAGGGGTGGAACAGAAATGACAAGAAATGCAATTAAATGCTGACTACATTTTCAAGATTTTGATTGAAACTGTGCAACAGCGTTGAGTATTAGGTTATAAATGGGAACTTTTCAGCTACTGCTAGACGTGTTTTTTGTTTAAGTTGACCTATAAACTGAACATCTCTATGGGCATAATTGTCGAAATTCAAGACACAAAATTGCTGACCTAGAATTTTGTTTCCTGGGTTAATGCATGTGAGTTTTAAATTTTCAGTTTTTTGACAAAATAATTGATAAATTTGCAGCAGCAAAGGCAAGAAAACCTTGTCTTTGAAGTTGGATTGTACTGGTAAACAGACATGAGGCGATTACAGCACAAATGTAATCGATTACGATTACTTGCCACATGTTCGATTACGATTACGATTACGAATAATCAAAATCACAATGTAATCGATTACGATTACATTGAAAGTAACCACGATTACAATCGCGTTTACTTTTGTCTTCAGACATCCTCAGAAAGAAAGCATAACACATTGACATGCTTTGATGTAAGTATTTTTCAGGCATTTAAGATATGAACGATTGCAACAAACGATATTACGAAACACCAAGGTGTAGGAACTGATAAAAGAAAAAGCACCTAAATTATTTCCTCAGATATTTGCGCAGTCAAGAGTCAACATACACTTTAAGTGTTAATTAAAGAAAAATAAATCAAGGTTTAAAATGTTTGTTACAGTTGATAAACATCAACATTTCAAATGTTTATCAGTGATACGATACCTATCAGGCTTGAACACTCATCCAACAACGCTGAAAAGTCGTTTGTTAGTAATTTAAAACTTTTGACTATTTCGTCAAAGTGAGTTACGATGTTTTCAACTGTACAGTCACCTTTGGATCGTCTGCAAGCCAGCGTAGCGTTGTGTAACTTCTAATTTGAAATGAAATGAACAGTGATGCCAATACAGCTGTGCATCTGTCTATTGGCGCAAAACGTTAACGGTCAAAAAAAGCTCACTGGTTTCGTTGAGTTCTTTACCAGTCTCTGGTGGATGATCTCTGTTGACATGCTAGTTATCAGCATTTGTGGAAAGATGCTGTGAACTTGAGTTAATGAATTACTTTATTCCTCTGAAAATGTTAAGCTGCTGCACTAATTATTAGGCAAACCAAAAGTCAATATGCCTTTTTCAAAGTTTATGAAACGTCCACAAACCAATTTCACGCTGATACCATGAGCCACTCCAAAGTTATTAGATCAAAAAGTCAAAATGTTCGTTAAAGTCCAAATGTTCTTGCAGCAGAGTTTTTCTCTTTATCCATATTTTTTTAAAGGTTACAACAACACACACTGATGTGCTTTTGCAAGTTTAGTTGCAAGTCTGAAATATAATGCCTCTTTGCAACTTCTCACATACTAATGTTGTTTTTCCACTGCTGAACCATTGAATATTAAGTAGACTAGGTGTGGTGAGGCACAAAACGTGGTCTTAAAATGATTGGTTTCGTAAATGCTCAACCCATTATGGATATAGAAACTTTGAAGGCAATAATGTGATGCATTGCTTGATGCGTAAGTATAAAAATGTAGAACCTTCTAAGTCTTGTGCTGTCAGATTGATTTTCGTTCATGGTTTGTCACCTCTAAATTCTTTGAGTCTTTCACACTTTGATTTTTGTTTCATCTCAAATGAATACGGATTTTTTAACTTACCGCTTTGATTTCTAATACATGCTTTGTATTCGGCGTTTCAGTAGAAAACGCAGGAAATTGATAAATTACAATAAAGTCAAATTTTGTAAATTATAAAGGCAAAATTTTAAGTTTCTTGGTCAAAAAATTGGTTGCCCTACTATACACATAACCTAATGCAGCACTTGTGTTTATGGATTTACTTTGAATGTATATATTTAAAACCAACACCTACCCTCGTAATGTTAAGCTAACTTTTCTGTTACTGAAGTGTCAGTTTAGCCAGAATAAATTATCTCGCTCTAGCTGATTATTCCTAGCAAAATTTCGTGCTTTTCTACAATTGTTTTCATGTCAACATTCGCGAGCAAGTTTTACACTGGCTAAGTTTTATATCCGCAGGACTGAAGATGTGTTTAAATACGCGAAACCGGTCTATCTTTGCAACTGGTGGTTTCACTTTCGTACGTCACATACTGTGACTTCACCGATGATAAAGGAGGAAACCCAGCCTCCAAAACCGCGTTTCATCGCGCATTGACGTAGCGCGAAGAAATCCATGATTAATCGAGAAATTAATCGCCGATTACGATTACATTCGTATTGTAATCGATTACGATTAAATGTTATTTTTGGTCAATGCAATTGATTACGATAACTCAAAAAACTGCAATCGATTGTAATCGATCGATTGACGATTACGATTACCCCATTTCTGCTGGTAAAGCAATACAGACTGACCTATTTCTAGTAAATTGTTGTTAGTAGATGTGACGATGGAAGCAGCAAAAAATTCTGTCAGCTTTCTGGATTTTGCAACAAAATTTGAAGTTGCTGTTTTGCGTTCTCTCACATTTTTAAGCACCAGATTTCATCTTTACTCCCACTTCATATATTTATATTGAACCTATTTGTATTTCGTTGTCAAAACTGTAATCTACACTGCGTAATGAACATTGCAAAGATCAGTAAAAAACACAAAGTAAAGAGGTGGTATACACACCAAAATTTTTGATTGGTAACTTTAGTGCCAAACTGCTATATAGAGCGTTCGCAATAAATGATAGTGAATTCGGATGTGGATGGTTATCAGATGACTCCCGATAATAATAGCATATTGCCTAAGTGACCATCGGATCGGTTCCAAATCTTTTTCGAGCGTGACTGAAATCTGAGTTTGGTGAACATCTCGCAACCCAAGTCTCAAACAGCGTATGTTAACATGACAAAAATGTTGATTGTATGGATGATCATTGGCAGTAGGTTGTTACGATTGTATTCGATGTCAGCATTCTACTCTTTTCTCTAGTACCTGCGCTACCTTACAAACATACAGATACAAGCAGACAAATCTGAAAAAATACAACTCAGGTTTAGGTTTTGATTGTCTTGGCCTGAACCTGTTTTCTGACCCTTTACAAAATCGCAACCCTTGTTTGGGTCGCGACCCCTACTATGAGAACCACTGGCTCAAACGCTCAAACCTCTTTTAATTTTGTGATTTGTATCACTTAATCGCATATTTCACTTCAAGGACGTGTGAAGTGCGCTGCGCAGACGAAATCCGGGGTACCCGCTGGGATTGCCAGAAAACCAAGTTATCACCTTCAACCGAGATGCTAAAATCAACACCGTTAGTTCAACTTCCAGCGGTGAGTTTCAGACAGTTTTGTCAGTTGGCTTTGCAAAACAACGAAGGAAGTTGTAGGGACACTGCGCAACTTTCTCTGTATTCTAATCTCAAGGTCACTGTCTAATCTAAAGAAAAGTACACATCAGCTTTCAGACATAACATAAACGTTTTCACAACTACATTACAGAGTCTAAAGCAAGTGCCAGTAGAATGGCCGCAAATGCGGGCAACGTTCCACAACTACGGACGATTATGACATAACCCACACAGTATTCACGTTCAAGATGATCTACTGTATATGCTCTCCGCTGCAACAACTTTCAATTTACGATTCATTTGATGACTGTTTGTTTGCTAAACACTGCAGCATTTCAGTGTTTGAAATATCAAGACCAACGGATTTGCAAAACTTATGGAAGCATTTTCATATTTTGAAGTTCAAGAAATCTCTAAATGGGATTATTATATTTGGCTTGCCAGGGGGGACGTGCGCCCTGCCCCCCCCGTTAGTTAAGCCACTGATACCAGTAGTTTGTATGTGTGTCAGGTTGAGTTTACGATTGGTAAGCGTGCTACGAATGGCTACGAGGCAGCAAAACGCCTCAAGAACAGTCTATCTAACCACACTATCGTTTATCATGACTCCTCGCAGAGCATCGACATGGAGCTCTAACTTACAAAGCTTCACAATTTCCTTCTGCATTGCGTTGAGATCTACTGAACCTGATCTAGTAGCTTAAAAGACGTGGTATTTGTTACTTCGCTTGCTTCACGACGTTGTTGCCCTCTGATATCGCACAATGTTGTCGAGTTATGTATACTGTAGCCTTGGCACATTCTTCCTGTGTAACAGAAGGTTTTGAGATAGTTTTGCTTCCGATACTTCTGNTTGTTTATAGCTCGTGACCTATGGCGACCATCCACAGATCCACCCAGGNCCGNAGCCACGTTTAAAGATTCGGTNGGGCACAATACATTTATAGGGGGTACAATTTTTGCTTTTAGTATAACGTTTAAAACAAATTTTTCTGGGCGCAACAAAATTTGGGAGAGCACAAAAGAAATTTAGGGGAGCACTGCCCCCGAATGTCTCCCCGTGGCTACGGGCCTGGATCCACCACCTGGTTGTGTCAACGTATTCTTTGTAGGCACGTTAAACCACGTACGCATCCTGCAGCCTACTGCCCCTTTTCCTGTCCTATGTAAAATGGGTAGCTGCGTGTTGCAGTCGGTTCTGTTAGATTCTCTTGGTTGTCACCTCTTCTCTTTGTGTGTTTTATATAATTCTATTTTAATAATTATGCACTTTGCAAAGCTGCTGTTTCCTACCTAGTATGCAAAATTTATACTCTGCTAAGATCGCAGTGTGCGATCCTTGGCTGTGAAACGATGTATGTCAATAGGCACAGATATCTGACTCTACTAATACTCATGTTTTCCATTCATGCAGGCTTTGGTGTATGATAATAAAATCAGAATTTCCTTAGCACTTGACCATTATGCACGAACGACTAAGACATTTAAGTTTAAACTGACAACTGTCCAGGAACCGGCAGCAAGTCGACCAAGTAGTAAGTTTAAGGACATTCTAAAGTCTACTGCAAAACGACTTGATGCGAATTGTACACATAACGCAGACTTTGTAACATAAGATGAACATGCCTGTATTTAACACGTACTGACTATGTGTATTACGAAGCAGGTGGAGAATCGTTTTTGTTCAAGGACGCCTCTTAGATTTGCCCACATTATGAACAAATGTTTACCACCTTGTCGGCGTAGAAACTGTTGCAGAAGACGATGTTTTCTGCCCGAAGCTAGTAGTGACAACACGAGTGATTAAAGAACAAAGGGGTTTGTTAGCATCTTCCGACCTACTCTGTGCTGGCCTAGAACATTATCATGCGTAAGCTACAATCCAAAATCAATCTGTTGAGAGCAAACGGAAGAAGTCAGCATCTCGTCAAGCTGCCCACTCGAATGCGTTGGAAGACATGAGTAAACGTTAGATAAATTGATTAATTTCCTTCTAACGTAAGGAGCTACAGTACTTCAACAACAGTTCTTGATTTTTGAAGAAGGAAACATACACACTTATCAGCTTTAACCACTGACTACATACAGCATAACGTAGCTTTCAACATATCTATCGACAAGATGATAACAAACGTGACTGATTACATTCGTTTTGCAATGCACTCAACCAATGTTTCCCAACACTTTTAAGACAGGGGCTATTTTCGGACCGGTATACATCTTCGCGGACTCACTATAGACCAAGAGAATGATACAAACACTAGTTTTATAATATTAGGTTTAACGCCCACATTCATAAATTTCAATGAGGATCACGTCTCCTCTTTTCAGCGAGTTCTTCTCTCCACTGCTTGGCCGCGCTAGATTTCAGGGCAGGTGCTGAGCAGCCAT
>JGI24022J15233_10009950_pt1 | contig 10752 bp, 6 predicted proteins | sample Ectturendosymbi2_FD_15233 | JGI IMG/M metagenome (IMG submission 15233)
GCTAACCTGCAATCACAAGACTGAACCATAAGTTGCAGAGAAGTTCAAAACGTTTCTATATCAAATTCAAATCAAATCCAGTTAATACACAAAAGCAATACTGATGAGACGTAAATACCGAACCAACTCACGAACAACTATTGCATTCGGTCTCCACCATACAGGAGCGTTGAATAATTGAGGAAAAATGAAGATTTGTAAAGAGCATCAGACATTTGAAGCGATCGAATAAAAAAGTTGGATGGAGATGTGCATCGTATAAAAAATCGATACAAGTTGTTTCTCAGCACGGCATCAAAGGACCTGACACAAAGGCTAACCTGATGTGGGCGAACACTAACATTTCTGGGTTTGTAATGCATAAGTCGCTAGGCATTGTTATATGCCGCACGTAAGCGCTTCATACTGGTCTGCGTGTATTTGCTCCACAATTGGCAAGCATGCATTGGCATGCAATAGGCACGAAATAAAGTGTTTTTACTGCAGGAGAGCACAGACCAAAATTTCCTCTGAGCAATGGTGGCTCGTGGTGAAAATGGCCGGGAGGGCTGCGAAATTTCATCTCTGGTTGAACATACAGGTTTGTCGCCCTGCCCCTGGCTGTTTATAATGGCGTTTCCAGTCACTCCAGCAGTCCAAAACTAATCAAACTGGTCATTTTCAGTTGTCCTTATTGATACATAGAAAACATTCACTTCAGTTTAAGTAGAAAAATACACATGTCGGTGCCATGTTTTGGCTTGAAGCCAAACTGGTTGTCTGTTGTGGCCAAAAGTGGGGAAATGCATGACAAGATGAAGTTTTCAAACAACTTGGAGTCGATAGTTGCAAGGGAAACAGGCCTATAGTTCCCAGCATCACTTATGTTCCCATTCTTGTTTTTGCAAATAGGTACAATAACTGTTTGCATACATTCCTGAGGAACTTTCCATGCATCAAACACACATTGAATAGACTGCTCAGGTGGTTGCATACACTTGAATCAGCATAGAAAATGTGTTCAGCAAAGATGCCATATTTGCCAGCTGTGCGATTCAATGATAGTTTGTGCAGCAGAGATTTTATTTTGAAGCTGTTGCACATCAACTCATCAATCCCTTCAAAATTACCATACGAGATTATGTTTTGATGCACAAAATTGCCAATTTCAAAGTTTTTTGATGAGTTCAGCAATGCTGAAAAGTGTTTTCTCCACATGACAGTGACTGCGTCATTTCCTGTTTCACCTCCCACTTTAGATGGGAGCCATGATTTCTTGCTCTTTCTGATGTTCTTCCAGAATTTTTTGGGAGATCTTTTCCATAAAGCCTCAGCCATGGCATTAGCTTTACATTTTTGTTGGGACTTCCGAAAGCTCTTAGTGCATATATGAACTCTTTTTTACTTTCTTTGATAATGTCAAATAGAGGTCCAATTTTGGGTTTATGATTGTCAATCCAGTATAAGTATGCTTGTTCGGGCAGCCTTGTGCTTTTCTCTTCCATCCTTGTTCCACCCGGGAACATTATGCTTTTGTTTTGGACTGTTAGTTAACACTTCACTTGCTGCTCGTTTGAGTGCCTCTACTATGTTGGTGTAAAATTGTTTTAGCATGTCAATGTGTTCTTGGTTTTTGCACATAGGATTGACACATGGGGTAAGTTCTTCAAGTAAGGGTATTTTTGAGAGCCAGATCTTGTTAGCCTGTTGATATTTCAGTTTTTGTTGCTGTGTGGCTTTGATTCAGTTCATATTTTGTTTCAGTTCATAGACTCTGACTCGAAATGCTTGTCACTGGACTTGACTTGTGACTCGACAAATATGACTCGGCCACACCACTGGTTAGTTCGTTGTTTTTGTTATATTCTAACTAGCGTGTTTAGATGACAGGTTTGTTTATTGAATTTAAAATGTGAAATATGATTTTAAGGATGAACTTATTTTTTTTCCTGATTTTTATGGCTAACAACAAAGTTTTGTGTTCTTAGATTTAATGTGAGTGATATGTGTCTGGATGTTTTGAAAAAAGGTTCTGGTTGGTTGGAAAAATTGTAAGTGGTATCTGGTTTCGTTGTCTTCATCCTTTCTCACGTTGCTGCTGTCGTACAGGGTTGAGTCAAAATGAGGTAAGCAATATCGTTTGTAATCTTTCCTTGTTAGAGCTGATTGTGAGGTGCGTGCTTTCAATTTTGTGAGAAACGTACTACTGATCCTACTATATTGTCCAATGATGTGTATGTGCATGTATTATCGAAATCTAATCGGTGCCGATTACCGATTAGAATGTAGATGATGAAACATCTGAGGACCTGACTGACTTACCATTGATTGATGCTGTGATTTACTGTTTTTTTGCTGCATTGCAAATCACGATTCTTCTATTCTGTTTGTTGAACAACTTCTCGTTATGTAACATGTTTGAAAGTGTAGTGATTTTGCCACACTGATTAAGTGATTGTGCACTGGAGTTGAGTTGTAAATACACAACACAGACTTGTAGACTAGATGTAAATCATGTATTGTCAACATACCATACAAACCAGCTGTAGTTAGTAGGCTTGCCGCAATGGCGGCCGTCCATTGTATGCTAATTAATGAGGTCCGATTATGCCGTGCTGGCAGCTTTCACTGGCAAACTAGGTCACCAGTGTAGAAAAAGTTAGCAGGTGTGATCCTATTGGCTGCTAAGTCTGATTTCCGACAAAAAAAGTAGTTGGGATCTTCTTCTACCGTCACGTGTTTTAATTTTCTCATTCCTCGAAGGATTTCGTGTTCTAACTTCAGTGCGAAATTGTCTACTGAAATAAACTAAATAAGTTAGTTTTTTCTCTGGCAAATTCGTTCTCATTGATTTCCTTCAAACAGTGTTAGTTAGCATGTGCCCAACTTGTTGACAACTTCATTTTGTTTAGATGTGATAGTATTTAGAAGATGAAAAATGCTTGTACTCTTTCACAAACGATAACTGATGAGTCCGCCATGTATTAACATCTGCCACCTTTTTCAACTAATATTTTTTTTGACCAAATAGAATAAATCTGCCACATACAGAATCAAACCACCCATACGTGAATCTAAACACCAAAATTTCATTAAAAATTGGCAGTGCTTATTATTGTGGGTTGTCTGTAAAAGGCGGAGCTCCGTAAATATTGGAACTTGGTTGTGGAGGTTTGATGATGTAACCGGAGTGGAAAAAAGTTGCCTTGCAAAAGGAGTAAACAGAAAAAGCGAAGGAAAAATATATAATTATTGCAAATAAATGTGCGCTTCCCCCAAACATCTAATATATGGATATTTTCGATGTTAAAAAATTTTATACATTCGCAACTGTTGAAACCTATTTTTTCGTCCCCTAACCATTGTGAAACTCAGATAAGCAAAAATGATCAAACTTCAGCATAGACTTCTTTTACTGTAGTGTAGCATCACCATTTGCAATAAAATAAATTTTACTATCGTTTACTTCTCATTGCTGAGTGCAAAATATCGGTTTTAGCGCCTCAAGTTACGTCATCAAACCTGCGCAACCAAGCTCCGCCTTTTACAGGGTATCCCTATTGTGCCCTCACAGGCAAAAGCACTACTGATGATGTTTTGTTGTAGGCCACCCTGTTTGTTTTAATTGGTCATTTGACAAGAAGAATATGCTTGGATTAGCGTATGGTCGGTCATGTGACCAAAAACCCCAAACCTAAACGCAATGAACACATTTGGTGTGGATTGACATATATGTAATTCATCAAAATGCACTGTGTGTGGTATGACACATAAATATATGTCATACACTTTGCCATTTGATAACTTTTTTTGTACTTGCTTGTTTGCAATGAATTTCCACCAATGTTCTTCATACTTAGACACATTAAACCCAGAAATTTCATACAAATTCACCAGAAACTTTAAGTCATGAAGTATGGCATCAAACCATCTTGCTAGACCTAGGCCACAAGACTTGAAAAAAAGTTAAGTGCTAACATTTGTTTCATTAAACACGATAATGTTTTTTGTAGCCATTTGTTTGGGATAACACTAAACGGTGGGCCAGGCAGGCTGGAGGGCCGTGTTTTCAAATGAAAAACATGAATATTCCGCGGGCTGGCGAGCTGCACAATGATAATTTTCTGATTCTAGGGACCCGAATCGGGTCCCTAAAACGCCTTTAAAAAAAACTGGTGTATTCCATCCCATCCCAAATAACCCTTAAATTTCAGGTAATACCTTAATATGCACAACTTTTTTTTCACTGAGACATAGGCCTATTGGTCATTGAAACGTTTCAGTCATTTGTCTCACTGTTGTATCAAATCTCACCATAACAGTGTTCATTAGCTTATGTTTAAAGACATTTTGACTGAAATGTAAAAATTTTTTTGTCATTTCAAAAACGTTTCGGTCTATGACTGAAAAAAAAGAACATAAGCATGAACTTTTTTAGTTATGCACTTTAGTATTCAGCAACATTTTGCTAAGGCTAGGCTACAACACATTTCGCAAAACACTTAGGTACTGACGGTTGTTGTGTGTAACAAAGTAGTATTGTATTTGTGGAAAAAATTTCCACATGCGCATCATAAATTTTACATAATTATAACCAAAAACCAAGGACACACATATAGGCTACAAAACTTTATCCTGTTCAGCAGGGTTGAGCAGTTCCATAAAGCACCATGACTTTTATTTTGTAAATGTTTTGCAACCAAAATTTACAAGAGTGTAAATTTGACTTCATCCAACTAAGAGTTATTATTTTTCAATCGAGTAACCAAACTCTTAGCAATGTATCGGACTGCTGTTGGTGCATGTTGTTAGCAATACATTTATCTAAAAAAATTGGCTTCAGTAAGTTGGTGCATAGGACGGAATTTTTCTCATGCTTAGTGTTTAGCAACCAAACTTTACACAAATGTCCAATTCAATCTTGAAAATTTGAGGTCAGTCAGACAAATACTTCTTGTGTTACTAAGTTTTGAGAGAACTGTTGTGTAAAAAACCCAAAACCCATCCTGCACCTGCTGAATAATGAAGTAGAATTCATGCCACACCGAAGGTGTTAAGCTTAACCCGAACCTTTGAAAAAAGGACATAAAATGTGCTCCTGTTGAAGTTGTCATTTCTACTAGCAAAGCAATGATGGTGAAAGCCGAAATGATGACCACTCACACAGCAAGCATAGACGCTCTACTCTACATGCTGCTAGTGTCATGAAATCAGCATTATACGTGGCAAAAGCTGAATTCAGTTTGAATGGCAAAATAGTCACAACAGAGCTTTTTGTGATAAGGACTATACGCTTCAATTAGCGTATTATCCTTTTCACCCAAACCAAAAATGCAAACCTGTGTCTGGTATTAAAAACTATAATGTAGTTCAAAAAAAGTGCTCCCATCAAAAGTATAATCTCTACTAGCAAAGCCAAAGCAACAATGGTGAGAGCTAAACTGATGACCACTTGCACAGCAGGAATAGAAGCTTTCCCACTTGAACCACTGTCAATGACCAGGTTCATTGTACTGCGAGTGTTAACTCTTGTGATGGCAAAATAGTCCCAGCAGAGATTTGCCTGCTGGTGGCAAAAATAGATACTACCAATGTTATATTGCTCAGTAAGTAGGATAACATTTTCCAAACAATACTTTGCAAAAATCATCCTCAGTCATCTGGATAGCTTATCTGATTTCATTTGACATAAACCATGTTGCATGCCCCAACCAAACCTGTGTTTCTACACAATTTGCAAACTATGGCGCCAGTAAGCAAATGGCACAAACAGTGCAACTTTGTTGAAGCATATGTCAAATTTATTTATTTCTAGCATTTTTCAAAATTTTGACAAATATTTAATACTGTATGAAATCTTCTGTTATAACCTATAAAGATGCAGATAGGAATCCTTAGTAATACAACAGCTTAACAATTTTTTTAGATGAGAATATATTTTCATAGTCTTGTCCACCTGCCATGTTGCAGGTAAAATGATCCTTTGAAAGACTTGAAATTGCAAAACACTGTCAATGACTTAACCACAATCAATCTTAAATGAACAAGCAGTTATTATGGAATCTCTTAAAACTAACTTAAGAATGCTAAACTTGACTTCAGCTTAAATTGCGCTTAGCTCTTCATTTAAATGATGCCTATATTCACTCATCTACTTCACCAACATTCATGGCATTGTGGTTAAAAATATGTATACTGTTCATAAGATGTCTGTATAGAAATCTCAAAAGTATATAAGGAAAGAGGTACATGGTTAAAAATGAGGAAGCAAATAAAAGATAGCTGGAAGAGCAAGAATGCAAAAGTCGGAACGCTAAGTTACAGAAGTGCAGTGGTATTTGTGTGGGCCAGCAGGAACTTTGTTTCTTCAGGTAAAATCCACAAACTACTGGTCTGACCGTATTAGTTCCTAGGTGTGTTTTATGCATACTGTAGTAATATTCTTTTTGCACCATTTTTGTTAGACCATATTTTCATTAACTACAACAATTGGGTCAAGTTGGTCATGTCTGAAAAGGTAGGCTAGTTAATAATGCTATGGTGAGATTTAATACTGATATGCAACAAATGAACAAAATGTATCAGCATAAAATACAGTCTTTGCACAGGCCAAGGTGTGAATTGTCAATCCAATACCCATTTGCTGTGTATTGGCAAATAAATAATAAAAACTAAGCAAATACTAGGGAAGTACACTTCCATCACCAACCCCCTTCATCCCTGTTGGTTTATGAAGAAGTTGTATTTGCTATAGTTTGGTTGCAGTTTTCAATAGTAGCGTTTCTTTACTCTGTTTTAGGCCAATGCACTGAAAGTGTTCGAATCCTAACCATAATCGTAACAGACGCAATAAAGTGGCACTGAGGACCACCTGCATCAAAAACATGAAAATCAAGATTATTGAAATAAGGACAGTTGTCAGTATGTACCATACTTTTACTACAGTGAAAACCTATAGCAGGCTGTGGGTTGGACATAGCCGCATTAATTAGGTAAAATCACACTTCTTGCATTTTTATTATTTGAAAGCATCCCACACCAATTTTAAATCCGTACTTTGTGGAATAGAGCATATTTGTAAATGTTACAGGCTTCCAGCATATTTGTCAGACAGTGTTTGATACATAATGCTGAAACACAGTATCTGTTACAGGGTGTATCCAATTTAAGAAGTGAGTCTCATTATACATCAACAAAAAAGACACTGTCTCATGTTAATGTGCACAGATACAATGTTTTTAAGCTCATCACTGATGTTTCATTTTCAGTAAGGTTTCAAGGGACATGCTGTACGAGTGTGTTGGGACTGTGTTGAAGCAGTCCCAGGAAAAGCCCAGAAAATTCTTGGAAACTGTTGAGCTGCAGATCTCTCTGAAGAACTATGATCCTCAGAAGGACAAGCGTTTCTCGGGCACTGTCAAGTGAGACTGAGTGTAATGCTCCAACCAATTTGCATGATTGCTTTCATGTTTTCATGCAGAATTGGTAGTTCAGCTGTAGTAAATGCTGAGCGGACCCCCACCCAGGGTCTTAAATGGACTGGGTAGCAGCAGTCGCTCAGTGACAGTTGCTGCGTATACTTACAACATCACCTGTCGTTGAAATAAGTGTATGTCAATATGCTGTGATTAATTTTTCATGTGGTTTGTGATGTAAAAAATTTCATAATCTTGTATTAGGAACTTCAATAGCGCAAAATCGTTAATCAAATATTTTCAAAGAAGTTCATTTGTATGTAACGTCAGTGAGTTAAAAGGAGCTGGCTTAAAGACCCTTAATTGTTTGTGTGAAACAAGTCCTTGTTCAAACCCTATTCTTGCCGCTTTAACTATAACCTGTGGACAATGCTCTGACAAGCATTTTGCAGAGATTATATTTTCTATGGGTTCATATGACAATTACTGGATTTAAATTGTAAATACATTCAAGATAAAATCAAGTAACTTTGCCACTGATAACAACTGTGAATAGTGGTCAGGCAAGTACAATTGCTGATGCTGTCACAGCCAATCAAAGCCACTGGTCGGAACATTACTGGAAAATGTTATTTACAACTTCTGCCACCAGCTATGTTTTCCCAAAGTTTAGCAATATACTACATTTGTATGAGCTGTTAGCTGAGCCCCTTTGACATTAGTAATTAATACTCACACCTAACCTCAAAATCAACACGAAAAAAACAATTCATTGCCATTATCTTCTAATGTCGCTGTCATACTCGCACTCCCCTTGCGAACCTTTGATGCCCAGTTTCAGAATACAGGGTTCAAAAAGGAGCTATCAATTATTAGTCAAGTTTTTTGAGTTCGTAAAAAGTACTATGTCTGTTTGGTTTGAAATGTGTGACGTTTTTGAAACTAATCTTAGACTGCCCCACATTCCTCGCAACAAATACAAGATTTGTGTGCTCGGAGACGCTCAGCATTGCGATGAGGCCAAAGCAAACGATATACCAAGCATGGACGTCGAAGCTTTAAAGAAGCTGAACAAAGATAAGAAGCTGGTCAAGAAGCTTGGTTAGTGTTGACCTATGAAGTTACTTGTTTGGCAGTAATCTGCAATTGTAAGCAAGTATTTTTCTAATGAATTAACTGGTAGTACTGGTCTCAATGCTGTTCGGTTATTGCTGGAGGCAAATAAATCACTGGTGCCTGTTTGTGGACCATGTTGATATATGAATGATTATCTGCAGGCAATGCCTGTCCCATGCTTGCATATATGCTCTACACAACTGCTCCAAATCTTAAGGGTGTTTGTTTCTCATTGCTCACCTGTTTTTCATGCGCGTGATTTTTTCTTTGTGGCTGCAGCAGTCCTGTTGCTTAGCCCCCCAAATCGCCAGGCCCCCTAAATGAAATATAAAACACTAAAAATCAGCGGAGTTTTTATCGTTTTTTTTTAATGGCAAGGCCCCTGCGCAAATGTAAAACCCTCTATTGAAGTCTTCTTAGCGACGGTTGTGGCTGTTAAACATAATGCACGCGGTTAATTTTCGAAGCCATATTTGCCTTATTCGCATATTGTTAATATTTCCTTGTGAATCATATGGAAAGCCTTGAGTTGCATCTGAAGCACGGGGCGTTTGTTTAAAATGTGTTTCTTCGTTTCGCAGCAAAGAAGTACGACGCCTTCATGGCCTCGGAAGCACTTATCAAGCAAATTCCCAGACTTCTGGGTCCTGGCCTGAACAAGGCTGGCAAATTTCCCACGCTCGTTACACATCAGGAATCAATGGTGCAAAAGGTACTGCTGCCAATGGCTTGCTGAAGTGGCTTTTAGTGTGTAATGAGCATTGATTTTGGTGTTCCCAGTATACACGGTATTAACTGCTTGCATCGCATTAACCGAGTGGCATATTAGAATTCGACGATAGTAACACACTGGGATTAAGAGTGTCGATAAGGCCGAAGCCAGCGAGACGAAATCTGAATACCATTTGTTGCCACAGTGCGCATTTACAACGAAATCTGTTTTTATTCGAGAGTTTTAATTGTCTTAACAGTGGATACCAATCCTTAAGACTTCGAACTCAGCACTGTACAACCTGCTCAGTTGAAACAAATTGCAGTTGTCGCTATAAAAAGCTAACAAAACGTTTCTGCGCAACTGTTTTTTCTTCGCTGGGTCATTGCGGTCATGAATCACGTAATAGTATTAAAATTCGCCATTAAGAGCATTCACTAGCATACCTTCTCAGACAATAGGCTTGATTTTTTTCGGTTATTTCAACAAAAATGCGAAAGACCGGCCCAGCTGCGTGATTAAAGAAGCGTCGGTGTGGGTAAACTTTTAAAATGTCAATGAGGCAAACGAATTCTATCCAGCGCTTGCGATCAAGTCTAGAGAACTCCAAAGCGCCGACTTCTATCCATTTTCTATCTATCCATTTTCCCGACTTCTATCTATCCATTTTCCCGTTTACAGCAGGTCCTTTCTTTGCACACAGTTGCTAGAACTTCCCGGCTCCGTCCGTGCCGTGAGGTGTAGAAAGTGTGCTAAAGCAAATCAAGGATTCGCTAACAGCAGACGAGCTCGGTGTCTGACGTTTGATAGTAACCTGTGAAACATTCGCAGCTGCGATATATTTGTTCGTGAACTCGTTGCTGAGCTTCAAGTGAAGTTTGTTTTCTTCGCACCACTCCAAGACATTTGCCGTCAAAGCTGTGCATCTGCACCTTCATCGGCCTAAATATTAATGGGGACGTGTATGCCCCGCTGGTTAGGCCCTTCCTGTGGGCACTATTGCACAGGCGTTGCTAAGCACGATGTAGTATCGAATTGATCCACGCCGTCCTGTGAGCTCTTTTGGCGCTGCAGTGTCCGGCTCACGCTAGGTGTCGCTATGCTATACCTCAGAGCCAGTGTAGCCTACCGTGAACTGCTAATAGCACTTTCGGTGCCGACCTACGTATGCATACGCAACAATTTCTTACGTAAGATAAGCGGACTACTCACGAAATGACGTTTACGGCTTTTATCTTTACTTGAGGGCTCATGCATTTAAGTACGAAGACTACGCTGTCCAAGTAACTTTGGCCCGCGAATTGTTCAGCCCTGGTGTAGATCAATTTAATTGAGCTGACGGCTGATAATAGCGCTGTGCTGCTTGCGATGCAAACAAGGTGATTCCTGTTCGCCAAGTGTGACATCGTGGGCAGCAGCGCAGTCGGCCCGAAATTTTTTTGTGGTGGGGCCAAATACTTAGACTTCTGTTGCTCTCTCAAAGCACAAAATGAAAAGATATTCTAGAAATTTGGGACCACGCCACCCCCT